>Ga0209182_10000022_pt1 | contig 32359 bp, 27 predicted proteins | sample LakBais05cmmetaG_FD_185474 | JGI IMG/M metagenome (GOLD analysis project Ga0209182, IMG submission 185474) | Lake sediment microbial communities from Lake Baikal, Russia to study Microbial Dark Matter (Phase II) - Lake Baikal sediment 0-5 cm... | ecosystem: Environmental > Aquatic > Freshwater...
TGCATACCCCTAATAAATATTTACATATGCGCATTATAATGGTAATCTGTCGGATAATTGGAGATACCGCCCATGATCGACGAGCTGGACAGGAAGATCATCCGCGTCCTCAACGCGAACGGCCGCAAGAGTTTCCGGGCGGTGGCCAAGGACGTGGGCACATCGGCCACGGCGGTGATCAACACCGTGAGAAAGCTCGAGGCGGCGGGGGCGATCAGGGGCTATGTCCCGGTCGTCGACCCGGAATACTTCGGCTTCCACCTCGCGGCCATCATCGCGGTCCGCATCTCCCGGGGCAAGCTGCTGGAGACCCAGAAAAGGATCTCCCAGGACGCCCACGTGGCCGCCGTCTACGACGTCACCGGGGACTGGGATTCCTTCATAATCGGGCGCTTCACCGGCCGCGAGGACCTCAACGGGTTCATCAAGAAGCTCCTGGCCATTCCCTACGTCGACCGGACGGTCACCCACATCGTCCTGAACGTGGTCAAGGAGGACCCCCGGGTCGCCGTCTAGGGGCCGGGCCGGCGAAGTCCTTGACAGGCGCCGGCGTTGTGCCATAATCGATTTTTCAAATCCGCGAAGGAGAAGGCGATGGCGAAAACAGCCCATTTCCCGATCGGCCATCACTACATCGTCGAGGCGTCCGGCTGCGACCCGAAGATTATCGGGAGCGTCGAGAAAGTCCAGCAGATCCTGGTGAGGGCGGCCGAGATCGCCGGGGCCCACGTCTGGTCGATCTCCTTCAACAAGTTCCCGCCCATGGGCGTCAGCGGCGTCGTCGTCATCTCCGAATCGCACATCTCGACGCACACCTGGCCGGAGATAGGGTACGCGGCCCTAGACATCTACACGTGCGGCGCCAAAGTCCGGCCCGACAAGGCCGTCGTCTACGCGGTCGAGGCCTTCGGCGCGGAGACCTCCCATATCACCGAGATCACCCGGGGCATCGACGAGGGCGACGCCGTCTTCTACCACAGCTTCATCACCTGGGAGGAGCGCCTGAAGAAGTCCGGTCAGAAGAAGGACCGGGAGAAGGACAAAGAAAAGGACTAGGACGGGACGCCGATGATCGTCGAATTCAGCGTCGTGCCCATCGGCCGGGGGGAGGCCCTGTCCGGGCTCGTCGCCCGGGTCGTGGATATCGTCGATAAGAGCGGCCTGCCCTACCAGCTGACGGCCATGGGGACCATCGTCGAGGGAGACTGGGACGAGGTCTTCGGCCTCATCCGGCGGTGCCACGAGACCATGCGCGGCCAGGCTTCAAGGGTCTCCACGCACATCACCGTCGACGACCGCGAGAAGACGAGCGGCCGGATCAAGGGCAAGGTCGCGGCAGTCGAGGCCGCCCTGGGCCGCGCGCTCAAGAAATAGCCCGCCCGGAGTAAAACTAATTTACATCCTGTAAACCGGCTTACCCGTCCGGCCGGTCCGGCATCGGAAACCACCACTTCTCCAAGGGAAAGAAAGGTCCCGCGCTTGGCATAGAATCGGCTTTGTCTGGGGTAGCGGTCGGAAAATGATGTTATAATGAGGCTGTCCGTGAAAAGAGCGACCCTCGGGACCCTTATCCTCTCCTTCCTGGCGGCCGGGGCGGTATTCGGCCAGCGGGGGGCGAACCCTCAGAACAGCGGGGCTCCCGAGGCCTTCGTCGGCCGCATCCAGGGGCTCCTCCAGAAAGGGGATTTTCCCGCCTACCTCGAAACGTTCACGCCCGAACTCCGGGCCGTCGAACAGGACCGGCTGAAGAAGTTCTTCGGCGATCTCAAAATGACCGACGTGTCGCTGCGGACCGCCGGCATCAAGCGCGGCGAAGACGGCCTCGTCCGCGTCTTCCTGCAGGCGTTCTACCAGAACGTCCATACGGCCCTGATCGAATCCTGGGCCCTGACCCTCGAGAAGCGGGCTGAGGCTTGGGCCGTCGTCCGCAAGGACGTCACGGGGACCATGACCACTCTGTACAAGGTCCGCATCCCGTCCGAGCGCTTCGAGCGCGCCCGACGCGTCGAAGTCACGCACCAGGATATCCGCATCGCCTTCAGGGACGCCGCCGTTTTCTACGACAACATTCCCGGTCTCGAGACCGCGCTGGTCATCGTTGGAAAGGGCACGGTCGATTTCTCGCCCGCCGACCCGAACGAGCGGCACCAGCTGGAGCTCCTCTACAAGAAAAAAGAGCTCCGGGACGACATCGACTCCCTCTATGTCCGGTGTTCCTCGAGTTTCTTCGCCTCCAACATCGTCGTCGAGAGGGACGACGCCTCGCCGGTCGTGTCGTCCGAGGAACGGGACAAGGCCGCCTCGGTCTTCTCCCGGAACTACCCCCGGTCGTTCACTATCGAAAGCTCGTTCGACCGGAACCTTTTCTCCTTCCTACCCCAGGGCGACGAGGCCGTCCTCGAGTTCAAGGCCCGCAAGGCCGGAGAGCTGACCTATATCTATTCTCCGTTCTCCGACGACGAAGTGAATCTCTTCGACCGCGGGAAAGAGCGGGTTGTCAGTCTCTACAGCCCGGAGCGGGCAGCCGCCCCCCCGCTGAAGAGGTTTTTCCTCTCCTTCGAAGAGAAATTCGACATCAGCTCCTACGCGCTCGACCTCAGCTACTCGCCCGCCACGTCCTATCTCTCGGGCAAGGCCCGGATCGAGGTCGTCCCCAAGGTCGACCTCCTCGAAAGCCTCAAGTTCCGTTTCAACCCCGACCTCGAGATCCTTAAGATCGAGGATGAGGAGGACCGGGAACTCTTTTACACGCAGGACAAGCTCCGTAAGATCCTCTACGTCTATTTCCTTTCCCCGCCGGCGCTTAAGACGCCGACTGCGATCGAGGTCTACTACCGGGGGCGGATGCTCCCGGCGGCCCCGTCGACGGACGTCATCGCCCAGGCCGGGTTCAACCAGCCGATCCGCTTCAGGCCCCGCTACGAGACGTACTTTTTCTCCCACGCGGGATTCTGGTATCCCGGGCCGGCGGAGGAGGACTACTTCCTCGCCCGGCTGACCCTCGTCGTCCCTCCCGAATACAAGTGCGTCGCCAACGGCGAGATGGTCGCCAAGGGCCGCTGGGACGAGATGGACGATGTCGTCGAGATCGAAAAGGCGGGCAACGCCGTCTACACCTTCGAATCCCGCTCGCCCGTGAAGTACATGTCGTTCATCGTCGGCCGGCTCGACCGGTATAAGGAGCGGGCTGGCCCCGTCCCCGTCGAACTTTTCGTCGCGTCGGAGGTCCTGGACCGGCAGCCGGGCCTCGTCGACCAGGCGGCCGACATCCTCGATTTCTACGTCAAGGCCTTCGGCCCGTTCCCCTACGAGAAGCTGGGGATCGTCCTGAGGCTCTGGCCCGCCTTCGGAGGCCACAGCCCGGCCTCCTTTGTCGTCCTCAATCAGGTCCCTTGGTTCGGCGACACCGGCTTACCGGCGCCGGTCGACACGCCCGTCGACTTGTCGGAATGGGAGGAGTATTTCCTGGCCCACGAGATCGCCCACCAGTGGTGGGGCCAGGGCGTGTCGTTCGAATCCTACAAGGACCAGTGGCTGAGCGAAGGCCTATCCCAGTTCGCGGCGACTTCCTACCTGCGCCGCACGTACGGGGAGAGGAGTTTCGCTGCCATCCTGAAAAAATTCGCCCGTTGGACGGAGAAAAAATCCTTCCGGGGCCCGATCGCCATGGGTTCGCGCCTGAGCTACTACGATTTCCAGGCGTACCAGTCCATCATCTACAACAAGGCGGCCATGGCCCTGTTCATGCTCCAGGACCTCCTCGGCCGGGAGACGTTCGAGGCCGGGCTCCGGGCGTTCTTCGAAAAATACAAGTTCCGGGCGGCCCGGACGGGCGAGTTCATCACCGCCATGGAAGCCGCCTCGGGACGGGACCTGAAGGCCTTTTTCCAGGGCTGGTTTTCTTCCTACGAACTGCCCGAGGTCCAGACGACTTGGACCGAGACTCCCGTCCCTGAAGGGGTCCGTCTCGACATCCGGGTGAGCCAGATCAAGGGCCGCTTCGTTTTCCCTCTCTGGGTCGAGTGGAGCCGCGCCGGCGAGTCCGGCCGGAGGATGTTCGTCGTCGACGAGACGACCGAAGAGGTCTCCCTGACCCTGCCGCGGCGGCCCGATAAGGTCCGGTTCAATCCCGATAAGGCCGTGCCCGGCAAATTCTATTAGGCGGTCAGGGACGGCTTCCCGCGGCTCCGGTCAGGTCGGAAACCCGCTCGTATCGATGTGGAGCCGCTTGATCATCTCGTTGAGCGTCGTCGGTTTGACCCCGAGCAGCTTGGCGGCCTTGTTCTGGACCCCCTTCGTTTTCTTCAGGGCGGCGAGGATGATCTTTTTCTGGAAGGCCTGAGTCCGGTCCCTCAGGTCCAGGGACTCTTCCGAGGCGATGAGCGCCTCGTCGTCGACCTCTCCCTCCCGGAGCAGGAAGGGGGGGAGGGAGGTCCGCGTGATGACCTTGGAGCGGGACAGAACGATGGCCCGTTCGACGAGGTTCTCGAGCTCCCGGACGTTGCCCGGCCAGTCGTGGCCGTCGAGGATTTCGAAGACGTCTTCGCTGACCCCTTCGACCTCCTTGCGGTTCTCGCGGGCGTAGATCTCGACGAAGTGCTTGACGAGCTGGGGGATGTCCTCCTTCCTCTGGCGCAGGGGCGGGATCTCGATCTTGATCACGTTCAACCGGTAGAAGAGGTCTTTGCGGAAGAGTTTTTGGACGATGAGCTCCTCGATGTCCGCGTTCGTGGCCGCGAGGATCCGGACGTCGACCTTGATCGTCTGGGTCCCGCCGAGCCGCATGAATTCCCTCTCCTGGATAACCCGGAGGAGCTTGGCCTGCGTTTCGAGGCTGATGGAAGAGACCTCGTCGAAGAAGATCGTCCCCATGTCGGCGGCTTCGAAGAGGCCCTTCTTCAGGGCCACGGCGCCCGTGAAGGCCCCCTTGACGTGGCCGAAGAGGTGGCTCTCGAGAAGGTCGGGCGGGAGAGACCCGCTGTTGACCGTGATGAAAGGGGCCTCGGCCCGGTTCGAGTTCAGGTGGATGGCCCGGGCGACGAGCTCTTTCCCCGTGCCGCTCTCCCCCTGGAGGAGGATCGTGCTCCGCGTCGGCGCGGCGGCCTTGACGAGCTCGAAGACGCTTTTCATGGCCTGGCTCTTGCCGATGATGTTGGCGAAGCCGTAGCGCTGGCGGAGTTCGTCCTTGAGGCGGATGTTCTCGTCCTGGAGGCGCTTGCGCTCGACGGCCTTCTCGATGGCCAGGAGGAGGTCGTCGTGCTTGAAGGGCTTCTGGACGTAGTCCAGGGCGCCGATTTTCATCGCCGAGATGGCCGATTCGACCGAGCCGTAGGCCGTGATGATAATGACCGGGGCCAGGGGGTCGACCTTCTTTATCCGCCGCAGGACTTCGATCCCGTCCATCCCCGGCATGAGGAGGTCGAGGAGGATGACGTCGAAGGACTGGGAGGGGAATTTCTCCATGGCCTCTTCCCCCGAGGCCGAGATCTCGACCTCGTAGCCCTCCGACGTCAGGAGCTGGGCCAGGACGTCGTGGATGACGGGTTCGTCGTCGATGACGTGGATGATGCCTTTACTGCTCATGGTTCATGTCCTGAGGATAGGGGATTTCGGGTTCCGGGAGCCGTCCCGGCCGACCGGCAGGATGATCGTGAACGTGGACCCCCGGTCGATTTCGCTCTGGACCTGGATGTGGCCTTCATGCTCTTTGACGGTGGCGTAGCTGATGGACAGGCCGAGCCCCGTTCCCTTGCCGACCCCCTTCGTCGTGAAGAAGGGGTCGAAGATGTGGGAGAGGTGCTCGGGCTTGATGCCCATCCCGGTGTCCGAGACGCGGACGACCGCGGCCTCTTTCTCTTGGGACAGCCGGATCCGCAGCTCGCCGCCCTGGGGCATGGCGTCCAGGGCGTTGAGGATAATGTTGATGAAGACCTGCTGGAGCCGCTCGCCCTGGGCGTAGAGCGGCGGGATGGGCTCGAGCTCGAGCGCGAGCCGGATGTTCATGTTCTTCAGCTTGTGGTCGATGAGCGACAGGATCTCCTCGATGCTTTCTTTGAGGTCGACGCGCTGGAACGAGGCGTCGGACGGGCTGCGGGCGAACGTCAGGAGGTTCTTGATGATGCGGGCGACCCGGTCGGTCTGGGCCTCGATCTTCTCCAGGATCTGGGCGTAGTGGGTGCCGGCCAGCGTTTTCTGGAGCATCTGGATGTAGCTCGAGATCCCCGTCAAGGGCGTGTTGATCTCGTGGGCGACGCCGGCCGAGAGCAGTCCGATCGAAGCGAGCTTCTCCGAGGTCAGGAGCTGCTGCTGGAGTTGGATCTTGTCGGTGATGTCCTCGAAGACGATGATGGTCCCGTAGGCCCGGAGGGCGTTGTCCAGGAGCGGCGTCCGGGCGATGTCGAAGATCTTCTTCCCGCCCCCGGCCGTCTCCAGCGTGATCTCGCTCAGAAGCCGGAAGTCCTGCTGGGTTTCCGGCGGGAACAGGGCGCTGAACGTGGCCGGGCCCAGGACGTCCCGGAGCCGATTTCCGATGGCCGCCTCTTTCCGGATGGAAATCTGGTCCTCGAGGACCCTGTTCCAGCCGATGACGACGCCGTCCTCGTCGATGACCGAGACGCCCACGGTCAGGCTCTCGATGATGTTCTCGCTATAGTCCTTGAGCCGCTGCATCTCCATGGCCCGGACGGTCTCGCGGCTGTAGAGGTCGGCGTTCTCCAGGGCCAGGGCCGCCGGGCCGGAGATCGTCGTCAGTAGTTCCCAATCCTCCCTTGAGAAAAAGGACCCGTCCTGTTTTTTGCCCATGACCAGGCAGCCGATGACCTTGTCCTCCACCTTGAGCGGGAGGACATGGTAGAGCCCCAGGGCCGAGAGCTTTTCCATCGCCGCCCGGGCCGCTTCCGACTCGGAGGAGGAAACGAACGACAGGGTGTCTTTTTCCCGGAGTTCGCGGACGAGCCAATCGTCGAACGGGACCTGGACGGGCCCTGCCATCTCCTCGCCCTTGGCTTTGAGGACCTTGAAGCCCGACGGGTCGTTTTCGTCGGCCAGGAGAAGGGCGATGGTTTTCAAGGAAAGGGCGTTGGCGATGGCTTCGAGGAGGGACTGGGCGAGTTTCTGGAGGTTCCGTTCGCGGCTGAGCTCGCGGATGATGGACAGGAGCGTCCTCCGGTATTCGTAGCTCCTTTTATAGATGGCCCTGTCGAGGAGGCTCTGGAACATCTTTTTGAGCGGTGTGAACAGCGTCGCCCCGAGGACGATGGCCAGGATGCCGAGGACGATGGCATTGAGGCGGTTTTCCGAGAAGAGCCGGGTCCGGGAGCTGACGAAGAAATAGACGAAGGCGATGACGAAAAAGGAAAAGATCAAGGTGGCCGCTTTTTTCAGGAGGACCTCGATGTCGACCAGCCGGTAGCGGGAGATGGAATAGGAAAAGGCCAGGGGGACGAGGGCCTGGAGCAGGATCGTCAGCTCGGCGCCCGTGGACGGGCGTCCGCCGGCGATGAAGGGCACGAGGTAAAAGACCGTCGACGGCAGGACGCCGAAGGCCAGGGCGTAGACGATGATCCGGAGCTGCTTCTTGACCAGGATCGTCGGCGCCCGGAGTGTGCTATGGGCGAGGATCCCCAGGGTGACGAGGGCGAACACGACGAAGTGGAGGAGCTCGAAGCGCTCGAGCCCGTCCTGGTAGCGGAGGATGGCCGCCTCGCTCCATTGGGGAGGGAGCGGGATGTGGAAGCGCATGCGGGCGAGGACGAGGAGCGCGGCCGGGGCGTAGAGGAAGGGGATAACATTGGAGCTGTTCCCGAGGAAGCGCTTCCGCAGCGGGAAGATCATGAAAAAGTGGAGGAGGAGGGGCGGAAAGGCCAGGAAGCCGGCCTTGTCCAGGCCGTAGAAGGCCATGTCGAGCGGAGTCATCTCGCCCGTCGGGGAGAAGATGCAGAAAACGGCGAAGGCCAGGGTCAGGAGGTAGAAGAAAACGTAGGGCCGGGACACCTGGCCCTTCGAATTGAAGAAGACGATGAAGCCGATGACGAGGGTGGCCACGCCGACGAGGACGAGATAGAAATAGACGGGGTTGGTGCCCCTCTTGCGGAGATTGAACGTGGGATAGATCTGCATCCCCTCTTTGTTGATCTGGTAGGTGACACTTTGATCGGTCGCAGCGGCCTGCCAGAGGTTCTTGAGGACGTCGATCTTCGTCCGCACGGGCACCTTGTTGATGGCCGTGAGGATGTCCCCCTTGCGGATGTTGACCCGAAGAAAGGCCTCGCTCGTCGGGTCGACGCTGACGGCCCGGAGGCCGCTCGATGTCTCCTTCCAGGTTATCCCGTCCGTGACGTCCTTCCAGGTCGCCTTCCGGTAGACGTTCATCGTCCCCAGGACGAGGACGGCGAGGACGGGGACGAAGATGAAAATCAGGCGCTTTTTCATCGGCCCCGGCATCCAAAAAATTGAATCCGAACCATAAAAAAAAATTCCTCAGTCGAGAATATGCCGCGACCCGGCCCGGATGGCCCAAGGGACGGAGCCCTGGCCGAGCATTCGCCGAGCCGCCGGCTCCTCCTTGAGGCCAAGCGGGTGCGTGCTCCGGGACAAGAACGAGCTCATGTAATCGTAGCTGGGTTTACGGACTTCCTGGGGAGGCGGCTCCTGGGCCGACTGCGACGGTAGGGGCCGCATCGCCGGCGCGGCGAGAAAGAGGCCGAAGACCGCTCCGGCGAGCGCTCCCGAAACGGCCCTCGTGGTTCTCCTCACGGCATTAATAGTTAACCCTTATCCCGGCATTTGTCAACAGCGGTAGGGGCCCCAGGCTTGCCTGGGGATCAATTTTCGCAGTACTCGACCGTGGATATGAATCACGGGCGAGTGCAGCGGTAGGGGCCCCAGGCTTGCCTGGGGATCAATTTTCGCAGTACTCGACCGTGGATATGAATCACGGGCGAGTACATCGAGGCCACCCCGGCGGTCCCCGAAAGCCACAAGTTTGACAATATTTGTGCCCTGGAATAGATTAATTGCGACTAAATTAAGAGGGAATCCGCGAAAATGCCTTACTACCAGTGCCGGCTCGCCGGCGAGGACGGCCGGGTCGACGTCCGGTCCGTCCTGGCGCCGTCGGCCGAGGAATGCCGGCAGGCCATCGAGGCGGAAGGCGCCCTCGTCCTCTCCGTCCGGCGCGACTGGAGCAGGCTCGGAGGCCAGGGCCTCCGTCTGGGGCGCAAGGTCAAGGACCGGGACATCATCCTGTTCAACCAGGAGCTCGTCGCGCTGATCAAAGCGGGCTACCCGATCCTCAAGAGCCTCGAGGTGATCTCTGCCCGGGCCAAGAACATTTTTCTCAGGGAGATCCTGATCAAGGTCGCCGAAGAGGTCAAACGAGGCAAGGCCCTGTCCGAGGCCTTCCTGCCCTACGAGAGGCTGTTTTCCCCGGTCTACACGGCCAGCCTGATGGCCGGGGAAAAAGGCGGCAACCTCCCGGGGTCGATCGGCCGGTATATCCAGTACGCCAAGGTAATCACCCAGACCCGGGCCAAGATCAAGTCGGCCATGACCTACCCGACGATCCTCATCGTCTTCTCCTTCATCCTCATGGGCATCCTGGTCAACTTCGTCCTGCCCCAGTTCGCGGATTTCTACAAGAGCTTCCAGGCCGACATGCCCCGGATCACCCGGATCATGATGTCCTTCGCCACGGCCACGAGCCGGCGGTGGTACGTCATGGTGGCGGCGTTCGCGGCGCTCGCTTTCCTCCTGGCCAGGCTGCGGCGGCGGCCGGATTTCCGCTACCAGATGGACAGGGTCAAGCTCCGCGTGCCCTTCGGCCGGACGATCTGGCTCGAGTCGGGCCTCAGCCTCTTCAGTCGGACCCTCGGCCTCCTCCTCGAGGCGGGCATCTCGCTCCTCTCGGCCATCGGCATCGCCATCCAGGCCGTGCCCAACGCCTGGCTGGTCCGGCACATGCAGGACGTCCCGGACCACATCAAGAACGGCGAGAGCCTGTCCGAGTCCCTGGCCAAGGCCGGAACGTTCCCAGCCCTGGCCCTGGACATGGTCCGTATCGGGGAGTCGTCGGCCAACCTCCAGGGCATGCTCGGGGACATGGCCGACTTTTATGACGAGCGCGTTCGTGGTAAAATCGAAACACTGATCAACCTGGTCGAGCCCGTGGTCATCATTTTCATGGGGCTCGTGGTGGCGGCGATGCTTCTTTCGGTGTACATACCGATCTTCAACATCATCCGGATCGCCCGGTAAGCGGCCCGAAAGGCGCGGGACATGAGCAAGGATAGACTGGATAACGTCGGCGGCGAGGAAAAGGCCACCCGGACCCTGGCCGAACGCTACCGCGTTCCCTACCTCGCCCTCGAGACAGAACGGCTCGACCGCAACCTCATCCAGTCGTTCCCCGCCGAATTCCTCCACCGTCTCAACTTCGTCCCCCTCGGCGACGAGGGCGGCATCATGAAGATCGCCGTTGCCGACCCCTCCGACATCGCCTCCATCGACGCCATCGAAGCCTTCCTGGGGAAAAAGGTCAAGGTCTTCGCCGCCTCCAAGCGGGCCATCCTCGAGGCCCTGAGGAAGAGCGAGACGGCCATGCAGGTCCTCCGCGACGCCACCGAGGGTTTCATCACCCAGGTCGTCGAGCGCGATAGCGGGGAGGAAGAGGACGTTATCTCCATCGAGAAGCTGGCCGACCAGGACGGTTCGATCATCAAGCTCGTCCACACGATCATCTTTACCGCCGTCCAGAAGCGGGCGAGCGACGTCCATATCGAATCCAAGGACGACGACGTCAAGATCAAGTTCCGGATCGACGGCGTCCTCGGCGAGGCGATGGAGGCCATCGACAAGAAGTTCCAGTCGCCCATCATCTCCCGCATCAAGGTCATGTCCGACCTGGACATCGCCGAGCGCCGCGTCCCCCAAGACGGCCGTTTCCGGCTCAAGATCAAGGACAAGACCATCGATTTCCGCGTCTCCATCATGCCCTGCATATACGGCGAGGACGCGGTCATCCGCATCCTCGACAAGGAGATGATCACCCAGGCCATCCGCGAGCTGCGCGTGGACCTCCTCGGCTTCTCCGACGAGATCCAGAAGAAATTCCGCAAGTACATCGCCCAGCCCTACGGCATGGTCCTGGTCACCGGGCCGACGGGCAGCGGCAAGACGACGACCCTCTACGCGGCCCTAACGGAGATCAAGTCCCCGGAAGACAAGATCGTCACTATCGAGGACCCCGTCGAGTACCAGGTCGACGGCATCACCCAGATCCCCGTCAACGAGAAGAAGGGCTTGACCTTCGCCCGCGGGCTGCGCTCTATCCTCCGCCACGACCCGGACAAGATCATGGTCGGCGAGATCCGCGACCCCGAGACGGCCCAGATTGCCATCCAGTCCGCCCTGACCGGCCACCTCGTCTTCACGACCGTCCACGCCAATAACGTCTTCGACGTCATCGGGCGCTTCCTCCACATGCAGGTCGACCCCTACAGCTTCATCTCGGCCCTCAACTGCATCCTGGCCCAGCGCCTGGTCCGCGTCCTCTGCCCGCGCTGCAAGGTCCCCGTCCGCTACGGCGCCCCGCAGCTCGTGGAGTCGGGCCTCGACCCGGCCCGGCACGCGGAAACCGTCTTCTTCGAGCCGAAGGGATGTTCCGAATGCAATTTCACGGGCTACCAGGGCCGGACGGCCATCGCCGAGCTCCTCGAGCTCTCGGACCCCATCCGGGAGCTCATCCTCGAGAAAAGGCCCCTCTCCGAGGTCAAAAAACGGGCCAAGGCGGAGGGCATGGTATTTTTAAGAGAAGTCGGCTTGGACAAGGTCCTGGCGGGGATAACCAGCCTCAAGGACCTGAACAAAGTGACCTTTGTGGAGTGACCGCGTGACGCTGGGGAAACGACTCAAATCCTATTTCCAGGACCGCCTGCTGCCCGACGCCGTCTTTCAGCTCTCCCCGGCCTTCCTGAGCGGCATCCGCGTCTCGAAAAAAGACGGGTCGGTCAAGGGCGGGTTCGTCCTGCCCTTGCGGGAACGTCCCCTCAGTCCGTCGTTCGACCGTCTCAACGTTACCGACCCCGCGGTCCTCGAGGAGGCCATCGCCCAGGGAATGAAAAACCTGCGCCTCTCCTCCGGGTCGGCCGCCCTCCTCGTCCCCGAGCCGTCCGTCCGCGTCTTCGTCCTGAGCGTGGACTCCTTCCCCGGCTCCGGGAAGGAGAGAGACACTTTCATCCGCTGGCGTATCGGCAAGCAGATGCCGCTCATCCCCGACGACGCCCGCATCGACTACGCCGTCACCCCGGGCCGGGGCGTTCGGAAGATCATCGTCGTTATGGCCCGGCAGACGGTCGTCCGGGAGTACGAATCCCTCTTCGAAAAAGCCGGGCTGAAGCCGGTTCTGGTGACCGTCCCCTCCCTGACCCTGGTCAACATGGTCGGACAAGCGGGGCCGTCCAACGGCATCCTCCTCAACCTGGAGGACGAGACCCTGACCCTCCTGGCGATCATGGATTCCGGCTGGGCCCTCTACCGTCAAAAGGGCGTCGGCGCGCCCGGCGGGCCGGAGGCGGACGAGCGCGCCGATAATATCGTCAGGGAAGCGGAAAACACCATCCGCTTCCTCGAGGACAAGGAAAAAAAGCGGATCGAGAGGCTCTGGGTCCGCACGGCCGTGGCCGCGGAAAGGCCGCAGCTCATGGACCGGCTGAAGGACAGGATCGACCTGCCGCTCGAACCCGTGGTCTATGAGGCGCCCGAGGCGTGGAGCGAGGCCCAAAAAGCCCTGCTCGCCCCTCTCGTCGGACAGATCCTATGAAAGAACGTGTCACGCTCAACCTGAACCTGGCCACGAAGCCGCGTCGGAACCGGCGGCGCTACGCCGCCCTGGCCTGCGCCCTGGGCTTCCTCCTCGCCGTCCTCGCCGCCCTGAGCGTGTTCGTCGTCCTGAAGTACGGCGGCGAATCGGCCCGGCTCAAGGCCGCGATCGCCGAAAAGCAACGACTCCAGGGAGAGGCCCAGCGCGAGGAGAAGCGCTTGACGGCCGACATCGATAAGGAAGAACGCCTCAGCCGGACCCGGGTGGCTCTCGTCAACGGCATCATCCTGAAGAAGACCTTCCTTTGGACCTCGCTCTTCTCGGAGCTCGAGAAGGCGCTCCCCGGCTCGAGCTACATCACCTCGCTCAGCCCGGGCTTCACGGCGGACGGCGCGATCACCATGCACATGCGGGTGACCTCGCGCAGCCTCGATGACCTTGTCACCCTCATCAACAACCTGACCGCCGGCGGCTTCAAAGACATCCGGCCCAGCGGCGAGTTCCGGAACGAAGACGGTCGGCTCATCACGGAGATTTCCCTGACCTATGAACATTCTCTTTGACCTGTTCAACGACAAGGAGCGGCGGACGCTCGGCCGCCTCGGCCTGGCGACGCTGCTCGCCCTGGCCGTATTCCTCGTCCTGTTCACGAGGACCCGGGGCGGCCTCGAAAGGGACAGGGGAGTGGCGTTGCGGCTCCAAGATTCCTGTGGCCGGGCGGCCAAGGCGCGCGACGAGGCCAAGGCCGAGTGGCAGCGATGGGAGGAAGCCGGCCGGGACCTCGAGGAGCTTCGGACGGGCTTTTTCTACGATCTCGAGGGAGGCGTCCAGGCCCTTCGCCTTGACCTTCAGCAGATATTCGCCCTGGCCGGGACGACCATTACGGACCTCGGCTACGGCTATTCCGACATGGAGAAGGAACAGGTCCGAAAAACGGTCGTGACATTCACCTACACCGGTTCTTACGCGGGCCTCAAGAAGCTGTTGGCCGTCCTCGAAGCGTTCCCCAAGTTCCTGGTCATCGAGAAGATCGAGTTCCCGAAGACGGGGTCCGAAGGCGAGCGTCTCAGCGCAAAACTGGCGGTGGCGGGGTACTATGGCATTTAGGAAAGCGGCGATCGCGGGTCTTGCCTTGGGCTGGGCCGTGTCCCTGTTCGCGGCCCAGGAAGACCGGAAACCCCTCGTCCGTAAGGACCTCCTCGTATTCGGCAGCGGTGAGATCGCGGCACCGGTCCGCGACATCTTCCGACCGAAGACCGCCGCGCCTCCCGTCGCTCGCCGGGCCGGCGAGCCCGCCGTCAAGTCGGCGGCCGTCCCCCGGCCGGATGCTCCTCCATCCTTCACTCTGAACCTCAGCTACATCGGGTCCATCAAGTCCGGCGGGCAGACCATCGCCCTCGTCATCCGCAACGGCCAGACCGTGTCCGTTGGGGAGGGCGACGAGATCGCGCCCGGCTACAAGGTCGTCGGGGTCACCGCCGAAGCGATCGTCATCCAGGGCCCGAATTCGGAAAGAAAGACGTTCCCGCGACAAGGAGATCGGCCATGAAAAAATACGCCCTGATCCTGGTCCTGGCCATGGCGGCCGGGGCGTGCGCGACGCTTAGCTATGACTACAAGCAGGGCGTCGAGGCCGAGATGAACCAAAAGTACGACCAGGCCGTCAATTATTACCAAAAAGCGGCCCTGGGCCACCCCAACGACGCGGTCTACCGTCTGGCCCTCGTCCGGGCCAGGTCGTCCGCCAGCCTCTTTTATCTCCATACGGCCAGGAGCCTGGTCGCTCAGAACAAGCGCAAGGAGGCCGAGGTCGACTACAAGAAAGCGCTTTTCTTCGACCCCCTCAACCGCGCGGCCGCCGACGAGCTCAAGGCCCTCCTCGCTCCTCCGCCGAAAGCCGAGAAAACTAATCAGGAGAAGCTTGAAGGCCCGGTCAGGCTCAAGGGCTCCGGCGAGGCGCTCAACCTGAGCTTCCGGACCGAGGTTTCCCTGCGCTCGATCTTCCAGACGCTGGGCCGGGTGGCCAACGTGAACTTCCTCTACGACGACACCTTCCGGGACACCAATCTGGCCATCGACCTGACCGGCAAGGACCTCCAGCAGGCCGTCAATTTCCTCTGCGTCGCCAGCAAGAACTTCTCCCGGACGATCGACGAGAAAACCGTCATCATCGTTCCCGACAACGTCCAGAAGCGGATGCAGTATGAGCTCAACGCCATCAAGACCTTCTACCTGTCCAACATCGACGCGAGCGATGTCCAGATGCGGCTGACGCAGATGGTCAAGACGATGTACAAGGTCCCGTCCATCCAGGTCGATAAGAACCTCAACTCGGTCACGATCCGCGACACGCCGCAGGCCGTGGCCCTGGCCGAGAAGCTCCTCCGCTCCTGGGACAAGTCCAAGGGCGAGGTCGTCATCGACATCGAGATCATGGAAGTCAACCGGATCCGGATGAAGAAGCTCGGCATCGATCTCAGCCAGGGGATCCTGGGCATCCGCTTCAACCCGGCCAACCTGACCAACGACGGCTATTTCCCGATCAAGGGGCTCGACCTCGGGGACCTCGCCAACTTCCAGGTCACCGTCCCCTCGGCCATCGTCCAGTTCCTCGGCAGCGATTCGGACACGAAGATCATCGCCCAGCCCAGGATCCGGGGGCTCGGCGGGGAGAAGATGGAATACGTCGTCGGCCAGAAGGTGCCCATCGTCAATTCCTCATTCGCGGCCATCGCCGCGGGCGGCCTCGCCACCCAGCCCATCGTCAACTACACCCTCCAGGACATCGGCATCACCATCAAGATGACGCCCCGGATCCACCTCGACCGGGAAGTGACCCTGGAGATCGAGCTCACGATCTCTTCGATCGCCGGAGAAGGGATCGCCGGCATCCCGATCATCGCCAACCGCGAGATCAAGAACACCGTCCGCCTCAAGGACGGCGAGACCAACTTCTTGGCCGGCCTCCTCCGGGACGAGGAGCGCTTGGTCAAGGCGGGAATTGTCGGCCTCAGGGATCTGCCCATCCTGGGGAGCCTTTTCTCAACCAGCCAGAAGACGATCGAGCAGACCGACGTCATCCTGACCATCACGCCCCACATCATCCGCTCGATCCAAATCACCGACGAGGACACGAAGCCCCTCTGGGTCGACCCCGACAACCTCTCCGGCGTGACCGGCGCAGGCGGCGCGCTGAGGGACAGCCGCGAGGAAGCGGCCGTCGCCGAAGAGCCCCCGGCCCAGCCGGAAGATGCCGAGGGAAGCGTTGTCTACCTCTCGCCGGCGAGCTTCGAAGCCCCCCGTGACCGGGAGTTCCGCATGAACATCGAGCTCTCGAGCGACAAGGAGATCGGGAACGCGTCGCTCGTCCTCACCTTCGACCCCCAGATCCTCAAGCTCAAGGACGTCCTCGAAGGCGGCGGCCTGCGGCAGCTGGGGGATAAAGTGCCATTTCTCAAAAACATCAGCGGCGGGACGTGCACCATCGGCTTCTCCAGCCCGCCCGGCGGCCGCGGCTTCAAGGGCCGGGGGGTCCTGGCCGTCCTCGTCTTCACGTCCGTGAACCCGGGCGAAACGTCTCTGGGCTTCACCAGCGCGACGGCCGGGACGCCGATGGGGCAGGCCATCGTCCTGCAGACGGGCGAAGCGAGCGTCAGCATCCGATAGGGACGCATGATCCTCGTCCTCTCGGGGCCCGTCCACGGGGGCAAGACGACCTTCCTCGAGAGATCGCTCGCGCGCTGGGCGGCCCGCGGGCTCGCCCCGGGCGGATTCCTCAGCGTCGCCGTGACCGGCGCATGCGGCGCGACGGGCTATGACCTCCTCGAACTCAAGACCGGCCGCCGACATCCCTACCTTCGGCGGGAGGGGAAACCCGACGCGGAGCGGATCGGCCCGTTCTTTTTCGTGCCCTCGACCCTCGAGCTGGCCCGGACGATCATCCGCGAGGCCGACCCCCGCGAGCTCCTCGTCGTCGACGAGGTCGGACCCCTCGAGCTCCTGGGCGGCGGGCTCTGGCCGGCCCTCCGGGAGGCCCTGTCGCGCCCCGGCATGAGATGTCTCCTCGTCGCCAGGAAGGAGATCCTCGAGGATTTCGTCGTCGCCATCGCGCCCGTCGTCCCTCTCATCTTCGATGTCCGGGACCCCAATGTCCAAAAGCTCCTGGACGGAAGTCTCCTCGGAACAGGCAAGGTCGATGACGGTCAAAGCTAAGTTCTTCGCCTACTTCCGGGACCTTTTCGAGGGCCGCGAGCGCGATGTCGTCGTCGGCGAGGGCGGGACCGTCCGCGACGCCCTATCCACGCTCTGCGATACGGGTGAACGCCGGCGCGAGGTCTTCGAAAGCGACAGTCTCAAACCCCACCTCGTCGTCATGGTCAACGGCGTCCATGTCGAGTCCCTCCGCGGGTTGGACACCGTGCTCTCGCCGGGCGACACGCTCGCCGTCTTCCCCATGCTCGGCGGCGGCTAGTTCGGCCTCGGGGATCATCTTCGCTCGCTGCGGTGATTTTTTACGCCATTCCCGGGCCGCCGGACGCCGCCCGTTTTGGCAGAGATGGAGGTCATGCCTATCCCCCGGCCCCCCGGGAACCAGTCCCGGCGGTTCCCCCATCTGCAAGCTGATGGGACCCCCTCCGCTACGGGGGCTAGGCATGACCCCCATCACTGCCCGGGCAGCGCCCGCGAAGGCGAGCATGTCCCCAGCTCCGTCACGCTGACCGACTCAATCACCGCTTATGCTCGCTCAGATGATCCCCTCGGCCTTGGTTATCAACGGATGGTCCAGGTGCCACCGCGTCTGCCGCGGGACGCTAACCGCCTCAATCACCGCTTATGCTCGCTCAGATGATCCCCTCGGCCTTGGTTATCAACGGATGCTCGGTGCGTGCCGCTCCGTCGGCCGCGTCCCGCCGGAGAGTCTGGCTGATTAGTACCCGGAATTCGCTCTGGGAAAGAGGGACAGTCCGCTTTGGGACAGTCCCTCTTTCCTATCCGTGCCCGCTCAGCCCTCAACCGCCTCCTCCGGGCATCGCCCCTGCGTCCTCGTCCTTAATTCGCTCATTTGATATTCCCTTTGTCCGCGATGCTACGAGGGGCCGAGGGGTGTCGTCAGAGGGAGCATAAAGCGGTGATTTAGTCATCACGGTCCGAATACGTTCCTACGGATAAGGACCGTGATGGCGTTAAGAATCACCGCAGCGGACGGAGACGACCCCCGAGGACCCGGAAGGCACCGCTCCTCGCGGTTGTTTCTTGCGGGCGATGCGGCGTTCTGGTATCTTAAGGGCCGAACATGCCTGAATTCCCCATCTCCGGATATCATGGCCGGGTCCTCGTCGCCGACCTCAGCCGGGGAGAGGTGCGGACCTTGCCGCTCGACCCCGGCCTGGCCCTCGATTACCTGGGCGGCAGGGGGATGGCCACCCGCGTCCTCTACGATACGATCGACCCGGCTTGCGATCCGCTCGGCCCCGACAACGCGTTCGTCATCGCCGCTTCGCCGCTCATCGGTTCCAATGCCCCTACGGCCGGCCGCGGCCACATGGTCTTTAAGTCGCCGCTCACCGGCGTCCTGGGGACCTCGAACTCCGGCGGGACCTGGGGCGCCGCCTTCAAGGCCGCGGGTTTCGACGTCCTCGTCGTCAAGGGCGCGGCCGCGGCGCCGGTGATGATCGACATCTCCCCCGGCAAGGCCGAGATCCTGCCGGCGGACCACGTCTGGGGCAAAACGACCCACGAGACCAACGACGTCCTGGCCGCGGTTTCCGAGCCGGGAAACCCGGCCCGGGTCCTGTGCATCGGGCCGGCGGGGGAGAACCTCGTCCGCTTCGCCGCCGTCGCCAACGACCGCAATCGCGTCTACGGCCGCTGCGGCCCGGGCGCCGTCTGGGGCAGCAAGAAACTCAAGGCCGTCCGCGTCAGGGGCAAGGAAAAGATCGCCATCGCCGACAAGGAAAAATACCGGTCCGGCCTCGACCAAGCCCTTTATCTCATGAAACAGGCGCCGGTCACGAAGCGTCTGCTCCGCGACCTGGGCACGGCGGGCCTCGTCGAGCTGATCAACCTCATCGCCATGCTCCCGCATAAGAACTTCCAGGACTGCCTCCACCGCGACGAGGACGTCGAGCAGATTTCCGGGGAGACGCTGGCCAAGACCCTGCTCGAAAAAGCGGGCTCCTGTTATTTCTGCCCGATCGGCTGTCAGCGGCACACCCGCGTCGCCGGTCGGGACGGGCGCGAGGAGCGCGGCGAGGGCCCGGAATATGAAACGATGGTCCTCATGGGTCCCCTCTGCGGCATCTACGACCTCGGGGCCATCACCCGGGCCAACTACCGCGCCAACGAGCTCGGCCTGGACACGATGAGCTACGGCGGGACGGTCGCCTGCGCCATGGAACTCGCCGAACGCGGCCTCATCGGACGCGAGGAGACGGGCGGGCTCGACCTCACCTTCGGCAGCGCGGAAACCCTCGAATCCTTGGCCGTGATGACGGCCCGCCGCGAAGGCCTCGGCGCGGCCCTGGCCGAGGGTTCCTACCAGTTGGCGGCCGGCCGCGGGCACCCGGAATACGCCATGACCGTCAAGAAGCTCGAGATCCCGGCCTACGATCCGCGGGCTTCCTATACCCAGGCCCTCGGCTACATGACTTCGCCTTCGGGGGCCTGCCATCTCCGCGGCGGCTACGCCGTCTCCCTGGCTTTCTTCGGCGGAGCCAGGGAGATCCCCCGCTTCAGCCTCCTCCAGTCGCCGATCGCCATCCGGAACATGCAGAACGTCGGCATTCTCCAGGACAGCCTCGGCGTCTGCCGCTTCACGGGCTATGCTTTTTCCTCCGACCCCTGGGCCCGGATGGTCGGCGGCATCACCGGCCGCGACTTCTCGGTCTCCCGGCTGGAGGAAATCGAGAACCGCGTGGCGACGCTCGAGCGGCAATTCAACATCGAGGCCGGCGTGACGGCGGAAGACGACGCGCTCCCCGCCCGGTTCGCCGACGTTCCCATCGTCGTCGAGGGGAAGGAGCGGCGCGTCTCGCGGGAGGACCAGGAGAGGATGAAACAGGACTACTACCGTGTCCGGGGCTGGGATGCGGCCGGCCGGCCGACCCCCGGCCTCGTCCGGTCCCTCCGGGTCGAGGAGAGCAAGAGATGAGCGCCCAAAAGTGGCAAGCGACCGGGGAACTCCTCGGCGAGTTCAGGGCCCTGGGGCGGGCCTCCCTCCTTTACGACGTCCAGGATAGCCACAGCGGGAACATGGCCGTCCGCCGGACAAACGAGCGGGGGGAGGACGAGATCGTCATCACGGCCACCGGTTCCCAGAAGGGCGACCTCGAGCCGAGCCAGATCTGCTTCCTTTCGGCCACGGAGACGGACTACGGGTATTACAAGGCGTCCTCCGAGACCGACATCCACGCCCGGATCCTCAAGCTGCCCGGCGTCAGGGCCTCGATGCACGCCCACGTCAAGGACCTCGTCCTGGCGACGCTCGACGATGAGCCCAAGCCGGCCCGGCCGCCGGATTTCGTGCCCGTCGACCCGCTCGCCTTCCACCACCTCGGGAGTGCCATCCCGGTCGATTGGTTCGCCGTGCCGAGCGGCTCGCCGGAGCTGGCCAGGGTTATCCCCGAACGGCTGGCCGGCCACCCCCTGGCCATCATCTTCGGGCACGGCGCCATGGCCAAGGGCAGGAACCTCCGGGAGGCCTTCTTCCGGCTCTGCGTCGGCAACAACGCCGGGGCGGTCGTCCGGGCGATGGAGAGGCTCCGCATCGATGTCGGCGCCGTGCGCCGCGCGGTCACGGCCGACCCCGGGAGCTCTTTCGCCGGCGCGCCTCCCCCTTACGAAATCGAGGGCGACGACCGCTCGGATTTCCGGGAGGAGGAGGAGATCCTCAAGGAATTCGTCAAAGCGGGCCACAGGATCTTCGAGTCCCGCCTCTCGCCTTTTCACACCGGTTCGATGTCGGTCCGCGGCGTGGACTCTATGCTCTACGCGCCCAAGGCCTCCATGCCGCGGGACGTCGGCGGGCCCCTGCTCAGGGTCGCGCTTGCCGCCGGGCCGGCCGACGACCCCGAGACGGCGCTCCACAAGGCGATCTACGCGACGAGCGACTTCCAGACGGTCATGCACTGCCACGTCCCGGAAGCCGAGGCCTCGGCCCACTTCGTCTATCCCGGCGAAGCCGCGCCGGCCGACCGCATCATCCCCGTGGATGCCGAGGGGACGTTCCTCTATCTCGTCATCCCCGTGCTGCCGCCGAACGTCCGGACGGACGAGCTCGTCCGCTTCCTCCACGATTACAAGGTCGCGGTCGTCAGGGGAGGAGGCGTCTGGGCCGTCGGAGGCCAATCGCTCTCCGAGGTCCTCCACCATCCTTCTTCGCTGCGCGAGATCTGCCTCTACAGGATCGGTGCCGTCGAACGCGGTCTCGACCTCCGCCGCATGGAGCCCCAGAAAGCCAAGCGCTGGTGACGGCGGCGGGGCCTTCTCTCACCCCTCCCCCCCTTTAGGGGTGAAACATCACCCCACAAAATCACCCCCAAAGAGTATTGCCCGCCTCCGTGCTTCAGCTATTCTGAAAGGGAAAAAAACGAGCAGGTCCGGACGAATCGATGAGCCGTAATCTCAAGGAAATTTTCAACCCCGCGGGTCCTTCCCCGAATGCGGGCGGCGGCTCCGGCCTGCTGGCGAACTTCGGGCCGCGCAGGATCCGGACCAAATTCTTCCTTCTCTTCGGTCTCCTGATGGCGGGCTACCTGGCCCTGTTCATGGTCCTGAGCAAGGAGCGCGGCATCATGCTCGTCGCGGGCCTCGCCGCTCTAGCCCTAGGCGGATTTTTCGTTTTCCTCATCGGCGACATGATCACCCGGCCCATCGTCCAGATGACGAGGACCGCGGAGAGGCTGGCCAACGGCGACCTCAAGCAGAGGGCTCGGGTCTACGGCCGGGACGAGGCCGGGCTCTTGGCCAGGACCTTCAACGCCATGGTCGACGGGCTGGAGAAAACCTTCCGCCAGCTCGAACTCCGCAACCGCTCCCTCGAGGACGAGGCCGCGAAACGGGCCGTCCAGATGGACAAGGACGCCGCCGAGCGACTCCGCATGGAGAAGGAGCTGCGGCTGGCCAGGACCGAGCTCGACCGCCAGGTCGACAAGAGGACCGAGGAGCTCTCCCAGGCGAACGACGACCTCCACGGAAAAGTCCTGGAGACCCGCCGCGCGGAGGATTGCCTCCAGAGCAGCCTCGACCGGCAGGGAAAGGCCCTCGAGGGGGCGTTCAAGGCCATGTCCCTGACCCTCGAGATACGGGATCCCTACATGGCCGGACACCAGCACCGGGTCTCCAGCCTGGCCGTGGCCATCGCCCAGGAAATGAACCTGCCTTGGGACAAGATCGAGGGGCTCCGGCTCGCCGGGATCATCCACGACATCGGCAAGATCGCGGTGCCGACCGAGATCATGACCAAGCTCGGCAGCCTGACTAAGACGGAATTCAAGCTCATCAAGGACCACCCCCGGGTCGGCTACGAGATCGTCAAGGACATCGCCTTTCCCTGGCCCGTGGCCCACATCATCCTCCAGCACCACGAGCGGCTGGACGGCTCAGGCTATCCCGAGGGACTCGTCGGCGACGCCATCCTGCCCGAGGCCCGGATCCTGGCCGTGGCCGACGTCGTTGAAGCCATCTGCGCCCTCCGCCCCTACCGGCCGGCCATCGGCCTCGAAAAGGCTCTGGAGGAGGTCCGCAAGGGCCGGGGCATCCTCTACGACACCCGCATCGTCGACGCCTGTATCAAGCTCTTCCGCGACGGCCGCTTCTCCTTCAAGAAAGAGACCGAGGCCGCCATTTACCAATAACGGCGTTTTCCTGTTCATACGGTTTCGAATGTCAGGGACGTGCCGATCCATCGGCCTCGGTGGGGCCTCAGGCATCGTCTCCGTCCGCTGCGGTGATTTTTTACGCCTTCCCGGGACGGATTCGGTGGGAGGAGTCCGCGTATCCGTCCCGGGTCGGCTAAATCACCGCCTTATGCTTCCTCCGACGATACCCTCAGCCCCTTTTCCTTCGGCCTCCTCGGGGCACTGCCCTTGCGTTACTATTCCTGATCATCTAATTGGGATCGCCGTCGCCGCCTGCGTTGACTTAGGGTGTCGATTCCGCTAGAATTTCTTGCACCCTGGCGGCGTAGCTCAGTTGGTCAGAGCATGCGGCTCATATCCGCAGTGTCGGGGGTTCAAGTCCCTCCGCCGCCATGTCCTCCTGATTTCACTTTCATGACCTAAGCGCGAAGATGGCACGACAACGACCTGCGGCGCGGCTCCTCACATCCTTTCGGACCGCGGTCCGAAAGCGGGGGATGATCGTCCCCGGCGACCGGGTGCTCGCCGCATGTTCCGGCGGGCCGGATTCGGTCGCCCTCGTCGCCCTTCTCCTGAAGCTCCGCGAGGAGATCCCCCTCGAAGTCCACCTGGCCCACTTCAACCACCGGCTGAGAGACGGGGCCGACGAGGACGAGCGTTTCGTCCGCGACCTCGCCCGGCGCTGGGTCCTTCCGTTCGTTTCGGAAGGGGCGGACGTCAGGTCTCACGCGGCGAAGAAAAAGCTCAACCTCGAAGAAGCCGGACGCGACCTGCGCTACGATTTTCTGCGGCGGGCCGCGGCCCGGGTCGGAGCGACGAAGATCGCCACGGGTCACACGATGACCGACCAGGCCGAGACCGTCCTCATGCGCCTGATGCGCGGGACGGGCCTTTCCGGCCTCGCTGGGATCGCCGCCGTCGTCGCCGGCAAGCCCTGTCCGGTTGTCCGGCCGCTCCTCGGGATCGCCGGCCCGGACCTCCGCGCTTGGCTCGCGGCCGAAGGCATTCCTTACCGCGAGGACCCGTCGAACCTCGACCGCCGCTTCCTCCGCAACCGCATCCGGGCCGAGCTTCTCCCCGAACTCGGGCGCCGATACGAGCCCCGGATCGTCGCCCACCTGGCTCGGCTGGCCGCGATCGCCCGGGAAGAGGACGAGCTCCTCGGGGCCTTTGTCCGCGAGCTCGCCGACGAGTTCATCATCCGGAAGGGCCGGGAGGCCTCCCTGGACCTGAAGACACTGCCCCTCTTTCTGCCCGCCCTGGCCCGCCGGGTCGCCCGGGAATACTTCCGGGAGCTCCAGGGCGATCTGCGCGATATCTCCTACGAAGACGTAGAATCGCTTCTCTCGCTCGGCGAGGGAAAGGACTTGCCGCTCCGGAAAGGGTTCGTCCTGCGCCGGGAAGGGGGCCGGGTCGGGCTGAGAAAGGACAGGACGCCGTCGAAGGCCTACGAGATCCTCTGGGACGGGCGGGGCGAGGTCGTCATCGCCGCGGCAGGAATGGCCTTCCGCGGAACACGCCGGAAAGCGGACGCGGGGCGCTCGTCATTCAAGAACGACGACCGGACCGGCGCCGCCCTCGACGCAGCCAGGCTCGAGTTTCCGCTTGTCATTCGGAACCGGAGGCCGGGGGACCTCTACCGGCCCCTCGGCGCCCCGGGCCGGAAGAAGCTCAAGGAGATCCTCAGGGCCAAGGGCGTGCCCGTCGCGGGCCGCGACCGCCTGCCCGTGTTTCTCTCCGGCGGCGAGATCGTCTGGGTGCCGGGGCTTCCCGTCGGCGAAAAATACAAGGTTACCGGAACGACGACATCCGTCTTTTCCATCCGCCTGAAGAAGGGCCTAACACGCCGCGGGCGAGGCCGGGCCTCCGGGTCCTAGCGCCGATAGAGGCTCAAGTAGGCCCGGACGATCCTTTCGCCCCAAAGCAGGGACACGAAGGCCGCCGGGGCCAGGAACGTCCCGAAGGGCAGGGCGAACTGGAAATCCTTGCCGCGGCGGAGGATGACGTAGACGCCGACCAGGGCCCCGACGAACGAGCCCAGGATGAGGGTCAGGAGCGTCCTCTCCAGGCCGAGGGTGGCCCCGACCATGAGCAGCATGGTCACGTCACCCATGCCCAGCCCCTCTTTTTTGCGGATGAGGTAGTACGCCCCGTAGACGAGGAGCAGGAACCCCGCCCCGACGACCGCCCCGATGAGCGCGCCGCGGAAGGTCAGGTCGTCTCGGAAGAACGAATAGGCGAGGGCGAGGACGAGCCCGGGCAGGGTGACCGCGTCGGGCAGGATCTGATGATAATAGTCGATGAACCCGAGGACGATGAGGGCGCTCGTGAAAACACAGCCGGCGAAAAATTCGAGCCCCAGCGCGCGGCCGGAGTTGAAAAAGACGAGCACGAACCCGAGCGCCGTCAGGCCTTCGACCGCCGGGTAGACGGCCGAGATCTTCCGGCCGCACTTACGGCATTTGCCGCCGAGGACGATATAGGACAGGACCGGGACGTTGTCGTAGGGCTTGATCCGGGCGCCGCACCCCGGGCAGGACGACGGCGGCCGCATCAGGCTCAAGCCCCGCGGCAGCCGGTAGATGACGACGTTGAAAAAGCTGCCGAGGACGAGCCCGGCGACCGCGATAAAAATGACCGTCATCGTCTCCATGGGCTGGTCACCGTTTTAACCTTTCCCGTCGCCGGATCGTAGATGTAGTCCTGCCCGTCCATGTCCTTCGGGACCTCCCGGAGGAATCCCGTCCGGAGAAGCGTTTCGAGATCGGCAGAGGGCCGTCCGAAGCGCTCGCGGTACTTCGCCGCGGCGTCCTCGATGGCGGCCGCGTCGATCGCCGCCTTGACGTTGTAGAGGTGGTTCGAGGCGATCTTTTTCGTCCGTTCGTCCGGGGCCTTCTTGTAGATCTCGAGCCAGGTCTCCCACGACGTCCGCAGGTCGCCTTTCTTGAAGATGGCGTTGGCCCGGAGCCGCTCGACGAATTCCGGGGCGCCGGGAATCTTCAGGCACTGTTCGAAATACTTTTCGGCCAGGGGGTAGTCCTTGAGGGTCATCAAGGCCACGTGGCCGGCGTTGAACGGGTAGACCCATTGGTCCGGGTTGTTCGCGGCGCCCCGGTCGAGGATGGAAAATGCGGCCGCAGGGTTGCGGGCCTCCTGGACGGCGATCAGGGCGCCGACCTCGTAGGGGTCCTGGTAGCGCGGGTCGAGCTCGTTGATGATGGCGAAGATGTGGTCGAGGTGGTCGAAGCGGTCGTCGATCGTCGGCGTGCTGTAGTACTGGATGGCCCAGAGGTAGATCGCGTCGGCGGCCAGGGTCCGGTAGCCGAACGTCGCGTACTTCAGGAATTTCCCGGACGGGATATAGATGATGGACGACCCGGGGAGCTTTTCGCGGGCGACCTTGTCGGTCCTGACCTTGAGCGCCGCGAAAGCGGCCGCAGCCGCCATGAGGAAGGCGACGAGAAGGAGCGTCGCCGTGCCCTTTTTCGCGGACGATGTCTTGGCCATATCTGATTCCGCCGCCGGCCCGCCCGGTCAGATGAAATCCCGGCGCCTGAAGATGAGGACGGCCAGGCCCAGAATGAAAGCTGTGTAGCAAACGCCGTAGAGGAACGAGGAGAGGTAGATCCCCGGCGGGATGGGCAGCCCGTGGACGACCTCCGTTCTGAAGTTGAAATTCTCGAGGTCCGGAAGGACGGTGTACAGGGCCCGGACCAGGGTCCTCCCGGCGCCGGGCGTCATCTTCTTGAGGATAAGCTCCAGGCCCCAGGAAAGATGCCCGATGAGATAGAAGGCCAGGGCGAAGAGCGAGCTCAGGATGGGCGTCGAGAACGAGGAAAAGAGAATGGCCACGGCGGTGACGAGGACGAGCTCCAGGAAGATATAGCCGACGGCGACGAGGAGCGTCCCTTCGACCTTGAGGGTGTGGGCGTAGACGATGGCCAGGAAGATCAGGGACATGAACAGGGTCATGACGAAGAGTGTCAGGACGAGGCCGAGGAACTTGCCCAGGATGAACTCGGCCCGGTGGAGGGGCTTGGAGAGCAGGGTGAAGATCGTCTTCTTGTCGATCTCCTTGTAGACGAGCCCGGTCCCGATGAGGATGGCCATGAGGACGCCGAAGACGGAGATCGAGGCGAGCCCGACGTCCTTGATGATCTTGACCCGGTCGCCGACCGTCAGGATGGCCAGGACCCGGGCGCCGCCGATGCCGAGCGCCGCGAAGAAAAAGAGGAGGTAGAGGATGCGGTCGCGCTTGGCCTCCTTGAACGTGATGCCGGCGATGGCCCCGATCTTCATGTCCGCGTCACCGTTTCGATGAAGATGTCCTCGAGCGTTTCGGTCCTCGGGCTGAGGGAGACGAGCCGGCCCTTCTGGCCGTGGACGAGGGCGAGGACCTCGTCGACCTTGGATTCATCGTAAACCTTGAGGAGGACCCTGTCGCCCCGGGTGGACATGCTCTCGCCGAGGCCCCGGAAGGCCTCCGGGGAGAGCCCGGAGACCGTCATCTCGGTGAACAGGACCCGCTCCGAGACGAGGTCCCGCAGGACGCCCTCCTTGACGATGCGGCCGCCGACGATGATGGCCACCCGGTCGCAGATCATCTCGATGTCCTGGAGGATGTGCGATGTGAAAAAGACGGTCTTGCCCTCTTCCTTGAAGCGAACGATGATGTCCCGGATCTCCTTGCGGCCGATGGGGTCCATGCCGCCGAGGGGTTCGTCGAGGATGACGAGTTTGGGGTCGTTGACGAGGGCTTGGGCCAGTCCGGCCCGCTGGAGCATGCCCCGGGAGAACTTCCGGAGGGGAAGCCCGGCCGCCTGCTCGAGGCCGACCAGTTTGAGGAGCCGGGCGATGCGCTCCTTCTTCTCCACGCGGTCGAGGCCGAACAGGTCCGCGGTGAAGGCGAGGAACTCCGTGGCCGTGAGATAGTCGTAGAAATAGGGGTTTTCCGGCAGAAAGCCGAGCGGCTGACGGGAGCGCGGCGAGAGGTGGGACCGGCCGAAGATCTCGATCGTGCCGGTGTCCGGGTGGATGAGGTCGAGCAGGCACTTGATGGTCGTCGTCTTGCCGGCGCCGTTCGGTCCCAGGTAGCCGAAGATCTCGCCCTCGCGGACCGAGAAGGTGATGCCCTTGAGGATCTGCCGCGTTTTCGGGATAAAGCCGAGCCGGAATTTCTTCTGGAGGTTGTCGATCCGGATCGCGTCGGCCATCATTCCCTATTGTATCGATGCGCCCCGCAAAGTCAACCGTGTTCCGTCCTCAAACGATGCCCTTGATACGTTCGACACCACCCACCCCGAATTTTTAAGTGGGTGGTGCTCAGTATTAACCCTGAGTATATACCCCGGGCTTCAGACCGGGGAGTCGAATGGGTTGATCCTTCTCGCGTTCTCCAGGAGCTTGTCCTGGGTGAAGACGTGCTCCCGGGTCAGGGCCAGATGGAGCTTGAGCTGGGCCTGGATCTCCTCGGCGAGTCCCATCGCGAGCGCCGCCACGTATTTGGCTACGAGGCCCTGCTCGGAGGGCAGGAGCGTTTCGAGGGCCGTGAGGCGGCCGGTCCCGGGATAGTCGGCCGGCATGGGCCGCGGACTCCGCTCGACGCCGGCGGCGTCGGTCGACGCGTTCTCGATGGCTACGACGTCGCCCATCTTGACGAGGATGCCGGAGAGCTTATCCCAGTGGCGCATGTGGTTGACCGAGTTCTTGAAGAGCCGCTGGCTGAGGTCCTGGTGCTCGCCGAACATCATGACGTACCTCAAATAACGGTGCGTCAACTCGTTCTCCGTCCGGCAGATCTCGTGAAGAAGCCTGAGGTCTTCGCGGCGGGCCCGGTCGGGGTGGGGCGGAAAACCCAGGGCCCCAGCCTCGCCCGCGGTTTCGATCGCCTCGATCATGGCCCCGAACTGGCCGATGTGGCGGACCTCGTCGTAGGAGATGTTCCAGATCATGTTCTCGACTTTGGGGAAGGCCCCCGGCTCGACCTCGGCGGACTGGTAGAGGTCGGTGACCATCTCCTCGGTCATCTTGTCCCGCCTGAGGTTGTCGATGATTCGGGGGAAGCGCACGACCTCATCGGTGGCGAAGCTCGGCTCGGCGCCCATCCGGGTGAGGACGAGGCCGAGCTGGAGGGCATGGTACATCTCGTCGATGCCGATCTGGATCGTCTGGGCCCGGGCGTCGGTCCGCTGCCTCAGGACGGGGTCGTCATAGAAAAATTTGCCTTTGGGCATGGAATAGGCGTGGATGACATACTCGAAGCTGACGGCCCATTCGTGCTGAAGGGCCGCGGAGAGAAGCCGGACGACGTCGTCGCGGTTCCTGACGCTTTTGATCTTGTCCATGGGCTCTCCTCGCGCTTTTCAGGAAGACCCATTATAGCCGCAGCACCCAAAAAAGGGAAGAGGTGGGGCTAGCCTCCGGGGGTGAGAAAAGGGCCGTTTTCTCACCGCCGGAATCACCGCTCGCGGTGATTGACCCCCCGGGGGGCGCATGAGATTCTGACCTCGGTCGCAGCCTTTAGGTCGCGACAGCCTCGAAAGAGGCGGTGCCAAGGTTGTGAAAAGGGAGAGGGAGGAGGATCCTTCTCCCCCGTTTTTTTTACCCCCCTTTTTTCCCCGAGCTCCTTGGGGAAGTCCCTCGATTCCGGTATAATCGGAGGAGATTTTCCCGAGGAGGTCGACGATGTCCGATTTCGGCGGAGCCGTCAAGCCGCTTTCCGAGAATCCCGAATACCGAATGGCCATCCTGGGCGTGCCGTTCGACGAAAAATCGAGCTATCTCCGGGGGGCCGCCGGAGGCCCGGCTGCGGTCCGGGCCGTCTCCACGGGCAAGTGCTACTGCGGCTACACCGAGCTCGGGGTCAACCTCGAAGAAGATACGGTCCTGGTCGACCTCGGCGACGTCGATACGTCCGGCGACCCGGACAAGACCTTCGCCCTGACCGAGAAGGCCGTGGCCCGCATCCTCGAGCAAGGCGCCGTTCCCATCGTTCTTGGGGGCGACCACTCCATCACTTATCCCGTCCTCAGGGCTTTCGCCCGGGTCCACAAGCCCCTCGACATCCTCCATTTCGACGCCCACCCGGACCTTTACGACGACCTCTACGGCGACCGCCTGTCCCACGCCTGCCCCTTCGCCCGGATCCTCGAGGATGGACTGGCCGCTAGCGTCGTCCAGGTGGGTGTCCGGGCCGTCACGGCCGCCCATCGGGCCAAGGCCCTCAAGCACGGCGTCCGGATGATCGAGATGAAGGAGATCGAAGGCCCGCTCCATCTCCGGTTCGTCAACCCCGTTTACATATCCTTCGACATGGATGTCCTCGACCCGGCCTTCGCCCCGGGCGTCTCTCATCACGAACCCGGGGGCCTCGCGACCCGTCAGGCCATCCAGGTCATCCAGGACCTCAAGGGCAAGATCGTGGGACTGGACATCGTCGAACTGAACCCGACGCGCGACCCCTCGGGCATCACGGCCGCCGCCGCTTTCAAGATCATCAAGGAGACCGCCGGAAGGATCGTCAGGCCGTCCTGAAGGAGGGAACACATGAAGCGCTTTTTGACGATCATCGCTTTGGCCGCGCTCACCGCCGGCTGCGCCCGGGCCCAGAAAGGGCCGGCCTTCGACGACTGGTTCGTCGACAAGACCATGCGGGTCGACTTCTTCCACGCCGGCAACTCCGCCGAGGAGACGGTTGCCCTGGACCAGGTCTTCGACCAGGGCATCTGGGCGGGCAGCCGAACCCATCTCGTCGATCCGTTCAACCTCGGCCGCTACCTGGTCAAGGTCTATGACGCCGCGAGCGGCACGCTCATCTTCAGCAAGGGGTTCGACAGCTATTTCGGGGAGTACAAGACTTCGGACCCGGCCCTCCAGGGTGTCCGTAGGACCTACCATGAGTCCGCTCTCCTGCCGTATCCGCGGAAGCCGGTCCGCTTCACGGTCGAAGCGAAAGACAGGCAGAACGCCTCTAAGGCCCTGTTCAGCCAGGTGGTCGACCCGGCGGCCACGACGGTCATCCGGGAAAGGCTCGTCCCTGGGGTCGCGGTCTTCGAGGTCTTCAAGTCCGGCGAGCCCCGGAACAAGGTCGACGTCGCCATCGTCGCCGAGGGCTACACGGCGGACGAAGAGGGGAAGCTCAAGGCCGACCTCGACCGCTTCGCCGCCGTCTTTTTCAAGCTCGAGCCGTACAAATCCCACCGGGACAAGTTCAACCTTTATGGGGTGTTCAAGCCCTCGCCCGAGAGCGGTTGCGACGAGCCGAGCCACGGCTCGTTCAAGGCGACGGCCCTCGGCGCGACCTTCGACTCACTCGGCTCGGAGCGCTACCTCCTGACCGAGGACAACAAGAGCCTGAGGGACATCGCCGCCCACGTCCCCTACGACGCGCTTTACATCATGGTCAACCACAAGAGGTACGGCGGCGGCGGAATCTACAACCTTTACTGCACGTTCACGACCGACAACCAGTGGTACGAATATCTCTTCCTCCACGAATTCGGTCATTCCTTCGCCGGCCTGGCCGACGAGTACTACACCTCCGAGGTCGCCTACAACGAGTTCTATCCCCGCGGCGTCGAGCCGGCCGAGCCGAACATCACCGCCCTCCTCGAACCCGGCCGGCTGAAGTGGAAGAACCTGACGAGCCCCGGGGTCGAGATCCCGACGCGCTGGGAAAAGGCGGACTTCGACGCGATGGACAACGCCTACCAGAAGATCCGGGGAGAGATCAACGCGAAGATCGCCAAGCTGAAAAGGGAAGGGGCCGCCGCGGCTGAGGTCGCCCGCGTCGAAGAGGAGTCCGAGCGCCTGTCGCGCGAGCACGCGGACAAGGTCGACGCTTTCCTCCGGGCGAGCAAGTATTGGGGCAAGGTCGGTGCGTTCGAAGGCGCCGGGTACGCGGCCCAGGGCCTCTTCCGTCCCCAGCTCGACTGCCTGATGTTCACCAAGGGGACCAAACCCTTCTGCAAGGTCTGCGAGGCGGCCGTCGTCCGGACGATCCTCTATTACACCGACTGAACGGCTGCGCGGGTTAGGCCAAGGCCCCGGCCCCCTTCGGTTTTAAGTGCGGGCTGTTGTCAGCAAAAGGGGGGTTGATGATGGGAACCAAAAAGGTGGGGGCTCTCGCCAGCCCGCACACGAGAGCCAATGTCATTATAGCACGCTGCGGCGCGTTGTAAAGCTTTTATTCCGTTTTTCGGTATTTATTTTTACGTTGGTCTCATCCTATTGATTTTCAAGCCGTTTCGCCCCACAATGGGAAGGACATCCGGACTCGGGAGGGACCATGGATCAGAAAACGGATCCGAAAAAAGTCGAGATCAAGGTCGACGAGGCGGTCGCGCTCGGCCAGTACGCCAATCTTGCCGCCATCCGGCATTCGCGGGAGGAGTTCCTTTTCGACTTCGCCTTCCTTTTCCCCGACGGGCCTTTCGGCAAGCTCGTGGCGCGGATCATCGTCAGCCCCGCCCACGCCAAGCGCTTCCTCGAAGCCCTGCAGGCGAACATCAAGCGCTACGAGGACGCCTACGGGACGATCATTCCGGCGGACCTGCCGCCCACGGTCGACTTCATCCAGTGATGCCGGCGTGGGCGGTTTCCCCGAGTCCGGTCTTGACATGGGGCGGTTTTTTTTATATTAATTGAACCAGATCGATATACTGAGATCCAAACACGTGCCAGTAAT
>Ga0209182_10000024_pt1 | contig 31858 bp, 27 predicted proteins | sample LakBais05cmmetaG_FD_185474 | JGI IMG/M metagenome (GOLD analysis project Ga0209182, IMG submission 185474) | Lake sediment microbial communities from Lake Baikal, Russia to study Microbial Dark Matter (Phase II) - Lake Baikal sediment 0-5 cm... | ecosystem: Environmental > Aquatic > Freshwater...
AAGAGATACGGGTCTCTTTGCGTGAATTTTCGCATTCGGATTTTGTGGCCGAAAAGGTGAATCTGCCGGCCGTTGCCGAACCGGCGGCGCTTCTGGCTGGAAGGAGAACCCGATTCATCTGCAGAAAGAGAACATTCAACGGGATCACGATCGCCCTCGCCCGGGAAGGCTTTTGACAACACCTTATCGACGATATTGAACATATCAGGTGCTTGTCGATTATTTGAAGTCAGGATTTCAGAATGATGTGGTTGCGTAGTAGCTTTCTTTCCGTAATGCGCAGGAGTGATTAAGGGAAAAGTGGAAATCAGCGGTGTAGAGTCGAGATGTGGCGCGGTGGTTTAGATGGGGCCTATCTGTTCCCGACCCTTTCGGTTGCCGGTGCCTCAATATCCCGATCATACTCCGTTTCCACATCCCGCTCATCGAACCGGACAGGCGGATTTCCCGCATCCGGCTCTCGGACAAGACTTCATGCTTTTGCCCACGGAAAGTTGTGCGTCCTCTGCGGCAAATAAATCAGACCAAGTTGATCATGTAGGTACTGATCGGGATAGCGTGACCATCCCTTGCCACGAACTTTGTGCTTCTTACACAACCACCGACGGAGCCGTTGCGTAACATGGGAGTTGATGGCCTGATACGCCGGACTCACCGGACCCAGGCAAAAGTAATTCGCCCAGCCGGTCAGTTTCCGGTTTAGCCTACCCACGACAGCTTCGACCTCCAACATGGTTCGGCACCGGTCTGTCTCCTCGGTAATGCTGTCCACCATCCGCTTGATGCTCTTTCTGGATGGCCGGGTGCCTATGTAGGCTCGTCCGGTCTCTCCGCTGTAGCAACGTCCGAAGGTGTAGCCCAAGAAATCAAACCGCTCTTGCGGTATCCGACACAGATTTGTCTTGTCGTCGTTCACCGTCAGCTTCAGCCGCTCCATCATACGCCGCATCGCTTCCATCGCCTTGTCGGCTTGGCCTTTGCAGCAGATGACGAAGTCGTCCGCATAATTGACGATTTGCGCCGACCAGCGACGCTCATGCCCCAGTAGTTTCCATCCCAGTATGAACCGCCGCATGTACAGATTCGACAGCAGCGGTGAGATAGGCGCGCCTTGGGGCGTTCCGCGTCCGGTATCCCGGTTGACGGTTGTCCGCTTCCGGTGGCCGTGTCCATCGTCTTCTTCGACCGGCATTTCCAGCCATTGTTTGATGAGGTGCAGAACGTGCCGATCAACGATCCGACGGGCGACGCTCTTCATCATCTCAGCGTGCGGAATGCTGTCGAAATAACCTGACAGGTCCGCATCAATAATGTGCTTGTGTCCGGTGGTGAGCAAACGATGAACCGCTTTTACCGCGTCCTGCGCTCCCCGATCTGGCCGATAAGCATATTGCTCCGGTTGCAAGTCGGCTTCAAAAATGGGTTCCAGCACGATCAAGAGGGCCGTCTGCACGACACGATCGGTGATCGTCGGTATTCCCAAGGGGCGCAGTTTGCCGTTCGGCTTTGGTATCCAGACCCGGTTGACCGCTTCCGGTCGGTAGTCTTTCTTCTTCAGCCGTTCCGCCAGTTCCCCGATCCAACGTTCTTCTCCATACGATTCGATGTCTTCAAAACACACTCCATCTACCCCGGCTGCTCCCTTGTTGGCTTTGCAGTTTCGATAGGCGTATTCGAGTATGTCCCGTCGATATACCTTGTCGTATAGGAGGTAAAAGCGAAAATCGGGCTCTTCCTTCGCTTTGGCATGTAACGCCGTCCGCAGTTTCTGAACACTTTCCGGAGTTTTCAGGTTTCCCAATCTCCTGTCCTTTTCCACTTGTTGCGTTGGTCTTGAACCAAGGCCCCTTCCCTCCATCGGCATTGCCCGACTTCGTCAGTACTACGGGCCTCTCCGCCACCCCATCACGCCCGGCCTGTCCCTCGCGGGCGTCCGGTTGATCTCACGCTCGACCACGTAATGGGGCTTCCCGTGTTGCGTCTGTCTCCCTCTTTCATGCATGCCATCGCCAATACCCCGGCGGAAAACACAGGTTGCACTTCGCTCTCTTCACCTGTGACAACGGCCTTCCCCGTACAATAGCCGGGTCGGCTTCCGCATTGGTGTTTTCGAGGCCTGCTCAGCGTTCACTCGCGTTATGGCCTGCATGCTCGCCAAGTCCCTTAAGGACCCTCTACATCAGAGGCTTCAGCCGCTTCGTTACCTCCACGACTGCTCCGATTGCTACCGGCTGGAGCGAAAGTTGCCGGGCGGGATTTGCACCCGCTGAAAAACAGCGCCTTTGCACGGCGCGCTGTTGATGCCACCTAATTCCTTCCAGAATCGGCTGTCGGCTTTCAACCCGCTATGCTTTCCTTCGCCTCAACACCATCCTGATCGCGATATAGGGGAAGAGGAAAAGAAGAAAATTGCAGCCCTTTACAAAGGCCATGCCGTAATAATTCAGCAAGTCATATTCGTGTCTCGATATTTGAAACAACCTGGCATGTATCGTGTAGCCGGTATCCCCGCCGAATAGGAAGAAGATAAACCAGAGCGTAATGAAGACAATGCCTATGACAAAGCACCGAATCAAAATGCTGGAAAGGGCTTCCAGATCGCTTATGAAACTTAACGATTCATTCATTTTTCACCTCCTGGCTGTATTGAATTCCCGCCAGGGCGGTCATGAGCTCCGGCGCGCGACCGGCGCTTCCCAGAACCTCCCGATTCTTGCGGGCGTACATCTCCCGGAGGGCTTCCCTGGCCGGACCCAGATACTTTCGCGGATCGAACTCCTCCGGCTTCCGGGAAAAGATCTCGCGGATTTTCGCCGTCATGACAAGCCTCCCGTCGGAATCGATATTGATCTTGCAGACAGCCGAGCGGGCGGCCTCCCGGAGCTGCTCCTCGGGGATCCCGACGGAATCTTTGAGGCTTCCTCCGCAGCGGTTGATCGTCTCCACGGCATCCTGCGGGATGGATGAAGAGCCGTGCAGCACAATGGGGAAACCGGGGATACGCCGTTCGATTTCATGGAGGATGTCGAGACGGATCCGCGGGGATTGTCCCGCCTTGAATTTGTACGCCCCGTGGGAGGTTCCGATCGAAATGGCGAGGGAATCGACCCCGGTGCAAGAGATGAAATCCTGCACCTCCTCGGGACGCGTATAGGTATGGCTCTCCGCGGCGACCTCGTCCTCCACGCCGGCCAGGACGCCCAACTCCCCCTCGACGGTAACGTCGTGAAGATGGGCGAAATCGACGACCCTGCGCGTCAGCGCCGCATTCTCTTCATAGGAATGATGGGACCCGTCGATCATAACCGAGGAAAAGCCCGATTCGATGCAGGAGACGCAGAGGTCATAGGAGTCACCGTGATCCAGATGGAGGGCGATCGGGATCTCCCCAATCCCCTTCTCTGCCGCCTCCCGTTTCATCATCTCTACTGCGCCGTGCGCCATATAGCCCAGAAGCGTCCGGTCCGCATACTCCCTTGCCCCTTTCGAAACCTGGATGATGACGGGCGACCGGGTCTCCAGAGAGGCCAGGATAATCGCCTGGAGCTGTTCCATATTGTTGAAATTATAGGCCGGAACGGCGAATCCCGCCCGAACGGCCACCGCAAACATCGCCCGCGTATTGACAAATCCGAGAGATCTGTAATGAATCATCCTCTCCCCTCCCCTCCTGATGCCATAACTACCGGTTCGGTAACGCACCACAGACAGAGCGGCTTTCGGCCCCGTCCACCATTTTCTTCAGATTTCCTTCTTAAATTGATATCATAGGTTCGTGGCAACAGCAAGACCTTTCCGGTACCGCATGCGCACATCCCCCTTGACAAAGCGCCATTTTCTTCATAGTGAACAATCGTTAGATCCGCGATGGAAGAAATCATCACGGACATTCGGAACGAAAAAGAGATGGAGCATACAGGAGGCAAAAAATGAACGTTAAGATGTATACGCTGAGCACATGCGGCCACTGCCGGGCGGCAAAGCAGTTCATGGGAGAGCACGCGGTTGCCCATGAATTCACCGATGTGGACCTTCTGGCCGGCGATGCAAGGAAATCCACCCTGGATGAGATCCGTAAATACAATCCGGGATGCAGTTTTCCGACCATTCTGGTTGGGGATAAGGTGATCATCGGCTTCAACGAAAAGGCGCTCCGGGAGGCCCTCGGACTATGACCGCGGAGCAGCTTTACGAGATGCTCCGGAAGGTCCAGGAGCCGAAGGGTTATTTCTTCAATCGGCAGCGCGAAAAGGCCTTCGACCTTCTGGAGGGCCTCCTCATCAACCGCGAACGGTACGGATACATGAGCTGCCCATGCCGTTTGGCCTCCGGGAATCGCGACTGGGACCGGGACATCATCTGCCCCTGCATCTATCGCGAGGAGGATCTCCGCGCGTACGGCCGTTGCTACTGAAGTCTCTATGTGACGTCCTCGTGGAACGAGGACGGGACCGAAGAGCTCTCCGTACCGGAACGCAGACCGCCGGAGATGATCCGCTTCTGACAGGAGAGGTAATGCAAAAGTACCAATAAGTCCCCTCCCCCCTGACGGGGGAGGGTTAGGGTGGGGGGTGTTGCCATGAAATCAGCATGCTGCAGCTTCACCCGCCCCCTAACCCCCTCCCTTCAAGGGAGGGGGAGCATATTTGGAAGAGTTTGCAATTACCTCAGGAGCATGGATTTAAGGAGATCGAAATGACGCTGAACTGGGATTTCCCCTACCCCTCTCGCAGGATGCCGGTTTTCGCACGGAATGTCGTGGCCACCTCGCAGCCGCTCGCCGCTCAGGCAGGCTTGCAGATGATGGTGCGGGGTGGAAATGCGGTCGATGCGGCCCTGGCCGCGGCGATCACGCTCACCGTTGTGGAACCGACGAGCAACGGGTTTGGCAGCGACGCTTTCGCCATGGTCTGGGACGGGAAAGAGCTCCACGGTTTGAATGGCTCGGGCCGTTCGCCAAGGTCCTGGTCTCCGGAACGATTCACAGGCCGCTCGACGATGCCCCAGCTCGGCTGGGATACGATCACCGTCCCCGGCGCCGTGGATATGTGGTCCACACTCTCCCGGAGGTTCGGCAAACTCCCCTTCCCCGACCTCTTCGAGCCCGCCATCCGCTATGCCTCGCGGGGTTTTGTCGTTGCGCCGGTCACGGCGGCGAAATGGTCTTTAACCCCGGAGCTGTACCGTGATTTTCCCGATTTCGCCGCGGCCTTCCTCCCCGGCGGTCGCGCCCCGCTGACCGGCGAGCCGTTCCGGCCTCCGGGTCAGGCCGAGACCCTGAAAAAGATCGCAGAAACCCGGGGAGAATCGTTTTATCGCGGAGAATTGGCTTCACGGATCGTCTCCTGTTCCCGAAAAGCCGGCGGCTGCCTGACCGAGGAGGATCTGGCGTCACATCGAACAGAATGGGTACAGCCCCTTTCCCAGACATGGAACGGCGTCACGCTGCATGAACTGCCGCCGAACAGTCAGGGAATCGCCGTCCTCATCGCCCTCGGCATACTGAACCACCTCTCCATCGATCGCTATCCGGTCGATTCGCCGGAGAGTCTCCATCTCCAGATCGAGGCGATGAAATGGGCGTTTGACGCGGCTAAGCGCCATATCGCCGACCCCGCCTGGACGACGGTTGAACCCTCCTCGCTTCTGGATGAAACCCTTCTGAAAGGGATCGCCGAAGCGATCCGGATGGACCGGGCTTCCCTGCCAACCGCAGCGATCCCGCATGACGGCGGAACGGTCTATCTGACGACCGCCGATGAACAGGGGGGGATGGTCTCTTACATCCAGTCCAATTACAAGGGTTTCGGATCGGGGATCGTCATCCCGGGCGCCGGGATCAGCCTCCAGAACCGTGGCGCGGGGTTTACACTCGAATCGGGGCATCCGAACCGGGTCGCCGGGGGAAAACGGCCCTACCATACGATCATTCCCGGTTTTGTGATGAAGGGGGGGGCGCCGCTGATGAGTTTCGGCGTGATGGGCGCCCACATGCAGGCGCAGGGCCACCTCCAGATGATGGTCCGGATCTTCGCCGGCCATCAGAACCCGCAGACGGCGGCGGACGCACCGCGCTGGTATCTCGACGAGGATTCCCTTCTCTCCCTGGAGCCGGGCTTTGGACCTGAAGTCCGGGAAGGGCTGAAGAAGCGGGGGCATCTGCTGACGGGAGGGGCGCCGACCTCCGCCTACGGCGGCGCTCAGCTCATCTATCGCCTTTCCGACGGCTATTGCGCCGCATCGGATCCGCGGAAAGATGGTCAGGCCGTTGGTTATTAATATTGACAAGCCACACAGGAATACCTATCTTACACCCACGTCGAATTCCCAAAGGAGACCCATGCGTTGAATAATCTTTATAAATGCAGGAAAGTTGGCGTTTTCATTGAGGAAATATGCCTGGATGCCACCTGTGAATGGCGTTTGAAGAATGAGGCATTCCTCAACTGTACCTGGGTCGCATGCAACTTCGGACCGTTCACCCTGGAAGAAGTTGGCGAAATGATGGGTGTAACCCGCGAGCGAATCAGACAGATTGAAGCGAAAGCCCTTAAGAAATTGCAACACAAAAAACGGAGGGACCAGCTCCGCGATTTCGCGTCGCCGGACAACGATTGGGATATGATCTGAGAGGAATGATACGCCCCGTTACGACGATTTACGTTTACGGTTTTTCAAGGTTTCCATAAATTGATTCATCTGCTCCTTTCTTTCCGTACCGGAAAAAAGAAGCGCCTCAACATCGCATTCAAGATCAAGGGCTGAACCCTTGTCCAGACGGGGGGCGATGTCGGAGATCTTCTTGACGGCCGCGATCGCTTCGGGTGACCGTCTCGCCAGTTCACGGGCCATGGATTCCGTCTCCGCCATCAATTTTTCCGGGGCGACCACCTTGTTCACGAGACCGATCCGCATGGCCTCCTTGGCGCCGATCGGCTCCCCCAGCATGGTGAGCTCCTTCGCCTTCGCCATACCGACCCACTGCCGCAGCGGATCGAAGAGGGGGTTGATTCCAAACTTCAATTCCGGATGACCGAAGATGGCGCTTTCCGAGGCGATGATCATATCGCAGACGGTCGCAAGATTGAATCCACCGCCCAGGGCCAACCCTCCCACAGCCGCAATGACAGGCTTTTTACATCCGTAGATTTTCTTCAGATACCGGGCGATGGAACGAAAGTAAACTCGGATCTCCGTATCGGCAATAGACGACATCTCCTTGAGGTCCATCCCCGCCGAGAAGACGTAATCACCCCCCGTCAGAATAATGACGCGAACCTCCGCGTCCTCTTCCAACTGAAAAAAACAATCCTCCAATTCCGTTCGCATCTCGCGGGAAATGGCATTCAGTTCGCCGGGACGGTGCAAGGTCACAACGGTATAGCCGGCTTTCTTTTCGACCAGAATCGTCTGAAACGTCATCACCAATTCCGGCGGATGGGTTCTCCGCTCCAATCCCCTGTTTGGATAGGGGACGCCTTGCCGCAAGGTGTCCCCTTACGCTTCTATTGAAGCAGATACTGCGCTCCACGCGACTCCGCGGCTTTCCCCTTGATTTCTTCAACGACGGCGGATGTCATATTGCCCATCAGATATTTCAAGAGGGTTGTCTTTTTCTTCATTCCATGGACGGTTTCGGGTTTCCCCTCCAGGCCCGACAGCTTTGCGGCAAGCAGAACGGCATCCTGAAGACCGCCCAGATCATCGACCAATCCCAAATCTTTCGCCTGTCTCCCTGAAAAAATTCTTCCATCGGCCAGTTCAAAGATTCTTTGCAACGGGAGCTTTCGGTTCTCGGCGATGGTTCGTACAAACTGATCGTAGATGTCGTCCACAATGGCCTGAATCAGCGACCTCTCTTCTGCCGTCATCTCTCGGGCAGGAGAACCGATATCCTTGAATTTTCCACTTTTGACGACGGAAGAACGGACGCCAACCTTCTTCATAAGCTCTTCGACGTTGGCATAATGCATGACGGTGGAGATGCTGCCGGTGATGCTCCCCGGGTTTGCAACGATCCGGTCCGCGGCAACGGCGATCATGTACCCGCCGGATGCCGCTACAGCCCCCATCGAGGCCACGACTTTCTTCTTTTTCTTCAGCTCGCGAACCGCCTGGTAGATCTCCTGCGAGGGGGCCACGCCGCCGCCGGGAGAATTAATTCTCAAGACAACAGCCCCGATTCCTCGATCATCGGCAAACGCGTTAATCTGTTCAACCAGCTCCTCCGAATCGCCAATGATTCCTTCTATCGGAATGATACCGACCTTCTCCCGCAGGTTAAACGGCCGCCCATCCACGCCGAACAGGCCCAAGCCGTGCATCGCAATGATGGCGACAAGCCCGATGCACACCAACAACGTGATCCCCAATATAACCGGGTGTCTTCTCATACGATGATCTTAGTCGATCTCTCTTTCTGTATCGACAATCTTTACGTCCGCCAGGGCCTGGCTCAGGTTCGAACCGATATTTTCCCTATTGTTGATATATTGATTGACGGAGTGTCCTTCCGTGCTCGCCTCGAAATCCTTGATGCTCAACCGGATTTTCCGGCTCTTTGGATCAACGTTCTTGACGATGGCGGATACCGAATCCCCGACGGCAAACAATTCGGAAGAAGATTTGACCCGCCGCGAACTCAACTCAGATATATGCACAAGGCCCTCGATGCCCTCTTCGATTTCAACAAAGATTCCGAAATCAGTGATGTTGGTTACTTTTCCGGAAACGATCGATCCTGCCGGATATTTCGCGCTCAACTCTTCCCAAGGATTCTTTTCAATCTGTTTGAGTCCCAAGGAAAACTTTTCATGTTCAACGTCGATATTCAGCACCATGGCCTCGATCGTCTGACCCTTTTTGAACATCTCGGAAGGATGCTTCACCCGTTGCTTCCAGGAAATGTCGGACATGTGGATCAGGCCATCGATCCCCTCTTCGACACCGACGAAAATTCCGAAATTGGTGACGTTGCGGATGACTCCCGTGATGACGCTTCCCTCGGGATATTTCTGCTTCAACGTCTCCCAGGGATTTGCGGTGGTCTGTTTCAGGCCCAGTGAAATCCTTTTGGTCTCGATGTTGATATCCAGAATCATCACCGGGATACGCTGGCCCACCGACAATACCTTGGAGGGGTGCTTGATTTCCCGAGTCCAGAACATCTCCGACACATGGATCAATCCTTCGACCCCGGGTTCAAGCTCAACAAAAACGCCATAGTCCGTAAGATTGACGACCCGCCCTTCGATGAGGGAATGGATGGGAAATTTATCCTTGATCATCTCCCAGGGATTTTCTGCCAACTGCTTGAGACCCAAGGCCACCCGCTCCTTCTCCCGATCAAAGGAGAGCACCTTGACGCGAATCTTCTCTCCCTTGGAGAAATGATCGGAGGGGCGTGTGATTCGGCCCCAGGAAATGTCCGTGACATGAAGCAAACCGTCGATGCCGCCAAGGTCGATGAAGAGACCATAGTCGGTGATGTTCTTGATCACGCCCTCGACAATCTTCCCCACTTCAATATTCTGGAGCGTTTCCATCTTTTCGGCCTCCCTGTCCTTTTCCAGGATGGTTCGGCGCGACAGGACCACATTGTTTCGTTTACGATCATACTTCAAAATATTGAACTCAAAGGACTGACCGACATAGCGGTCAAGGTCTCTAACCGGGCGGATATCCACCTGGGATCCGGGAAGAAAGGCGGGGATGCCGATATCCACGGAAAGTCCCCCCTTCACCCTTTCAATGACCGTTCCCTTGACGGGGGTATTCTGCTCACAGGCGAGCTTCACATCATCCCAAATCTTGATTTTGGCTGCTTTGTCTCTTGAAAGGACGAGGTTTCCATCCTGATCCCGTCGATCGACAAGAACCTCGATCTCATCCCCGACGTTGAGGGTGATATTCCCCTGATCATCGCGCAGTTCCCTCGCGGGAATATATCCTTCCGTCTTCCATCCGACATCGACCATGACGGTGTCCGCGTTGATCTGCACCACCTTGCCGGTTAAAACACCGCCCATTTGAACGGATTGCAGGCTCTGTTCGTAAAGCTCCTTGAAGCCAAAACTCTCTTCCTGGCCCTGGGAAGAATCGCCGGAGGTCTCCCCTCTCTTTTCTTCTCCCGTTTCCTTGCCTGCTTCCTGATTTGAGATTAAGTTATCATCGTTACCCATTCAACCCATACCCCCTGAAAGATTTTGGTTTTATAAACTGCCGATTTTCTAACACACCGATTATGAAATATCAAGCGAATTCAGTTAAAAAAACAGTGATCTTGGGGTTATTCTGAAAAGGGTTTGGTGAGCGGGTAGAACTTTTCGATCACGGCGGTCATGATCTCTACCACTTGAGATACGGATTTGTCAGAGGAATCGATCACAACGGCATCCGGGGGAACGGCAAGAGGGGCTATGGAGCGCTCACGGTCCTGACGGTCACGGCGGACCAGGTCGTCTTCAATATCCTGCAGAATGACAGGTTGCCCCTTTTCAAACAGTTCAAGATATCGCCGGTTCGCCCTCTCCCCAATCGATGCATCTAAAAAGAATTTGATCTCGGCTTGTGGAAAAACGACGGTCCCCATATCGCGGCCTTCGGCAACAACCCCTCCGACCGCGGCCATCTCCCGCTGGACAGGAAGGAGGTGCTTCCGAAGCAGCGGAATCGCGGAAATTTTCGAGGCGAGCAGACCGATTTCCTCGGTCCGGATCTTTTCTGACACATCTTCGCCATCGACGAGAACACGGAATCTCCCCGCCTCATTTTTCAATGAGACCTTCATCTTCCGGCATATGTCGGCAATCCTCTGCTCCGTACCGTCCCAGCCCTCGCATTTCAGTCGGTACGCAAACGCCCGGTAAAGGGCGCCGGTATCCAGATAAAAGAAAGAGAGGCGTGATGCGAGGAGTTTGCTGATCGTACTTTTGCCGGCGCCGGCCGGGCCGTCGATCGTGACGACGGGACGTCTGTTCATGGAGCCGCTTTCCTTGGGTGAATTCATGTATTTCTGATGAAGAAAATAGGACTGTTTTATCCGGATCATGATTCGCTCGTCATCGCCGTCTCCCCGGGGCTTCCATCCGGCGCTGACGGATTTTCTCCTCGAAAGGACCGCCTTCGCGCCACATGTAGCAGCTGTTCCGAAGAATTGAGCCGTCCGTTTTGGGCAGCGGTGGGGTTTTCCCTTCTCGTACACTGCTGACAAGGGTCCACAACCCTTGAACGGCAGCGGAGCTCATCGCCAGAAGCAGATTGGTCAGGTGAAGGCAACCTTCGGCTTTGCCCAATAGATCCCTGACCTCGTTCGTGAATCCGGGTCTGATGAAACGACCGGTGAGTTTTTGCATCCTCTGCTGGATTTCACGACAACCGGCATCCGGCACAACCGGCATCTCCGTCTTTACCGAAAGGATCTCCATACGGGGAAGGGAGAGTTCCATGGTCAGGGCAACATGATGCATCGGACCCGCCTCGCGTCGTTCATTCAGTGCATGAATCATGAAGGGAAAAAGCCTCTCATCGAGTAACATACCTTCAACGATCAGCCGGTCCTCGTCCGTTTCGTAGCAATTGACCGTGATTTTTCTGGTGTGAATCAGCTCCTTTTTCAATGCCCTGCTCCCATTTTATACGGGCCTATACCATACGCAAACCTATCCCGCAAGCCTGCACCAGCAAAAAAGATTCCGCCTCGCAACCCCTCATGGCGATGAAAAGCTGCCGTAATATGAATGTTGATTGCATCGTGAAAAAAGGATAGAAAGGGTAGAATGTTGTCAGGGCAGTAAAACAATTTCGAGGAGAGGTTCAAAGCGATCTATTGATGCTGCATACCCATCATACGGCCCCAAAATGGGTTCTGCTCTTTTCCTTGCTCGGGCTGCTTGCGGTGAGCATGCCGCGAACGGCCATGGCTTCCTTCACGCTCGAAGATGAAAAAAAACTGGGAAAGGAATTCTACGATAAACTTGGGAAGGGCCGTTTTATTCTGCAGAATGAACGGGCGAACACCTTCCTTACCCTTTTGGGTGAGCGGATCCTCGCGCACAGCGACAAGGCTCCTTTCGCGTTCAAATTTTCAATCATCCGGAGCTCTGCAATCAACGCGTTTGCCACACCGGGGGGATATGTTTACATCAACCAGGGCCTGATCAACCTTGTTGAAAATGAAGGCGAACTGGCCTCGGTTCTCGCACATGAAATCGCCCACGTCAACGGCCGGCATATCGCAGAAATCGTAGACAAGTCCCAGAAAATCAACATCTCGACGCTGGCAGCGGTCCTTGCCGGCGCGTTTTTAGGAGGCGGAGGGGAGCTGACCGCGGCGGTAACCGGTTTTTCCTTGGCCGCGGCAACATCCCTTTCTCTGAAGTACAGCCGCGAACATGAGGAATCGGCCGACCGAACAGGTCTCACCTATCTCGTTGCCGCCGGCTATGACGGCAGATCCATGCTCGATTTTCTGAAGATTATGAGACGTTATGAGTATTACTCCAATACCATCCCCTCCTATTTTTTGACCCATCCCGGAACCGATGAGAGGAGCCATTACATCGACGCCCTGCTCCAGACCACACACCGCCAGGGGGGTGCGGATCAGATCATCGGGAATTTACGGCGGATACAGACCATTCTGCTTCTTGACGGAAAGCCACCCGATGCCAATATGCACCATTTTCTGAAAGCGCTAAAGGATCACCCGGATGATACGGATGCCCTCTACGGTTTGGCCATCACCGAGGACAAATTGGGAATGGTCGCGGAGTCTCTCGAACATTTCCGGAAAGCCGTCCGCCTTGCCCCGGATGATCAGGATATTCTTCGGGATCTGGGAATCACCTTGTTCAAGCTTGGACAATTCGATGAAGCCCAGAAGAATCTTCGCCGCGCAACCGAACTCCAGGGCAACGACCTGAATGCAAACCTTTACCTTGGGAAGACCCTTTTGGCTTTGGGTGATATGCCAAACGCGCTTGGCCTGTTCAAGAAGTTGGAGGAACTACGTCCGGATGATCCGGAAAGCTACTACAACCTGGCGATGGCTTACGGGAGGACAGGAGGGGCCGGCGATTCGCATTACTACTTCGGTCTCTATTTCAAGAAAAAGGGCAAGGTGGAGAGCGCCCTCTTTCACTTCAAGGCAGCCCTGAAGGAATTTTCCCAGAATCATCCGAGAGCCAAAGAGATTAAGAAGGAAATCGATTCACTGCGGCATCCATAAACTGAAACGCTGAAACAAACGCCTTCGAGAGAGGATCAACACGGAAGATACGGCGCCTTAATCTCGGGAATCGCCATGCTGGAGGCTCGATTCACGACGGACATAGTCCAACGGGATCTCTTCTTTTTGAAAGAACGCAAAAAGATCCGGATCGATGTGCCCGTCCTTCGCCATCATCGTCAGAATATGCAGCGCGTCGGAAAGCGTTTTCCCTTCTCTGTAGGGTCTGTCCTTCGCCGTAAGCGCCTCGAAGATATCCGCCAGGGCCAGGATCCTGGGCTGAAGGGGAAGCCGGGTGGCATCCAAACCTCTTGGATAGCCCCTGCCGTTCAGTGTTTCGTGATGGGCAGCCGCATAATCGGGAACATGTCTCATCTTTTTCGGAAAGGGCAATTGAGAAAGAATCTTGTAAGTCATCGCGGCATGATTCTGGATGATATCCCTTTCCTTCGAGGTGAGGGTTCCCTGGCGAATATTCAGGTTTTCCACCTCCTCGGGCGAGAGCAGCGGTTCCGGTTTGCCGTCTAACTTCCAGGTTCTGCCGGCGATGGTCCGCACCCGGTCCATCATCTCATCCGACATCCGTTCGCTTCCGCGGTTGGCCTCCGATAGAAAACGGAACTCCTCTCGGAGGATGGGTTCAATCCCCTCATCGTAGTCGGTCGCAGCGGATTCTAAATCGGCATCATTGGTCAACCTTCTCAATCTGGCCTGCAATACGCACAATTCAAAGCGGAGTCGCAGGATCTCGATCCGGTCAAAAATGGTCTCCAACTTCGTTGCCTTGTCCACCACGTATTCGGGCGTTGTTACCTTCCCCACGTCGTGGAGCCATGCCGCGGTCTGCAATTCCTTCATCTGATCATCCGAAAACCGAACATCTGCATATGGGCCATCCGCCGCATCATTGATCTTCCGGGCGATGGCCATCGTCAGGTCGGCCACGCGCCGGACATGACCCCCGGTATAGGGTGATTTTTCATCGATGGCGGTCGCAATGGCACGGATAAAGGAGTCCACCAGAACTTCAAGGTTGTGAATAAGACGGTTATTGGAGAGGGCCACGGCGGCCTGGGAGGCGAGGGACTCCGTCATTTCCTGACATTCCGCGGAGAAGGAAATAACCTCGCTGCGTTCTTCATTTCGGGCATTCAGCAACTGCAGAACGCCGATGATATCATTTTCATGGTTTTTCATCGGGACCACGAGCATCGATTTCGAGCGGTACCCGGTCTGGGCATCGAATTTTCTTGTCCCCTGGAAGTCAAAATCCCCTGCCGCATAGACATCCGGGATATTGACGGTATTTCCGGTCAACGCGACATGGGCGGAGACATTTTCGTGGTTGGGCGATCCGTCGGGCTTTATCAACCGCACCGGTTTCCAGGTGATCTTCCCCCCGGTTCCCCCCATTCGGACAAGGAGCGTCTCCGTCTGCACAATGGCAAATTGCAGCTCGGTTTCATCATCGGACATGATATAGAGGGTACCGCCGTCGGCGCCGGTGAATTCCCGTGCCTCTTGGACGATCATTTCGAACAGACGCTCGATATTCCGTTCCGCCGAAAGCGCCGTACCGATCCTTGTCAGCCTTCGGATCTGTTCTATCTGAATTTCGCTTAATTCCCGAGTCTCCGCCTCCCCGTGCCCGTTCAGGCGGTTGAGAGGAGTGTCGCCCGCCGTACCGGGGAAATCTTTACACTTTTCGCCCATATATCACCTGCTTTCTGTCTTTGAACTGTCCGAATGCGACCTTCAACAACTGTATTATGCAGTAATTCGGATCTTCCGTCAACGGATGAAAACGCGGAGACGGTTACTTTCCAGAATTTTCTGAATGTCGACAAATTCCTCAGGCGAATAAGATATTTCAGTCAGAAATTCATGATCCAGGCTTTTTGCAGGGACAAAGGACTGCAGAACATACAATCCTCTTTTCAGCAGTTTTGCGGTTGCAATCAGGTCTTCTTTATCGAGCTGAGAACGGACGACGGTTGTCCGGAATTCATGTTCGATTCCCGAAGAGGTAATCAGCTCTATGCTTCTCCGGATCATTGCGGTTGCAACCTTGGCTTTTGCAATTTGTCCATATTTATGGAGGGGGCCCTTGACGTCCATGGCCAGATAGTCAACCCATCGTCCGCGGATCAACCTCTCTAACATGGTCGGATTCGATCCATTGGTGTCGACTTTGGCGAGATACCCCATCTCTTTTATTTGTCGCAGAAATCGTTCCAAATCCGTCTGTAGCGTAGGCTCCCCGCCGGTCACGGTGACGGCTTCCAGTTTGCCCCGCCTCCTTTCCAGAAAGGAGAACACCTCCTCCTCGGGCAGAATCGGCCCGTATTGGCCGGGGTCGACCAGCTCCGGGTTGTGACAGTAGGGACATCGGAAGTTGCATCCCTGGGTAAAGACGATGGCGCTGATTCGACCGGGGTAATCTATCAGCGAGATTTTCTGCAGCGCCCCAATCTTCATCTTTAAAACCTGTATTCTTTTCTGAGGTCGAACTCCGCTTGCTTTCCCTTGTTCCATTGCTTGACCGGCCTGAGATATCCCACCACACGGGAGTAGATTTCGCAGGAATCTTCACAGGTCGGACAGGCGGCGACCTCCCCGTTCAGATAACCGTGCGATGGGCAGATGCTGAAGGTGGGGGTAAAGGTCAGGTAGGGAAGATGATACTGGGTGCAGATCTTCTTGATCAGGGTCTTCACGGCCCGGGGATCGGAAATCCGCTCACCGGCAAAGGTGTGGAAAACCGTTCCGCCGGTGTACTTGGACTGGATCTCGTCCTGCAGATCCAGAGCCTCAAAGACATCATCGGTATAGTTGACGGGCAGTTGCGTAGAATTCGTATAAAAGGGCTCTGCCTTTTTCGTCCGGTAATTTTCCTCATTGGCGCAGAGGATCTCCGGATATTTTTTCTTATCGATTCGGGCAAGACGATAGGAAGTTCCCTCCGCCGGCGTTGATTCCAGATTGTAATTGTTTCCCGTCTCCTTCTGGAAGAGGACCAGATGGTTGCGCATGAAATCGAGGACTTTTTTCGCAAACCGCTGCCCTTCCGGGGTCGTGATGTCCTGACCCAGAAGGTTCAGGCACGCCTCATTCATTCCCACAAGACCGATCGTGGAAAAATGGTTCTTCCAATATTCTTTGAACCGCTCTTTGACATTCCGGAGGTAGTGTTTCGTATAGGGATAGAGGTTCCCGTCGGTAAATTTTTCCAGCACCTTTCTTTTGATTTCAAGGCTCTCTTTGGCCGTGGCCATCAATTTCTCAAGCCGCCCCATGAACGCCTCTTCCGTATCGGAGAGATAACCGATTCGGGGCATGTTGATGGTAATCACCCCGATGGAACCCGTCAAAGGATTCGAACCGAACAGCCCCCCTCCCCGTTTGTGCAGTTCCCGGTTGTCAATCCGCAGCCGGCAGCACATGCTTCTGGCGTCTTCCGGATCCATGTCCGAATTGATGAAATTGGAAAAATAAGGCACGCCATATTTTGCGGTCATTTCCCAGAGCCCTTCGAATTTCGGGTCATCCCAGTTGAAATTCTTTGTGATGCTGTAGGTGGGGATGGGGAAGGTAAAAACACGCCCTTTTGCATCGCCGTCCGCCATTACCTCAAGAAATGCCTTGTTGAACAGGTTCATCTCCTCCTGAAAATCAGCGTAGGTCTTCTTCTGAGGAATGCCGCCGATAATGACATTCTTGTCGGCATAATAGCGTGGGACCGTGATATCAAGCGTCACGTTGGTAAAAGGTGTTTGGAAACCCACCCGGGTGGGGACATTGATGTTGAAGATGAACTCCTGAAGGGCCTGCCGGATCTCCTGATAGCTCAGCTTGTCGTAGCGGATGAAGGGGGCGAGCAGCGTGTCGAAATTGGAAAATGCCTGCGCCCCAGCCGCCTCTCCCTGGAGGGTGTAGAAGAAATTGACCACCTGGCCCAGCGCGCTGCGGAGATGCTTGGCCGGTTTGCTCTCCACCTTGCCGGAGACGCCGCGGAATCCCTCCATGAGAAGATCGAACAGATCCCAGCCCACGCAGTAGACCGAAAGCAGGCTGAGGTCATGGATATGGAAATCTCCCTCCGTATGCGCCCGACGGATCTCCGGAGAATAGATCTCGTTGAGCCAGTAGACCTTGCTGACCTCGGAGGAGATGTAATTGTTCAACCCCTGGAGGGAATAGTCCATATTGCTGTTTTCGTGAATCTTCCAATCCATCTTTTTGAGATACTGATCGACCAGATCCACCTCCATCTTGTTGGTGATTTCCCGGAGGCGGGCATGCTGATCGCGATAGATGATGTAGGCCTTCGCCGTTTTTCGATACGATGAAGAGAGGAGAACCTCCTCCACGATGTCCTGAATTTCCTCAACCGTCGTGATCCGGCTGTCGAAGATCTTTTCCGCCAGATTGAGAACGCGGATGGTCAGTGTCCTTGCAACGGCATGATCAAATTCACCGCTTGCCGCGCCGGCCTTGGCGATGGCGCCGGTGATCTTCTCCGCGTTGAACTTCAGCAGGCGGCCGTCCCTCTTCTTGATTTTTGCGTGCATGCAGAGCTCCTCTTCCTTAAGATGATTCGATATAATCGCAAACCTGTCGATAACCGCAACATATTGGGGTTGGATTTTGTAATACTACTATATATTGATATGGTCAAGCGGAAATTTCAAAAAATAATATGGCTTTTTTACGGAACAGTGGGACTTGCCTTTCGAAGATCGGAATTGTATATTCTTCAATCGTTGCGGAAATCAATTTATCGGAAAGAAAGGCCAGGAGCAATGGAGGTCGATAAATTAAAGAGAATGCATTTCAAGGGCTTCATGGCCGAGGAGGAGGCCGTTCGCCTGTATGAACTGGCAAGGGAGGCATCCGCGCGCGGCCCCTGCCTGGAGATCGGCAGTTATTGCGGCCTTTCGGCCGCCTATCTGGGGATGGGATGCAAAGAGAAAGGGGGGATCCTCTTTTCACTCGACCATCATGAGGGTTCGGAGGAGCAGCAACCCGGGCAGGAGTACTTCGATCCGGAGCTTCTGGATCCGGCTACGGGGCGATTGGATACCTTCCCCACCTTCCGAAGAACGATCCGGAATCTTTCCCTTGAGGATACGGTCGTTCCGCTTGTCTCCCGTTCCGCGGTCGTCGCCCGCCTCTGGGCCACGCCGCTCAGCCTGATCTTCATCGATGGGGGACACACCTTTGAGGCGACTTTCATCGACTACAGCGCCTGGGTCTCACACCTCATGCCCGGCGGCTATCTGGTCATCCATGACATCTTCCCCGATCCAAAGAAGGGGGGCCAGGCGCCCCGGTGTGTCTATGGCATGGCGCTCGATTCCGGTCTTTTCGAGGAGCTTCCGCTGACAGGGACGCTGGGCGTTCTGCGGCGGGCTGCCACCGGCCTTCTCTCCGACCGCGCACGAACGCGTTGGGCCAATATCTGACGGCTTCGTAAAAAGTCCGGATTCTGCGTTGCGCCTCATCCTTCGTCATTGCGGCGTACGGAAGAGTACGCCTCATTCCTCAGGATTCGCGCGCCTTGCCGGAGCCTGCCCCGGCGAAGGCCGGGGGCCTTTTTACGAAGCCGTCCCATTTTCACGACTTTTAAAACTTTTTCACGAGGTCGTCAATATCCGCGGCTGATTCCGATTTCATCGGCGGATAGGGGAAGTCGACGCGGTTGTTGTGCGTCCAGTGCCAGATGCATTTTCCACCGGAGATCGCGGCGCGGACATACCCTTTCTCGACGAGTCCCCGGATGGTTCGGCAAACCATTCCATCATCGACGCCTGTGGCTTTCACGATCCGCCGGCAAAGCTCTTCCTGGAGAAGCTCGGTACTTTCGGTAGAATCCGGCACCGGGATGGCCCCCCATTTTTCGATCAGGTCTTCCGAAAGCAGGCGATAGACAAGCTTCATCCGGAAATGACCTTCGACCTGCATGTCGACCCCCGGGGTGTTGGTGCGGTCATGGTATCCCTGAACCATCTCTTCCCAGGCCTTTGTGATCGTGCATTCGAAATCCGCCACGAAACGGTTCATCTCCTCCGGGGAAAGGGCGGCAGTCCGCACAATGGCGCTGTTTGCGTCATACCGGGTCCAGTCATCGGTCAGGATTTCCAGATCGTACCTCTCCACCTCCTCGCGGACCGTCGTACCCGGAAAAGGGGCGAGGAAATGATAGCCGTACAACGAGCCGAGCCCGGCGGCGAACTCCCCCGTTTCCCGGAGGGTCTCCGCCGTTTCGCCGGGCAGGCCGACGATGAAGGAGGTGTGGGCGATGATCCCCGCCTCCCGGCAGAGGGACACCGCATGCCGGACCTGATCCAGGCTGATCCCTTTGCGGATCAGCTTCAGCATCTCCGGATTTCCCGTCTCAACGCCGAAGCTCACGCTGTCGCAGCCCGCCTCGCGCATCAGTTTCAGGGTTTCCAGGTCGACGGTATTCACGCGGGCGAAGGCGCTCCACCCAAACCGAAGGCCGCGGCGGATGATCTCGTCGCAAACCTCCTTGACCTTCCCCCGGCTGGAGACGAACAGGTCGTCTGCCACGTTGATCCGGTCGATGCCGTAGGAGAGGATCTCCTCGATCTCGTCCACAACGAGTTGGGGGCTTCTCAGGCGGACCTTATTCCCGACCATCCGGCGTCCGAGGCAGAAGATGCAGGAATAGGGACAGCCGCGGGAGGTGACAATGCTGATCGAATAACCGAGGGCCTGATAACGGGAGAGCGGGAGGAGATGACGCGCCGGGAGGGGCAGGGTATCGAGATCGTCGATAAAGGGCTGCGGCTCATTGATGACGACATGGCCGTTACGCCGGAAGACCAGCCCGCGGATCTCTCCCCATTTTTCGGGATTCAGCCGCTCGGTCATCAACTCGGCTATGGTTCTCTCCCCTTCCCCGGCCACGATCAGATCGATACCGGGATATTCGTTCAGCGTCCGTTCGGCGGAAAAGGATACATGCGGTCCTCCCATCAGGGTGATCAGCGATGGTCGATGCCGCTTGGCCTCGCTGACAATTTCCGCAGCGCCCGGGAAATTGAGCGTTACGGAGCTTCCGCAAAGAACATCCGGGCGGAAGGCGTCGATCTGCGCCCGTAGTTTTTCCGGCGTGTATCGGCTGACGATATAATCGAAAATCTGTACCTCGGCGCCGGCCGCCTCGAAGGCGGCGGCGACATAGGTCACGCCGAGCGGCGGCGCCGGCGCCTCTTCGAGGGGATAGGGCGGTGCGACAATGGCAACTCTCATCGGCAATTCTCCGGTATTGATCAACCCTTAAAAAGTCCAAAATCTCCTCCCCCATGATGGGGGTAAATAATCTTCCCTCTCCGTCAATAGGGGAGGGTCAGGTTGGGGGTGAAAATCACTGCCTCTCAATCCCCTTTTCGGGGAAAGAAAAACGACCGGAGCCACCCCAGCCAGGTGTTGTCTTTCATGAAATGACGGTCGATCTCCTCGAACTGGGCGGCGAGCGCCCCGGGATCCGCCAGCCAGTCGGCCCGCGTCTTCACCGGTTTGCCGGGATCGAGATATTTTACGACTATGGCCGGATTTCCGGCGGCCACTGCATTGGCGGGGATATCCCGGACCACCACGGAACCGGCGCCGATGATGCTGTTTTCGCCGATCCGGACCCCTTTGCAGACGATGGCGCTGTCCCCGATCCAGACATTGTTTCCGATATAAACGGGAACGGTATGGCCGATCGGCAGACCCCGGTCGTAGACGCCATGCCAGTCCGAATCGGTCACAAAGGCCCCCTGGGCCAGCATGCAGCTCTCCCCGATCACGATCTCCGTGGCGGCGCTGATCCGGACGCCGGGGCAGATGAGGCAGCATTTTCCGATTTCGATTCTTCCCGCCGCCCCCAGTTCCGACCAGACGGTCAGCCGGACCTTCCGGTCCGGGGTGGCGATCACGGTGGCATAGTCCCCCAGGGTAACGGGTCCGCCGAAGATCTCGACATGCCAGGGTTTCATGAAGGTACAACCCCGGCCGAGATGTTCAAAATACGCGCGGAGAAAATAGTTTGCGTACCATTTCTGAAAATTCAGATCGAGGCGTTTGAGAATATGGGGGCGATGATCTCTCCGCACGGAAATCAACCTCGCGGGGACATCTTGCCGCAAGGTGTCCCCTTCTTTTTCAAGGGCGGGTGTGCGCCGATCGAAGACCATACCCGCAAACGATTCTTAAAGGGGACATATTACCGCAAGGTGTCCCCTTTGCGCGACCGGACGGGGAGACGATGCGGCATCATGTCCCCACCTTCCATGGTTGAAGAGACGGCCGGCCGGCGTGATGTCGTGGAGGGCGTCGTGGGCAAGCAGAACGGCCGCAGCCGTCCATGAGGTCCTCTCCTCCGGCCAGATTACGCCGTCGGGGAAGGTCACCCCCATCCAATAAGCGCCGTCATCGTATTTCTTGTCGCAGATCCAGTTGAAGACGATGGCCGCCCGCTCGTATTCTCCAACCGCTGCAAGCGTCAGGATCAGTTCGGAGCCCTCCGCGATCGTGACCCATGGACGATCGCAGACGCACTTCACCCCCCATTCGGGTACGACGAACTTCTCCCAGGAGCGGTCGATTCGCTTCCGGGCTTCGGCGCCGGTCACGGCGCCGCAGAGAACGGGGTAGTACCAGTCCATCGAAAAGCGCGCCTTCATCATATTGAACAGGTTGGGACGATAGCGGATCGCATCGCCGAGCTTCTTCCTGGCCGATTCCCAGTCCGAACGTCTTTTTCCCAGAAGTGAGGCGATGGCGAGGGCGCACTTGAGGCTCATATAGACCGAGCTGGAGCCGGTCAGGAGCGCCATCCGGTCGACAATCCCCTCGCCGTTCTTCGCCCAGTGAATCTCGCCGGTATCGGCCTGGAGTCCGACGGCGTAATCGATCCCCGCCTCCAGCGTCGGCCATAACCGGCGGAGAAAACGGAGTTCGCGCGTGATCAGGAAATGATGGTAAACCCCGACGGCGATGTAGGAAGAGACGTTGCTGTCGCGGGTCTTGTCCTCCGGAACGCCGTCCCTTGTTGCCGACCACCAGCTCCCGTCGGAAAGCTGTGTCGTCACCATCCAGCGATAGGCATTCTCCGCCTCCCGGAGGCGTCCGGCGACGCTGAGCCCCATCGCGCTTTCCACGTGATCCCAGGGGTCGGTCTTTCCACCGACGGACCAGGGGATTTCTCCATTCGGTTTCTGCACGCCGGCGATAAAGTCCGCGATGGCGTCCACATCGACTTGAGATTGGGCAAGGCCTTGCGAAAGGGAAAGTTCCATCAGCGGTATCCTTTTTTCAGATAGAAGATAATGCTCTTGCCGATCAGGGGATTCAGAATCCAATCCATCAGGGCCGTCAGCGGTGGATGCCGGATGATGTCCCATTCGAGGAACTTCCGGTACGCCTTGACCAGCGGAAAGTCTTCATTCTTATGTCCCACGAGACACCGGAGCCACCAGTAGGGGGCATGGAGACCATGCCGGTATCGAATCCGCCAGCAACGGGCGCCTGCCGCCTCCAGAAGGCTCATCAATTCTCCCTTCTTATAGATCCGGATGTGGCCGCCGGGCTCGCGGTGATAGGCCCGGGAAATCGCCCAGCAGACCCTTTCCGGCCCAAAGCGCGGGACCGTGACGACCAAATCCCCGCCCGGCTTGAGGACCCGTACCAGCTCCGCGACGGCGGTTCGATTGTCCTTGATGTGCTCCAGGACCTCAGAACAGATGACGACGTCAAAGCTGCCGTCGGCAAAGGGCAGTTTCGTGACATCGGCCTGTGCCACGAGCCAGCGCCCTTTCTGTTCCCTGGCCATCAGGGAGAGAAATCCCTTCGCCTTGCCCAGATCGGCCCGGTTCAGATCCACACCGGCGACTTCAACACCCGGCGTCCGGAACGACTCGCAGAGATGCCTTCCGCTTCCGCATCCGGCATCGAGAACCCGCATCCCCGCCCGCAGCGGGGTCTGCTTAAAATCGACGGTGAGCATCCATCGCCTCCCGGTAGACCTCCGCGGTTTTCTGTGCGGCATGCCGCCAGGTGAGTGAATTTTTAACCCGCGCCAGTCCCGCCTCACCCAGACGCCGGCGCCTTTCCGGATCGTTCAGAAGGGCAAGGATGGCATCCCGCAGGGCCGCCGCGTCCCCCGGCGGCACCAGGATTCCGGCATCCCCCACCACTTCGGGGAGTGCGCCGCCCGTGGTGCTGATCACCGGCACGCCGCAGGCCATCGCCTCGCCGGCCGGCATGCCGAACCCCTCATACAGGGAGGGAATGACGGCCATGGTTGCCTCGGCGTAATAGCGGGCAAACTCCCGATCCGCAATCCGGCCGGTGAAACGGACCGCATCGCCAAGTGAAAGTTCCGAGACCAGGCGTTCGATCACTCCGTTCTCCTTCGGTTTCCCGATGACGACGACGCAGACCGCCCTTTCCCGGCGGATCTCCGCGACTGCCTCCAGCAGATAGCGCAGTCCTTTGAGCGGCGTGTCGGCGCTGTTCGTCACCAGGATCTGATGGTCCGCCCTCTTGACCCCGCTCAGGGGATAAAAGCAATCCGTGTTGATCCCGTTCGGAACAACGCGAAACCGTTCCGCAGGGAGCCGGAATTCCCGGCCGATGTCCCGCTTCGAACATTCGGAGACGGTGATGATCTTCGGGATCCGCCGGGAGACCCGCTTCTGCATCGCCAGAAACGCGTACCAGCGCCGGACCTTCATCCTGCGCAGCCAACTTCCCGCCGCATCGACCTCCGTATCCCTGTCCACGGTGATCGGATGATGGATGGTGGCCACCGTCGGATAGCCGCCCGCAGCGATGTCGAGCAGGCCGTAGGAGAGGCTCTGGTTGTCATGGATGATATCATATCCGTTCCGGCCCCTGCGCAGATGGCGGTGGGCGCGGAACCCGAAGGTGAAGGGTTCCGGGAATCCCCCGGAACACATGCTGAGGAATTCGAACTGGTTGAGCGGCGAGGAGAGATCCCGGATGTTGGTGACCTTGAAGAGATGTTCCGGGTTGTAGAGGTCCAGGCCGGGGATTTTGTGGAGGGCGATGCCTTCATCGAGCTCCGGATAGGGAGGCCCTGACAGAACATCGACCTCGTGTCCGAGCTCCCGGAGCGCCCGGCTCAGGTATTTTACATACACCCCCTGCCCTCCGCAGGTGGGATTTCCGCGGTAGGTGAGAAGACAGACCCGCAGGGAGGATTTCCCCGGGTTCCGCTGACCGTTCTTGAGGTCCGCCGGTTTCAATACGATTTCCCCACATCCGTCAAGATTGAGCGGTCCGTTTGCCGGCAACGGCCGACCGCCGCAGGACGTCAGCGCGGCATCCGGGCATTCGCAGACGCAATGAACCGACCGTCTGTGAAAACCGCATGTGCATGAAAATGATTGCAGCGATCCGGGCGGCATCACCCTGAAATTTAACCGGAGGATAAATACATCCTGTTCGTTAAATTAGCAAATGAAAAGTATATTTCCGGGAAACGCTCCGCGCGATTCTGTTTGACAGGCAACCCGCGATGGAATAGAAGATCCGTGGGAAATCCTCCCACGGGAGCAAGGTCTCCCCGCGTCGAAGCGCCGTTTGCATAAGGTCCCTGCATTGCCATGAAACTGCCGAAACTGATCGTTTTTGATATGGATGGCGTACTCATCGATGTTTCCGGTTCCTACCGGGAGACCGTTCGAAAAACGGCGAGGCTCTTTTTCGCGGGGGCAAAGGATTTCGAGGGATTGCCCGATCCGCTCTTCCCGCTGGCCGACCTGGCGGAACTCAAACAGACCGGCGGCTTGAATAACGACTGGGACCTGACCGCCCTGACCCTCCACCTCCTGTTTGCAAAGGTCGAAACACCCGCCGGGCCTTCATCTCCGGATGGTTCACCCGGATGTGAAGAGAAGATCGTCGGTTGCGACCTTTCTGAACTGGCCGATTTCCTGAAACCCGCTTCCCGCCCGCTGATGGATCTCCTAAGTCGCTACGGCCGGCGAAACGACCCCTTTGTGGAGGCCTGTTTTCGGGGAGATGTGCTCACCGGCAACGTGATCAAGAGGATCTTCCAGGAGATCTATCTCGGCCGGCCGCTCTTCACGGCGCATTACGGCCAGGAACCCCGCTTCTACCAGGGAGAGGGTCTGATCCACCGGGAAAGCCTGCTGACGGATCCGGCCCTGCTTGCAGATCTCTCCCGGAATCACATCCTGGCCATCGCCACCGGCCGCCCGCAGGCGGAGGCGGATTTTCCGCTGGACCGTTTTGACCTGCGGAAATATTTTCAACTCGTGATTACGCTGGATGATTGCACGCGGGAGGAAGAGCGGATCCTTGCCGAGCGCGGCGAACGGATCTCGCTGAAAAAGCCCGATCCCTACATGCTCGACCGGATCCCTCGCCTGATCGGCAAAGGGTTCAGCGAATGTTATTATCTGGGCGACATGCCCGACGACATGCAGGCGGCCCGATCATCCAGGACCGGCTACCGGGGCGTGGGGGTAATCCTTTCCTCAGCCGAACCGGAAAAACTGCGCCGGGAGCTGTTGCTGGCCGGCGCCGACTTCATCCTCGCCGATCCCGCCGCCTTGCCCGAAATCCTCGGTTGATCACGTCTTATGCTAAAAATCACGTACGCCTTACTACCTGCGGTGTGTCGGTATGCGAACCATATTTGAAATATATAGGGAATCAACAGAGCATTGCCGTTTACGCCGGTCCGGCGACGACAGGGGAATCTGCCCCACCAAAGGCTGAAAATCAAAAAGCCGAGATTCATACAAATTTTAAAATCAGGGTAACGCGGGGGTTGCAGGGGTCTGTGCCGGATGCGCGGGTTCGCGAATGCATCGGACGAGCACGGTGACGGCAACGCCACGGTTAACGATTTCGGTATTCTCCAGTTTGGAGGAAGCGGACGAAGTGGTGAAATCAACATGCTGAGCTTCGAGGAACGATCTCACGACGTTTGAGGGCATCGAGCTTGGAGACCACGATGCCGATGACATTGCCCGCCGCGTCGAGCACCGGCCCTCCGCTGTTTCCGCGCTGGATCGGGACATCGATCTGCATCTGCGCGGGATTGCCCTTCACTCCAACCGTCGAGTTTATATGGCCGAAGCTGACATTGGGTTGTGCGCTGAGCACGTTAACCAGCGGGTATCCGATTACCGCCACCGGCTCGCCCAATCTGGGCGCCGCATCCTTCCGCACCGGCGCCGCCAGCGGAAAAGATTCTTCCGCCGCGAGGAGCGCGAGGTCCCGGGCCGCGTCCGCAGCCCGCAGTGCGGCCTTCAAAGTTCGGGTGGAATCGAGAACGACCTGAATGGAGTCGCATTGCCGAATCACATGCTCGTTGGTCAAGATGAGCCCGCTCGGGGTGATCACGATGCCCGACCCGGTCGAAACGGTGCGCACGGCCGGTTTCGCCGGCACGGCTTTCTTCAGAACCGCGGACTCTCCGCTGTCGGTTTGCCCCGCGAGCCAGTCGCAAGCCTGCGTCATGGCCGCAGTGACATCGGAACCCTTCTCCGGCGCGGCAAATTTCGACTTCCAGTCTCTTTGAAAATCGATGTGCGTCAGTTTCGCGCCTTCGCCGAAGTATTGAGTCATCTCCAACGAGACCTTCCCCTCATTGCAGAGCACGTAATACTGGGCGCGCATGGTGGAATAGGTCTTGCCCGATGCAAGCGTCTGCGGGCGCACATACGCACGGTTCAGGAGGAAGACGCCGTATATCCCGACCGAGTCGAGGTCCACCTGTGATTGGTAGACTGCCGTCGACGGCAAGGGTTTCCAATCAGCGCCCCATACAGCAGCAGGTGTCAGGGCCATCAAGGCCAAAAACCACAAATGGCGCATCTTCAGTCCCGATCTTTGCATGGCGGCAGCCTCCGTCGATCCTCTTCGGATCCTCGTCTCCCGGCATGGATTTCCGGTTCGGGAAATCCTCTTTGAGGTCTAATTCTCCAACAATATGAAGGAGACAAAGCGATTGCAGTACGCCTGTGTATATATGGAGATGGCGCCGGGGTGTCAAGGATATTCGGTGGATTCAATCGAACGGGACAGGGGTGCGGCTCTCCGTTTCGATTGAGTCGAGTAGGTTTTCCCGATAGGACAGGTTGCGATTTTCTGCACCTCCGGGCTGATCGTCTAAAGGAAAATCCGGCTGCGCTCCGGATCGTAAGGGGCTTTCATAAGCCTTGTAGCCGGGATCGCCTCGCCGAATACCTCTATGTCAAAACCGTCCTGATGATCGGCGTCCGAGGCGGGCAGATAACCCAGGGCGATGGTCTTCCCCACCGTATGACCGTAGCCGCCGCTGGAAACCGCCCCGACTACCTTGCCCCGGCACGTGATGGTCTCCCCTCCGTGAAGGAGCATCGGCCGGTCGGCATCCAGGGTGAATGTGCAGAGCTTCCACGCCGGTCCGTCTTGCTTGATCTTCAGGAGCGCGTCGCGGCCAATGAAAGGTCCCTTGTCGAGATGGACGGCAAAACCGATCCCGGCGTCGAACGGGCTATAGTCCGGCGATACTTCGGCGCCCCAGTAGCAGTAACCCTTTTCCAGTCTGAGCGAGTCGATTGCCCGGTATCCGGCGTCGCGGATGCCGAGGTCCCGGCCGGCCTCCCAGAGACTCTCGTAAAGATGGGCGGCATATTCCGGAGGCATATAGAGCTCGTAGCCCAGTTCGCCGATGTAGGTCACCCGGATCGCCAGCACCGGGGCATAGCCGATGACGACCTCCCGGCATTGACCGAAAGCGAAACCTTCGTTGCTGAAGTTATCGTCGGAGAGACGCATCAGGAGTTTGCGGGAGAGGGGTCCGCAGACATTGATCATCGCAAAGGAGGAGGTCACATCGCGAAGCGAAACCGAGCCGTCCTTCGGCAGATGCTTTTTGAGCCACATGAAATCATGCACACCGAAGGCGGTACCGGTGATCAGAAAAAATCGCTCTTCCGCCACCCGGGAGATGGTGATGTCCGCCTCGACCCCGCCCCGGTCATTGCAGAGCTGGGTATAGACAGTCGATCCCACGGGCCGGTCCACATTGCCCGCCGCCATTCCGTTCAGAAAGGCCGGCGCTCCGGATCCGGCCACCTCGAACTTGCTGAACGAGGACTGGTCGATCAGGACCACCGTCTCCCGGGCCGCCCGATGCTCGGCGGCCACATGGTCGAACCAGTTCGGAATTCCAAAGGTGTGTACGTCCTCGGGGGACACCCCGGGCGGGGCGAACCAGTTGGCCCTCTCCCAGCCGTACTTCGCGCCATAAACGGCCCCGTTTGCCTTGAGCAGCCCGTAGAGCGGCGAGCGCCTCACCCCGCGGGCCGAATCGTGCTCCTCATGGGGCCAGGAGATGGTGTAATGTTTGCCGTAGATCTCTTTGGTCCGTTCGACATTGTACCGGAGGCTGCGGTGATACGGGCCGAATCGCCGGATATCAAGAGGCCAGATGTTGAGGCTCGGTTCACCCTCCACGATCCATTCGGCCACCATCCGCCCGGCCCCGCCGCCGGCGGCGATCCCGAAGGCGTTGAATCCGACGGCGACAAAGCAATTTTCCAGCTCCGGCGCCGGCCCCAGCATGCAGTTGCCGTCGGGGGTGAAGGCCTCCGGTCCGTTGACCAGACGCGCGATCCCGGCCGTACCGAGGCAGGGCGTCCGCTTGACGGCCGCCTGGGAAATGGACTCGAAGTGGTCGAAATCCGGCTCTAACAGTTCCTGGGTGAAGCCCTGGGGAATTCCATGGATCGCCCAGGGGATGCCGTCCCGTTCGTAGCCTCCCATGACAAGCCCCCCGACCTCCTCCTTGTAGTAGAGCAGGCTGTCCTTGTCCCGCAGCGTCGGCAGGCCCGGCGGCAGTCCCTCGATCGGCTCGGTGACCAGGTATTGGTGCTGAAACGGAACCAGCGGGATGTTCACCCCCGTCATCCGGCCGATCTCCCGGCCCCACATCCCCGCGGCATTGACGACCGTCTCGCACCGGACCGTTCCCCTGTCGGTCACGACGGCGCAAATGCGGTTGTCCCTGATATCAAAACCGGTAACGCGGGTCTTCTGTTCCACCGTGGCACCCCGGTTCATCGCCCCTTTGGCCAGCGCCATGGTCAGGCCGCTCGGATCCGCCTGGCCGTCGGAGGGCATGAAGGCCGCGCCGATGATCCCGTCCATATCGAGAATCGGAAAGATCTTCAGCGCCTCGGAAGGCGTGATCATGTTCATCTCCAGGCCGAAGCTGCGCGCGGTGGTGGCCCCTTTCTTCAGTTCGAAGAGCCGCGCTTCGGTGCTTGCAAGATGGAGACAGCCGCAGCGCTTCCAGCCGGTGGTCAGTCCCGTTTCCGCCTCCAGCGTCTCGTAGAGGCTGACGCTGTGCTGGAGCATCCGCGTCACGTTCCGGTGGGAACGGAGCTGTCCCACCAGACCCGCCGCATGCCAAGTGGAGCCGCTGGTCAATTCGCCCTTTTCCAGGATGAGGACATCCTTCCATCCCATCTTCGTCAGATGGTAGGCAATGCTGCACCCCACGATGCCGCCGCCGATAATGACAACCCGTGCACTGTCGCGCATGACTCACTCCTTTGACTGTAAAGTAACCCTGCAAGGATGACGGATGTTCGGCTCACTTCGCATGATCCGAACCGAGCGCCATCGTCAGGGCGGGGACAACCTCGAAAAGATCGCCGAGGAGGCCGTAATCGCATTTTTGGAAAATGGGCGCATCGCGATCGTTGTTGACGGCCACGATCACCTTGGCCGTCTTCATGCCCGCGAAATGCTGTACAGACCCGGAAATTCCGCAGGCGATGTAGAGCCTTGGGCTGACCGTCTTGCCGGTCTGGCCGACCTGCAGCGCGTGGGACGCGAAGCCGGCGTCCACGGCGGCACGGGAGGCGCCGACCGCCGCCCCGAGAACAGATGCGCACTCCTTCAGGATCCGGAAGTTTTCCGCGGAGCCGACGGCGCGTCCGCCGGAGATGATGATCTCGGCCTCGGAGACATCCGGCCCTCCGGAGGAACCCTGTTTGACCTCCCTGATCACCAGCCTTTTCGAGGTCGGGACAGGGGTCTTGTACTCGACGATATCGCCGGGCCGGGGTTCGATCCGTTCGGGGAAGGTATTGGGGCGGATCCCCAAGATCCAGGGCCGACCGTTCATACGGAGGGTTGCCGTTGTCTTCCCGGAGAAGTGGGATTTCCGGATGGTTCCCGTGGAAAAATCGATATGAAGGCAGTCCAGAACCAGCGGCGCCCCCTTAATGGCTGCGATACGGGCCAGCAAATCCCTTCCGGTCTGGCCGGACGCCCCGAGCAACGAGTCAAAACGGAAACAATCGATCGCCGAGGCCAGCGCCGCAGCCTGCCCTTCCGGAAAAGGGGTGAGATCCGCCTCCGGCGTCCGGATCGCTACGATCCGGTCCGCGCCGTATTGGCGCAATACGCCGTGGCAGGACTTTGCGGTCGGCTCCGTCAGGAGGGCGTACACCTCCGCTTCCGGCTCCTGCCTGGCCGCGGTCAGGGCGCCCAGGGTGGTTTTCTTGACCTCTCCTCCCCGCGCCTCGATCAGAACGCCGATCCTCGCCATCAATACCTAACCAGTCCTTTCGCTCAATAATGCATCTCAAATCCCCCTCTACCCCCCTTTGCTAAAGGGGGCCTTTATTATTCCCCTCTTTGGCAAAGAGGAGTTAGGGGAGATTTTCAGGAATCGGATTCCGCTATAAGACTTTCGCCTCTTCACGGAGCAGGCGCAGAAGATCCCGCACCATCTTTTCCGGATTGCCCTCCAGGAGCCTCCCCCGGCCCCGGTCGGGGGCCGCTTGAAGCCCGAGGAGCTCCACCGTTGGAACGGGAGCAGGGGGACCGAGATCGGCCTGGAAGATCACCCGAATCTCCTTCTTCTTCGCCTTCATCATATCGGGGAGAGTAGGACAGCGCGGCCGGTTCAACCCCTTGGCGGCGCCGACGACGCAGGGCGCCGTCATCTCGATCACCTCGCGGAGATCCCCTTCGATTTCCCGCTCCACGGTAACCCGGCCTTCAGCCATCGAAAAAGCCACCACATTGACCGCCACGGGCATATCGAACAGGACACCCAACCGGTAGGGGATCTGCATCCCCTCCGTGTCGACCGATTGCCGGCCGGTCAGGATCAGATCCGGGGAACCGTCGCGGGAGATGGCTCCGTAGAGGAGACGGCCCGTCTCGACACTGTCCGTAAAATAGGCTTCCGTCTTCACGAGAATCGCCCGGTCGGCGCCCATGGCAAGGGCCGTCCGCAACGTGGAGGCCGCAGCCTCCTTTCCGACCGTGACTGCAATGACCTCGGCGCCGGAGCCGCTTTCCCGGATCCGGAGGGCCTGCTCCAGGGCGTATTCGTCGTAGGGATTCATGATGAACTTGACGGTCTCATCAAAGGCCGTCCCGCCCAGCGGTCTGATGTTGGCTGCGGTGTCGGGAACATGCTTCATGCAGACGTATATCTTCACTATGACGAGACCTGCATCTTTGACGCCTCGGTATAAAATCCAAAATCTCCTCCCCCTTGACGGGGGTAAACAATCTTCCCTCCCCCTTGACGGGGGTAAACAATCATCC
>Ga0209182_10000026_pt1 | contig 29982 bp, 31 predicted proteins | sample LakBais05cmmetaG_FD_185474 | JGI IMG/M metagenome (GOLD analysis project Ga0209182, IMG submission 185474) | Lake sediment microbial communities from Lake Baikal, Russia to study Microbial Dark Matter (Phase II) - Lake Baikal sediment 0-5 cm... | ecosystem: Environmental > Aquatic > Freshwater...
ACCAATAGGGTGTATCGGTCGGGAAACCTCCTCTCAAGTATCATCGTCAACGTCATGAAGTAGATTCCCGAAGCCGGCTGATTCCCGATGTTCATTATAAAGAGAACAAATGTCTATTCTTGAAGAGCGGATATTCTGAAGAACGTTTCCCTCTTTTGAATATCAGCAAAAGCGGACGTTGTTTTTCAAAACGGCAAAGAAATTTCTGCTTCCTGGTCCCTTGCGTATACCACGCCCGGCGCCCGGAGAAGGCTGTGGAACTCCGGCTCTGATATATCGTCCCTGATCACGGCCGCGACAGGCTTGGCGAACAATAGTTTTCTGTTGATCTCGTCGACAAGGCTCCGGATCCGAATGTAGGTCTTGGCCGGGGCATGGTCCAGGATGACCGTGACCAGGTTGTTCCGGATGATAATGGCCCGGACCTCGGGAAACGCAGAGACTTTTTTGGCGAAGGCATTGAGCCTCCGCTGCTTCCTTTTCCGCAGAGCTCGATACATGAAGAGGACGATGACGGCCGGTCCGATCAGGTTTCCCCATTGGATCTTTGTGATGATGAAGAAGCCGGATAAAATGACGGCGCTGGCCAGAATTATCAAACCCTTGTTTCCGTAGGGGAATGAGGTCTTCAGCCCCTCAACCCAATCCAAAAGGCGTTCCCCGGGCGGGAGCGAGAGCCTTGTCCCGGATTCGAGGTTGTGTTTCAGGCTTTTAAGGTCGTCGGCCAGGGGGCGCGCGTTCGGATAGCGGTCCTGGCGGCGCTTCCGCAGACAGCGGGTAATAATCCGGTGGAGCTGAAAAGGAAGGTTCCTCCGGACCTCAGTTACCGGTTTGGGCTCTTCGAAAGCGATGGAATGCATTGTATCCAAGGGGCTGTCACCCTTGAACGGCCGCTCTCCTGTCACCATCTCGTAGAGGACGATGCCGAAAGAGAAGATGTCGCTCGTCGGGTCCAGGGCCTGGCCCCTGGCCTGCTCAGGGCTCATGTAGTTGATCGTGCCCATCACGGCTCCGGCGATGGTATGAGCCTGTTCCTGGGTCAACGTCCGGCTGATGTCCGCGGGATCCCCAGGCATGTCCTGGCCAAATTCGACCAGCTTGGCCAGACCGAAGTCGAGGAGCTTAGCATAGCCCTCCCGGGTGACCATAATGTTGTCCGATTTGATATCCCGGTGGATGATTTTTGCTTCGTGCGCCTTGGCCAGGCCTTGGGCGATTTGAAGGGCGATTTCGACGGCTCCCATTAAGTCCAGCTCACCGTCCGCGATCAAGCGGGTGACGGTCCGGCCGTCGATATATTCCATTGCGATGAATGTCGTTCCATCGTCCTCGTCAATGTCATAGACTTGGGCGATGGCGGGATGGGTGAGGGCCGCAGCAGAACGGGCTTCCCTCAAGAACCGGCTCTTCCTGTCCGGGTCCGAAACGAGCTCCGGCTTAAGCAGCTTCAGAGCCACCGGGCGTTGGAGCCGGGTGTCCCGGGCCAGGTATACGAGGCCGATGCCGCCCTGCCCGAGCAGTTTCTCGATCGTGTAATGTTTTAATGTCTGGCCGATCATGTGATTCGACTGAGGAGCTTTTACGCTTCATCTAATACCATAGGACCTTTTCATGGTCAACCGCCAAAGGTCCTGACCGTATATCACTTTCAAATGCAAGGGGGACATGTAAAAGGGGACGGTCCTATTTTCAGGCTGCCCTTTCTATCTTCTGGTTAGAAAATTAGGACCGTCCCCGCTTTTTGTCGGGACAGGGAATCATGTCCCCGAAAGTGATATACGGTCAGCCAAAGGTCTGAATTTGTTTATGTCCGGCCTTATTTCCAGAGTCGACCAGACGCTTTTTTCTCATAGTATGAGGCAGCAGAGTGGAACCGAATGGCCTTTTCTTCTGAACTCCTCGGCTTTTGGGGCCTTTTTCTATTGACAGGGTTTTGCCGCGAGTGATATGTTTTAGTTAGGGGCGTCAGTTCATGCTATCCTGACTCAAAAGGGAGATGAAACAGCATGGCGGGGAAAAAGAAATTCTCTTCCCTCAAAAAAGAAAAGATTCCCGACCTTGAAGAAATTCTCCTGAAATACTGGCCTCAGATCAGCTTCCGGGTGAAAAACTCTATCGGCCGCTCCACTCCCGATTGGGAGGATATCGGGAGTGATATCCTCTTAAACGTCATGGAAGCCCTTCGAAAGAAGACGTTTCGGGGACAAAGCTCTTTGGGAACTTTTATTTATTCCATCACCACCAATAAGATTATCGATTTCATCCGGCAAAAAAAGAAAGTCCTCCGGGAAATCCCTGCTCCCGACTTGGATTCTGATCCCTATTTCTCCGTGGAAAAAGACGAGAAGGCTAAGCTGGTGTCCATGTATCTTAAAAAATTAAAACCGAAATATGCGGACATCCTCTATCTTCACTACTATCTGGACCTGCCTCAGACTGAAATCGCGAAGATATATGGCGTTTCGCAGACGAGGGTGAGCGACATGGTTATAAGGGCTAGAAAAACGCTCAAAAGCTTGATGGAAAATCTTTCTTCGAGGGAATCCTAAAGCGGGCGAGTTTCATTAGATTCTTAAAGCCGTTGACTGAGGTTCGGCGGGAGGGATATGTTTTATTCGGGTTTCAGCCCATGATTCCCAAGGCAAAAAGGGAAGAAAATGCTCGCTGTGAGAGAAGGATATTCTTGTTCCTCAAGGAGGAACGATATGTACTTTTTCCTCATTCCCCTGCTAACAGGATTTGTTTTTAACTGGGCTAGCGCGTTCACGGATTTCTATTCCCGCCGCTTTGGTGAACGCAGCGGCAGACTGGCTAGTTTTATCCTGAGGAATATTTTGGGAATTCCGGTTTGGGTCTATGGCTTGGTCTTGGCATTCCGAGAATCCGCCTCGCCCCTTTTCATCCCCAACCTGGCGACCGAGGTTCTGGCCTGGCTGCTTATGGCCATAGGAACGATTCCCATAGTTTGGGGACTCCTGATGCTCGGCTGGCGGTCTTTTCGGCCCACCAAGCAGGACACGCTGGTAAGCAAGGGCCTGTATAAGTATTTACGCCATCCTATCTACAGCGGCGTCCTCTTAGATTTTATCGGCGGGATCCTGATGAGACCAACGATGCCAGCAGTCCTGGCTTGTGCTCTCGGATGGGGTTATGTCTTTATCCAGGCACGCTTGGAGGAACTGGATTTGGTCCGTCGTATACCGGCGTACCGCCAGTATATGCAGCGGACGCCTCGCTTTTTCCCCCGCCTTTGGAAGAGGTGAAAGGAGCAATCATGAATTTTAAAGGAAGAACTTTTCTCTGGGTATTGGCCGCGGGTATTTCAGTAGGCATCATGATGATCATCATGGGGTGCAAAAATCACGAGGATAATTCTTCGGAAAAGAAGGGAATTCAATCAACAGCGGAAATGGGAGAGGCTCCAAACCCGCAAATACCGTGTCAGGCCATCAATACGTTTAAGGAAGATGTCATTGGCTTTATTGTGAAGAAGCCTACAGGCTGGCTGCTTCGGTATACCACAGGAGTCATAACCATTTTAAAAGACGACAAGGCTCAGGAAGGCGTTATGATCTACCCGGTTAGACCGCAACCTGGATTTTCTCTGAAAGACTTCTTATCGAGCTATCTGAACATATTAAAAAAAATGTCAAACGTTTCGTCCCGGATCGATTATTCAGATTTTTCTGTGAACCGGGACAAGGTCCTTTCAAAAGTGACGGGAATAATGGGTGGAAAGACGATCTTAGGTGCGGCCGCGGCATTTCCTTCGGGGCCTGATTACATCCTCACGCTTTATTGGGCCCCCACAGATGAATTTTCAGCGAGACAAGGGCTATTGAAATGTATCGCCGATAGCTATCAAAAAACTCCCGGTCTGGCGCTTGTGAAACTGAGCGGAACCTATTTTGAAACAATGGCGCCTAAAGGATGGAAGATCCTGGAGGAAACCTCGAATGGGGTCAATTTCAAGAATTCAGCCGGGGATGCTGGGGTTATGTGCGGATATCTTGATTTCGGCGGCGATGCCCAACCGATGACAATTCCGCGCCTTTTTGAATCCGCGACAAAGCCTTGTTCTCCTGGACAGCAACCGTGTTTCAGCAGAACCAAAAGCTACACGCGCCTGGCGGCCGTCGATGCGCCAGACTTCAGAGATAACTTGGGGCGGACCTGGAAAGCGAGGGCAGAGGAGTTTGAGGCCATTATGATCGATGCTGAAAACACAAAAGTGCATGGGGTTTTAACCGGCATGGTCATGTGCGGTCAGCATATAACAGGGTTGTACGGCTGGATCATCGCCACTTCGACCCGAATTTCCCAGCCGGAAACCTGGGAGAGAAACTCCGCGGCAACCGCCATTGTTCAAGAAAATCTCAAGATCATCAAAGCCAGCGAGCTGATCACCCAAAGAATTCTGCCCAGAAACAATCCGTACGACTCCTCCACTATCATGGGGCATTGGGAGTATAAAAACAGGGTGGACTCAGAGCTGTCGGGGAAACGCCAGGAAGCCATCATGGGCTACGAATCATTTCATACTTCCACCGGGGAACGCATCGATATTCCGCTCAACTCTATTCCCGGAGGAAATAATCCGCTCTACTACAACCCCCAGACTGGACTCACGTGGAGCTCCACTCTGGAACCCCCGCCCCAAGGCTATTATCCGCTCAAACGCTAAACGTGATTCATTAACGGCAATAGCCGTGACAGAGGTTCGGCGGGAAGGCTATGCTTTATTCAAGCCGGGTGCTTAAAAATTCCAGCTTACGAAATTCCTTATTTTCGCCAGGGACCTTATTTATTCTCCTGCTTTTGATAGGAAAAAGCTTTTAAGAGCTCCATGGGGAGAGGAAAGACGATCGTCGAATTCTTTTCCGCGGCAATTTCCGTCAAGGTGCCCAGGAATCGGAGCTGAAGAGCCTGCGGATTTGTGGAAATGATGTTTGCGGCCTGGAGGAGTTTATCGGCGGCCTGGAATTCGCCTTCAGCATGGATGACCTTGGCCCTTCGCTCGCGCTCGGCCTCGGCCTGCTTGGCGATCGCCCGGATCATGTTCTCCGGCAGGTCCACGTTTTTCATCTCGACGAGCTGGACCTTGATGCCCCAGGGCTCGGTGTGCATATCGATGATTTCCTGAAGCCGGGCATTGAGTTTTTCGCGTTGCGAAAGTAGCTCATCGAGATCGACCTGGCCGAGCGCGCTGCGGAGCGTTGTCTGGGAGAGCTGGGACGTCGCGTACAGATAATCCTGGACTTCGATGACACACTTGATAGGGTCGATGACACGGAAATAAAGGACGGCACTCACTTTGACCGTAACATTATCTTTAGTGATGACATCCTGGGGAGGTATCTCCATGGCGATTATCCGCAAGCTTATTTTCACGATACGGTCGACCGGGGAGAAGACGAGAATCAGGCCCGGGCCTTTGGCTTTCGGCAGAAGCCGGCCGAGGCGGAAAATGACGCCGCGCTCGTATTCGCGTAGGATCTTGATTGAATTGAGCAGATAAAGAATGAAAAAGCCGAGAACGATTATCGGATAGGTAATCATGGAAACCTCCTCAAAAGAAAGTTATAGATGAAGCATTCAAATGGATGCATCATTATTTTTGATTAGCTTTCGTCACCTTGAGGCTCAAGTTGGCCTCGACCCGGCCGACTTTCACTTTGGCCCCAATGGGGATGAATTCGTCGGCTTCCGCCTGCCATAGCTCGCCGTGGACGAAAACCTTGCCCGACGGGTTGAGGTCGGTCTGGGCCAATCCGATCTCTCCGATGAGGCCTTCCTTTCCCGTTGCCACTTTCCGCCGGTGGGCTTGCACGACGAGGAAGACGAGGAAGATGAAGATCAGCGATACGCCCAGGGCTACGGGGATGATGAACTTCAGGCTGGGCTTGAGCTCGGGGATCGGAGCGTTGATGAGCATCGTCGAGCCGATGAGCATGGCGATGATGCCGCCGATAGACAGAGCGCCGAAGCTGTGCACTTTGACCTCCAAGATAAAAAGGACGATGGCCAGAAGGATGAGGATCAGCCCGACGTAATTGATGGGCAGGATCTGGAACGCGAAGATGGCCAGGAGGAGCGAGATGCCGCCGAGGACTCCGGGAAGAATGGCGCCCGGGTTGGCGAACTCAAAATAGAGGCCGAGAAGACCGATCATGAGAAGAATATAAGCGAAGTTGGGATTCGAGATCGTCAGAAGAAACTTCTGCCGGGCCGACATCGGCACGTCGATGACCGGCTGTTGTTTCAGATGGAGAACGGTTTCCTCCCCATTGAAGCGGTGGATCGTTTTCCCGTCCAGGGCGTTGATGATCTCCTCCTCGTCTTTGGCGACGAGATCGATGATTCCGCCCTGGAGTGATTCTTTTTCCGTGTAGGATAGGCTCTTCCGGACAGCGTCTTCGGCCATCTTGACGTTGCGGCCTCGCTTTTCGGCCAAGGTTTTAATGTAGGCCGCCGCGTCGTGAGTGACCTTGTCCTCCATGGTCTGGTCCATGGACTGTCCCGTGATCGAAATGCCGACAGGATGGGCGGCGCCGGTATTCGTGCCGGGCGCCATGATGAACAGGTCGGAGGCGATGCCGATGAAAAATCCGGCGGAGGCCGAGCGGGCGCCGCTTGGCGCGACGAACGCCGCCACGGGCGTCTTGGACGAAAGGATCTTTTCGATGATCTCCCGCATGGACGAGTCGAGGCCGCCGGGCGTGTTGAGCGTCATGAGGAGCAGGCTCGCGCCTTCTTTGTCGGCGCGGTCGATCGCGCCGCGGATGTACTCGGAGGTCACCGGATGGATGGCCGCATTGACCGTGATTTTAAGGATCGCGGCTTCGGAAAATCCGGCCAAGGAGAAGACAAGAAAGAGCGTCCAAATGATTTTCTTCACGTTGATTTCATTATAGAAAGGATCGTTCAACAAGTCAATAAATTGTCTTGACAAACGGCCGTCAATAAATTAATTTTAGATATCTTGAAGGAGTTCCCGATGATTAAAAATGATATAGCCCTCGCGATTGAAAAGAAGTCCGAATTCAACGGGGCGAAATCATTATTAATCGTCGAAACGATCCTGGTAGCCTTAAAAGATGCTCTCGCCAAGAAGGAAAAAGTCGAGATCCGCGGGTTCGGGAGCTTCAAGGTCGTGGCCAAAAAGACCGGTTACGGACGGGACATCCGCCGCAAGAAGCAGATCCATATCACCCAGGGCAAGAGGATCAAGTTCCGCTCTGGCCAGGAACTGAAGAACATCACGACCAACCCATAGATTTGATTCCTTTTTCGGTCCATTTCTCCAATCAGCGCGATAGGAAGGGGATTTGACGTGGCCTACAAATTGAAACCGTTGTCTCCCGAAGGTCTCAGGACGTATCCGCTCCGCTCTCGGAAGAGCATCGTCGGCGTTGTAGATTTCGCCAAAGTCACGCGGCCGGGAGATCCTTTTTCACGCTTCATCCGCAACCTCCCGGATATTCTAGCGGCCAAGGACCTTAAAGAGCTGGCGGCGCGGATGAAGACAGCCCGAAAGAGAGGCAAGGCTTTGATCTGGGCGATGGGCGCCCACGTGATCAAGGTCGGCCTCGCTCCCGTGCTCATCGACCTGATGAAAAAAAGATGGATGACAGGCATGGCTTTCAACGGCGCCGGGATCGTCCACGATTTTGAGCTGGCCTATGGCGGAGAGACATCCGAGGATGTCGAAGTTCAGATCAGAACCGGGAAGTTCGGGATGGCGAAGGAGACGGGTGATCTCTTGAATGAGGCCATCCGTCAGGGGGCCGCGGATGGCCTGGGATTGGGCGAAGCCGTCGGGCGGATGATCGCCACTTCGGATTTTCCATATAAAAAGTTGAGCCTGCTGGGAGCGGCGTACCGCCTGAATATTCCCCTGACCGTGCATGTCGCTCTCGGCACGGACACGATCCATATGCACCCGCGCGCAAGCGGCGAAGCTTTGGGCAAGACGTCCCTCAGGGACTTTTTCTTGCTGAGCGCACTGGTCCAAAAGCTCGACGGCGGGGGCGTGTTTCTCAACATCGGTTCGGCCGTCATCCTGCCCGAAGTCTTTCTCAAAGCGGTATCTCTTGTCCGCAATAAAGGAAAGAGGCTGGACGGCTTTTCAACGGCCGTCTTCGATTTCATCCATCACTATCGTCCTTCGCAGAACGTGGTCGTGCGGCCGATGGGGAAGAAGGGGAAAGGGTATTATTTTATCGGCCACCATGAGATCATGATCCCGCTTCTCGCCGCCGCTCTGAAAGCGGAGTGAGAGCATAGAATTATCGTGAAGCAGGATTGTCGGTGGTCTCACATTTGATTTTATAATCCAGCAGCAGCTCCTCGTAGAGATCTTCCGCCTGAGCGATTGTCTCATCCGTCGTTCCCGCCGTATGGATGACATAATCGGCGAAGTCCAATTTTTCCTCGGCCGGCATTTGAGCCCGGATCTTTCTTAGGGCCTCTTCGAGCGAGATGCCGTCCCGTTCGACGAGCCTCTGAATTTGAATGTCCTCCGGGCAGTACGTAACGACAACCTTATCGTAGAATTCCGCATAGCCGGCCTCGATGGCCAGGGCCGCTTCGGAGACGAAGATCTTCACGCTGCCCTCCTTCGCGAGACGGGCGATGGTCTTCTTGATCCTGTCCATGACGAGCGGATGGATGAGGCGGTTGATGAACTCTCTCTCGCCGGGGTCGTTGAAGATGATCCGCCCCAGCTTGGCGCGGTCGATCGTCCGGTCGGGATTCAGGATGCTCGCGCCGTGCCGGGAGACGATTTTTTTCCAGGCGAGTCCCTCCGGCGCCATGATCTCGCGCGCGGTTTCGTCGGAATGATGGACATAGCAGATGCGTTTTCGGAGAACGTCCGCGACGATGGATTTGCCGGACGCAATTCCCCCTGTCAGGGCGACGGTGAGCATGCGGGATCTGTCCCTCTTATTTTTTATTGCCGGGGACGACGAATTGGAACTCTTTGCTGAAGCGGACAGCCACGCCCTGTTTCTTGCCTTTTTTATCGGCGTTTTCCAGGCGGACCGTGATGCCGCCGATCCGCAGCTTGATCTTCTTTCCTTCGGTGACCTCTTTGGGGAAGTCGATGATGAGGTTGAGCTTGGACCCAACGACGATGCCCGAGTCCAGACAGAAATAGGCCCCGCTCGAGCTGATGTTCTCGAGCTTCGCGGCTTCCTTGAATCTCTTGCCCAGGGGCAGCGTGCCCTTGACGATGGCCCTGAGCGGAAGGTAGAAGCGCCATTCCCGGCGGCGGTTGATTTCGACCGGGACAAGATTTTTTTTCTTTGTTTTCTTTACTTGAGTGCTTTTTTTATCAGCTTTTTTGTCCATGACATTCCCCACCTTGTCCTTTCGAAATTAAAAGAGGGCCGAATTGATGGCATACAGCGCCAGCTGGAGACGGCTGTGCGTGTCGAGCTTGGCGTAGATGCTCTTGATGTGCGACCGGACGGTGTTCTTGCTGATGAAGAGGATGGAGGCGATATCGTCGTTGCTCTTGCCCTGGCCGATGAGCTTGAGGACCTGGAATTCGGTGGGCGTGAGCTGGTCGAGCGTCTTTTCCTTCATATCACGGCCGACGACCGAGATGATCCGGTCCATGATGCTGCTCATCTTGTCGCGGGGGAGCCAGATCTCGCCCCTATGGATGACGCGGATGGCTTCAGGAAGCTGGCCCGACGGGTCGTTCAGGTCGAAATAGCCGCGCGCCCCGACGTTGATAAGGCTCACGATCTCTTCGTGGGAGGGAATGTTGCCCAGCAAGAGCATCTGAGACTGGATCTGGTCCTTGGAGATTTCCCGGATCGCCTTGCAGATCTCCCGAATGTTGGGCAGCGCCTCGGCGCTGGCGAAGAGGATGACGTGAGGCAGGAGCTTGCGGATCGAGTCCATGAAGGACTCGAGGGTGTTCTTTTCGATGTTGACAACTTCGATCTCCGGATCGGTTTCAAGCGATTTGAGGATCCCGGAAAGGATGATGTCCGAAGGGCAGAAGACGAGCAGCTTGATTTTCGAGGATTCCGAAAATGAGGATTTTCTTTTGTTCATGCGTTTTTGCGCCCCTTTAGATTATCTGGATTCTTCCTATCCTCTCTATTATCTTCGAATTCTATAAAATTGGATATGGGTTGTCAAGAAAGACCTCATCATCAATTTTTTGGAAAAAATGGCAGATGTTGAGCTTTGACCGCGGAATTAGGAGGCGAGGGGCTGGATCTGGAAATCCGAGTCAAGCTTCATCGAAACCAGCTGGCTCTTGTTCTTGAACGAAGTGTCCGATCTGACGTATTGAACCGTTCCCGAGACGCAGAGTTCGAGCGGCTTTTCGAGCATGGACGTTTGCGGGACCTGGAGGTTAAGATTAAGCTTGATTCCGATCATGACTCTAGCCCGGAGCATGAAGACAGCCTCTTTGGCGCTGAGAGATGAGATGACCGTTCTTTCCGAAAATTCCCTGTCCGCGGCGTCGAAGCCCTGGACCAGAACGGGAAGAGAGAACTCAAATGTCCGCTCCCTCTTCTGTGCTCTGGAAACGCCTTGGATGGAAGTGCCGTTCGCGTTCATATCTGTGATTTATTCCGGACCAGGCTTGATGATGTATTTGCTGTCGAACTTGACCGTGACTCTTTGCTCCGAGAACCGCTCGCGAAGGATCTCGACTTTATCAACTTTGCCTTTGATGACCAGCTTCAAGTCCTTATCCCCGGCGAGTTTCTCCGGCACGTCGATGATGAGCTTCAAGCGCGTGCTGATACTGACGGGATTTTTAAGATAGAACGAAGCCCCCTGGTGGCTGATATTTGAAACGACCGTGTCCTCCACGAATTCATTTCCATGAGCGTTCAGGCCTTCGACCAGGGTTGGGAGGGGGAAGTTGAACTCGAGGTCCTTGGCGCCCAGGACATCCATCTCTCCTGTGATAGGCTGTTTTATCATTCTCGCTTCCTTTTTCATAAGCTTCGCCGATACAATGCCACGGCCTTTGAGGGGGGTCAATCACCCCTTTGGATGAAAAAAGGGGTGATATTCGGATTTTAGGGCCTCACCTCTTTGTCGGCTGGGATACTCCTTCCTGATGATTTAACTTTTACAGTCCATTTGATCAGAGAAACCCCAGTCCATGCCCCTCTCCGGTTTGGAGGTTATCCGATCATGGAATCGAAAAAAATCAAATGGGAAATCTGCTTATTCGAACCAAGTTCATTAATTCTTCTCGCTTGAAGGACCTGACGTTTTCTAAGGAGATTTCTTCTCTTCCGCTCTTTGGCCCCGGCCGAAGTTGACAAAAGAGGGGGTGGACGATAGAATGACCCCGCAGATTTCAACTCCGGAGTGCATCGTGAGTAAAGACGAACGATTGGTCAAACAGATCACGCCGAAAACCGAAGATTTCTCACGTTGGTATGTCGAAATCATCCAAAAAACGGAACTCGCCGATTATGCCCCGATGAAGGGCATGATGGTCATCCGGCCGTACGGCTACGCGATCTGGGAGCACATCCAGCGGCTGATGGATCAGAGAATCAAGGCCACGGGTCATGTCAATGCCTATTTCCCCCTGTTCATTCCAGAGAGCTTCCTCCAAAAAGAAGCAGAGCACGTCGAGGGATTTTCACCTCAAGTAGCCTGGGTTACCGTCGGGGGGAAAGAGGAGCTGGAAGAAAGGCTGGCCGTCCGCCCGACCTCGGAAGCGATCATCGGTCATATGTATTCGAAGTGGATTAAATCCTGGCGTGACCTGCCCGTCCTAATCAATCAGTGGGCCAATATCGTCCGTTGGGAGAAAGTCACGCGGCCGTTTTTGAGGACGACAGAGTTCTTATGGCAGGAAGGCCATACCTGCCACGAAACCTACGAGGAAGCGCAGAAAGAAACGCTTTTGATCCTGGCTATGTATAAGGAATTCGTGGAGACCGAGCTTGCCATCCCCGTCCTCGCCGGACGGAAGACCTGGCGGGAGAAATTCGCCGGCGCCCAGGAAACCTACGCCATCGAGGGCCTGATGTCGGACGGAAAAGCGCTCCAAATGGGGACTTCCCATAACCTGGGCCAGCATTTCTCCAAGGTGTTCGATATCCGCTTCGAGGATCGCAGCCAGAAACTCCAATACGTCTGGCAGACGTCCTGGGGCGTCTCGACGCGGCTCGTCGGCGCTCTGATCATGTCCCACGGCGACGATTCCGGGCTCCGATTGCCTCCCCATGTTGCTCCGATCCAGGTCGTCATCGTCCCCATCTCTTTGGGCAACTGGAAAGAAACCGTCATCCCGGCGACCCTCGCTGCTGAAGAAATTCTGAAGAAGGCGGGGGTCCGGGTCTACACGGATACCCGCGAAGAATTTACGCCCGGCTGGAAATTCGCGGAACATGAGATGCGGGGTGTCCCTCTCCGGATCGAGATCGGCCCGCGGGATGTCAAATCCGGCCAGGCCGTTCTTGTCCGGCGGGACACCATGAAAAAGGAAACGTCGCCGCTGGATGCTCTTGGGACCAAAGTGCCCGCCTTGCTTGAAGACATTCAAGCCTCGCTCTATCAAGAGGCCTGCACGTTCCAAGAGCAAAATACCCACGAGGCCCGCACCTATGACGAGTTCAAGGACATCCTGGATACGAAGAGAGGATTCGTGAAAAGCCTCTGGTGCGGCGGCGAGGCTTGCGAAGACAAAATCAAGGACGAAACTATGGCCACGATCCGCCTCATTCCCCTCGAGATTAAAGACAAACTCGTTCATGGCGCCTGCGTCTGCTGCGGCAAAGAAGCGAAAGCCCTAGCCTATTTCGCCCGAGCCTATTAAAACGGAATGCGCAACGATTTTTCCTCCCTCCGGGAGAAGATGGTCGAAGTCCAGATCGCCGGCCGCGGCATCAAGAACGCGAAAGTCCTTGATGCTATGGGCAAAGTTCCGCGGCATTTTTTCGTCCCCGAGGAGTTGAGGGATTCCGCTTACGTAGATGGGCCGCTTCCGATCGGTTCAGGGCAGACCATTTCCCAGCCTTATATCGTCGCTTATATGACCGAAATTTTGGAACTCAGCGGAGCCGAAAGAGTCCTTGAGGTAGGGACAGGCTCAGGATACCAGACCGCCGTTTTGGCCGAGATCGTCAAGGATGTTTTCACGATCGAAGTCGTCGCCACTTTATCTCAGCGCGCTCAGGACGTTTTAAAAAGCCTGGGGTATGTCAATATTCAGTTCAAGATCGGCGACGGAACAAGAGGCTGGAAGGATTTCGCTCCTTACGAGGCCATCATGGTCACGGCAGCTCCCGGCTCTGTGCCCAAAGTCCTTCAAGAACAGCTCCAAGTCGGCGGCCGGATGATCATTCCTATCGGTGTGGATTATCAGGAGCTCGTCCTGGTCCGGCGGGAAGAGAAGACGTTCAAAGAGACGCGGCTATTGCCCGTCCGGTTCGTTCCTCTCGTTTCGCTGCATTAATAAAAATCGGCACGCGGACCTGGGCCTGCCCAAAAGACTGATAAATCCGGCCCTCCCCCCCCTTTTCTAAAGGGGGAGAAGGGGGTTATTTTCGCGGCGGGAAAGTTTATAATAGGCATGAGGATTTACAATGAATAAAAAAATCCAGATCCTAACTCTCCTTCTCCTCCTGGCCGGAGGCTTGCTTTTTTGCCAGTCGGAACGACGTGATAAATTCATCAAGATCTATCTTCCCAACGGCAAATCGGTTACGGCCGAGCTCGCCGTCACGGACGAGGAACGGCAGCGGGGGCTGATGTTCCGGGAGAAGCTCCTGCCCGACCAGGGAATGTTGTTCGTGTTCGAGGAGGAAGGACTCTATTCCTTCTGGATGAAGAATACTCTGATCTCCCTGGATATGCTCTGGATCAATAAGGACCGAAGGATTGTCCACATTGCCCGGAACGTTCCCCCCTGCAAGGAGGACCCCTGTCCTTCGTATTCTCCGGAACGGCCCGGCTTCTATGTGCTTGAGCTTGCGGACGGCGCCGCTGACCGTCTCGGCCTCAAGCTTTTCGATCGGCTGGAGTTTACTCTGCCAATAATTCGATGACAGACTCCCCCAAACTTACAATTTTTGACCCGCGATTTCAAGCCTGTGTTTTCCGGCCATCCTTGATTTGTTGAATTGTCCTTTCCGAATGTGTATAATACGCCGACGTAATTGAGCAGACTTTTGGATCAAGAAGCCCGGACATTTCGCGGACTTCAATATCGATGCCTGACAGATCAAGAAAGGGAGATCAATCATGCCGGAGGAAATCACTTATCTGGACCGCAATGAAAACAATTACGGCCCGGCACCCGCCTGCTACGAGGTCCTGAGAACTTCGACCCTCGAGTACTTCAGCTGGTATTCCAAGGATTTTGTGCGGGGCGTAAAAAGCGTCCTCTCGGAACGCCTGGCGAAAGAGTTCGGGGTCCCGGAAAATAGTGTTCTCCTTGGATACGGAGCCGAGGATCTCCTCAAGCAGGCCGTCCACTGCTACCTGGCCAAGGATGAGACGATCCTGATCCCGACGCATTCTTGGTGGTATTACAAGTCCATCGCCAGCGAAAAAGGAGGCATCTCGGTCGAGTATCCCATCGTGCCCGGCGCGGATTCCTTTGCCTATGATGTTGAGAGCCTCTTGCGGGTGGCGGCACAGCACGAGCCCAGGCTCATCCTCATCAGTTCGCCCAACAATCCAACTGGGAACTCGCTCAATTTTACGGACCTCGGCACCATCCTGAGGAAAACGACAAACGCGGTTATCGTCCTGGATGAAGCCTACTGGGGATTCGCCAGTCGGCAGACGAATGACATCAAAGATCTCATTAGCGAATTTCCTAACCTGATCATCATCCGCACGTTCTCCAAGTACTATGCCCTGGCCGGCATCCGGATCGGATTCGCCTTCCTGGGCAAGAACTTAACCCTCCTTTCTCAATACAGCGCCCGCTATCTCGGCTACAACCGTCTTTCCGAGCGGCTGGCCTTGGCGGCGCTCGATTCCCGAGATTACTATACCGACATCGGACGGAAGATGGTCCAGGACAAGGAAACGTATTACCGCGAGCTGGGGCGCATCCCGGGATTCAAAGCTTATCGGTCGGACGCCAATTTCATCCTAGCCGACGTTCCGGCCCAGTGGAAAGCGGCCTTGAAGGACCATCTCGCCCAGAAAAAATTGACAATCAAATTCTTCAACGAGGCCCATCTGGAGAACTGCGTCAGGATCACGATGGGGACGCAGGAGCAGAACCGGAGGCTGATCGAAGAGATCCGGGCGTTCGCCACGGAGAAAAAAATTCTTTGAGCATCATCGCTGACTACAAAAGATCTCTGAAGCACGTCGAAGTCGAGGAGATTCTCGACCTCTATCTTTACCGGCCGCTGGCTTTTGCCCTCGTTAAGGCCGTCTACCGGACGAACATCACGCCCAATCAGCTCACCGTGTTCTCCATGTTCATCGGCATCCTCGGAGGCGTTAGCTTCGGGTTCGGCCACCGCTCGGCCGTCATTTTAGGCGCCGTTCTCTACGGGGTGTGCATCGTCTTCGACTGCGCCGACGGCCAGCTCGCCCGGCTCAAGAAGAACGGGACTCGGATGGGCCGGATCCTTGACGGCATGATCGATTATGTCGTCAGCCTGTCGATCTATCTCGGGATCGGCCTCGGCCTCGCCCCTGAATCGGGACAACCGGAGGAGGCGTGGTGGTTGCTCGTCGCGGCGGCTGGGCTGAGTAATATTTTCCACTCGGTCACGCTCGATTACTACCGGAACCGCTTCATCGATTATGTCCTGGGCTCTTCCTCGCATGTCAAGGACGAGGACTACCAGAGTTTTAAAGAAGAACTGGATGCGCTCAAGGCTCATAAAGGAAAGAATTTGCGCAAGGCGGCCATCGGCATGTATCTCTGGTATTTGAACCTCCAGAAAAAGCTGATGTTCCAGTGGAACAGCGCTAAGCCTGTCAAAAAGTTCAACGAAGAAGAATTATTCCGGAAGAACAAGGCTGCTCTGCGCGGCTGGACGTTCCTCGGCTCGACGACCGGCGGCACGCTGCTGATCGTCTCGACGCTTCTCGGCCGGATCGACTTCTATTTCTGGGGGCTGATCGTCGTCGGCAATCTCTGGACGGCGGTCATGTTCGTCATCCAGAACAGGATCGACCATAGCCTTGCCGAGGAAGCGGCTTCATGAAAGGCGTCATCCTCGCCGCGGGCACAGCTTCCCGCCTCCGACCTCTCACCAACGACAAGCCGAAATGTCTTCTTCCGATCGGCGGGGAGGCCATCCTTGGACGAACGCTGGACAATCTTTCGGCGGCCGGGATCGATGAGATCGTGATTGTGACCGGATATCTCGCGCCTCTGGTCCGGCGCTATGCCGCCGAAAAATTTCCCGGACTTCGCCTGACATTCATCCACAACGACATCTACGCTGCGACAAACAATATCTACTCGCTCTGGCTGGCCAAGGAAGAGGTCTTCCGCAGCGGGATGCTCCTTCTCGACAGCGATATCATTTTCGATGGGAAGATTCTCGAAGCCCTTCTCGATTCGGGCCATGCCGACTGCCTGGCTGTAAAGACAAACATCATCCTGGGCGGGGAGGAGATCAAAGTGACCGTTGATGGCCGCGGCCGCATCCTTGAGATCGGCAAGGACGTGCCGTCTTCCCAAGCCATCGGAGAATCGATCGGCATCGAAAAATTCGGGCTGGCCGGACTCGAATTGCTTTTCGCCGTTATCGATCGCAAGATTGTTATCGAAAAGAATGTGAACGAGTTCTACGAGGCCGCTTTCCAGGAAGTCATCGACCGCGGCGGCGACATCTATGCCGTGGATGTGGGGAAGTACAAAGCGATTGAGATCGACACCGTCGAGGACATCCGGACAGCCGAAGCCGATATCCTTCCTTACCTGCCGCCCATCAGCGCGGCCAGGGCCAACAGATAATAGGCGTTGTGCGGGAGCCAGGGTTCATTCGTCGGCGAGGAATTCCCTTGCCCGAGTGCCGGCTCAGCTCAAATGCCGGACTAATGCTTCAAGCTCGAGAGCCACGTTCCGGGAGGCCGAAGCGCTTCCCAAAAGGGACCTGATCCGGCGAAACTGCGATCTCATGGCAGACCGGATGTCTTCGGATTCGAGGACTGTCATGGCCTCATGGAAGACGTTGTCCGCCGTGAAGTCGCGCTGGATGAGTTCGGGGACGATATTTTCGCCGGCCAGAATGTTGACGATGCTGTAATTTCTGATCTTGACGAGTTTCAGGCCGGCCCAATAGGTGAGGGATGAAAGCCTATAAAATGCGATGAGCGGGATTTCGAGCAGAGCCGCCTCCAGGTTGGCTGTTCCACAGGCCGACAGGACGAGGTCGGCGGCGGCCATGGCTTCGTAAGTATTTTCGCGCAGGACCTTGATGGGGGGATAATCCAGAGGGATGAGCGATCGAAAGGCATCGGGATCGAGGCCTTCGGCCAAGGCCAGGACGAATTGGACCGGGACTTCATGCCGGATCTTCTTCAGAGCCTCGATCAGGACGGGCATATGAAAACGGATCTCGCTCCGCCGGCTCCCCGGCAGCACGGCGATCAATTTTTGGCCGGAGTCGAGGCCGTATCTCTCGATAAATTCCGCTTTTCCAAAAGCCGTTTTGACCCTTTCGAGGAGCGGGTGGCCGACGAAGCGCGCCGGGATGCCTTCTTTTTTATAAATGTCTTCCTCGAACGGAAAGATGAGGCACATTTGGCGGACGTATTTTTTGATGGTCTTGAGCCGTCCCTTTCTCCATGCCCACACGGTCGGGCTGATGTAGTAAAGAACGGGCACTCCGAGCTTATGGAGTTTTTTGGCGAGGCGCAGGTTGAAATCCGGAGAATCGATGAGGACCGCGGCGGCCGGCCGGCGGGCTTTGATCTCGTCCTGAATCCGGGAGAAAATCTTCCTGATCCGGGGAAGCTGGGAGAGGATTTCAAAGACACCGACCACGGCCAAGTCCTCCATCGGGAAGAGAATATCCACTCCTTCGGCCGCCATCTTTGTTCCGCCGATGCCGAAGAAACGGGCCTCGGGATCCATCTCTCGAAAACGCCGGACAACGGATGCGCCGTAATTTTCTCCGGATTTTTCGCCGGTGACGATGAGAAGAGAATCCTTCATTTCTTTTCAGTTTGACCGTAATAGACGATGTCTGGTTTGACCTTGGGATCCTGGCCGTAATAGAACAGCCACTTGTTATAGGCGTTTTCCTCGTTATAGAGGCGGATGGACTTTTTGGCCGAGGAGCTCACGACGCCAAGGATGCGGGGATTTCCAATGGAGGAAAGGTTCGCTTCAGGAACGACGAGAAGCTGCAGGCCGCCGGATGGGCCTGCCGGGCGTTCGCTGCGCGCCAGACGTTCCTGCTGGAGGATGACGTCCCATTTGCCGTTCTTGGTCATGGGCTCGGGATAGAGGCGCCGCAGATAGCGCTTTTTATAAAGCTCTTCCAGGGTCTTCGGGAATTGAGCGGGATTTTTCTGCTGATAGAGCCGGATGGCTTCGACATACTGCTTGCCGCGAAAGATGAGCTCTTCCTCGTTCTCTCTCTGGATCTGAGTCTGCCAGACCGGAATAGCGACAAGAAGTCCGATGGCCAGGACGAATGCCGCTACGAGCAGCATGATGATGGTGTAGCCCTCGTTCCTCTTCATCACCAAGTGTTAAAGGGCGTGCCGTCCAGGCCTTTTCCTTCCGCACCCGAATGCACGTCCACGATCCCGAACACCTGTCCGGGCTCGATCTCGTCCGCGGGTGGCTGCTCCTGGACTTCGAGCCAGGTATCGGCCTTCCCGGTGATTGGGTCCACGGGGATCTTCCTCAGATAGTTCTCGTCGACAAGAGCCTGGACGGAGGCCGGATATTTGCTTTTATCCGAGTAGTATTGATCGATGAGCTTGCGCAGCTGGAAGAGGGTCTCTTTGAGGACGGATTCACGGGCCTTTTTAACGGCGCTCTGATATTGCGGAAGGGCCAGCCCGACGAGGATACCGATCAGCGCAAAGACGATGATCATCTCGATCAGCGTGAAGCCGTTATCTTTGGCTCGAAACATCGGTCTGGCCTCACCAATCCCTGTATTTGGTCCCATCGAGAGCCTTGCGCCGGCTCTTGGTGTAGACGTCGAAGACGTTTTGCTCGCCCCAGGCCGCGGCGTCTGGCGCATCCTGGGTTGAAAGAAGTCCCCAATCCGCGGATTTTGTCATGGGGTCCCTGGGGATCCGGCGCAGGAATTTCATGAGCTTTTCCTCGCCCTTCTTGTCCTTGCCTTCGGACTTGAGCTTGACGCCTTTGACTAAAAGCTCAAGGTTTGAAGGATAGCCCTCGGTGTCGGCTTCGAATTCGATCTTTTTCTCGTCGGCCAGCTTTTTGTAAGAGTCGATTGCCTCACGGATGAGACGGAGGTTCCGGCGCAGCTCGATCTCATTTTCCCTTTGGATGGCAATCTTGCTCAATGGCAGTGCGGCGGCGGCCAGGATGGCCAGGATGGCGGCGGCCACCAACATCTCGGTGAGCGTGAAGCCTTTGGGCCGACGGAATATCTCTCTCATATTTTCCGAGCGCGATCGGATCCAAGATTCGATCTATCTAAAGTCTTTTTATGCGCTTAGAATCTTCCCTTACGGTCGGACCGCTGACCCCCATGTGAGCCGCGGGATCTCTTATCGCCGGGCTCGCGGTTCCGGTCGCCGTCGTCATGAGATCCCCCCGAGCCTTCGGGATTAGGATTCTCTTCAAGGGCCTTCATACTAAGTTTTATCTTGTTGTCGTCTTCAATGTTAAGGACCTTGACGCTCACGGTCTGGCCGAGTTTCAGGACGTCGCGGACACTCTTCACCCGGTAATTGGCGATCTCGGAGATGTGCATCAGCCCGACGAGGTTGGGCAGGATCTCGACAAAGGCGCCGTAATCTTCGATGCGGACGACCTTGCCCGTGTAAGTCTTGCCGACCTCGGCCTCGGCCGTGATCTCACTGATCATCTGCTTTGCTTTTTCGGCCGCCTCCATGTCGGTCGAGGCGATGATGATTTTCCCCGTCTCGTCGATGTCAATCTTGGCCTTGGTCAGGGCGACGATCCGTTTGATCACCTTCCCCGCGGGCCCGATGACATCGCCCACCTTCTCCGGGTTGATGAAGAGGATGAAGATGTGGGGGGCGAAGGGCGAGATGTCAGGCCGCGGTGCCGGGAGGGCCTCTTTCATCTTGGCCAGCACCCTGAGCCGGGCATCGCGAGCCTTCTCGAGCGCCTCTTTCACGATGTCGAGCGAGATGGCGTGAATCTTCAAGTCGAGCTGGATGGCCGTGATACCTTTTTCCGTGCCGGCGACTTTGAAGTCCATGTCACCGAAGTGGTCTTCCAGGCCGGCGATGTCGGTCAGGATGACATAGCGGTCATTGTCTTTGACCAGGCCGATGGCAATGCCGGCGACAATCATAGTCAGGGGAACGCCGGCGTCCATGAGCGAGAGAACCCCGCCGCAGACCGTGGCCATGGAAGATGAGCCGTTGGATTCCAGAATGTCCGAGACGATGCGGATCGTGTAAGGGAACTTCTCATCGTCGGGAATGCAGGGGAGAATGGATTTTTCTGCCAGTGCCCCGTGGCCGATCTCGCGGCGTCCGGGGCCCCGGAGGAAGGCCACTTCGCCGACAGAGAAGGGCGGGAAGTTGTAATGAAGCATAAACCGTTTTTTGGTCTCCTCGCCCAGGCCGTCCAATCGTTGGACGTCCTCGACTGTCCCCAGGGTCACGGTCGCCAGGCATTGCGTTTCGCCGCGGGTGAACAGGGCCGAGCCGTGGGTGCGGGGAAGCATGCCGACTTCGATCGAGATCGGACGGATGTCGTCGAATTGGCGGCCGTCAACGCGCTTCCTCTGATCGAGAATGAGCTTGCGGGCGAGCTTTTCCTGGATCCTGTAGAACAGGTCCTTGGCCTCGGCGCGCTCGTCCTCGTTCTCTTCAGGGATGGCTTCGATCAGGCCTTTGAGAAGTTTATCGACCGCGTCTTCACTGGCCTTCTTACCGGAGGTCTGGATGGCCTCGAAGAGGGCCGGCCCGATCTTCGTCTCGAACTCGTCCATTTTGGCTTGGTTCGGCAGCTTGGGCGTGAACTCGCGCTTCTTGATGTTGAGCTTCTGGTAATGCTCTTTCTGGATTTCGATGATCGCCCGGATGGGGTCCATCGCCGCGGCGATGGCGCCGAGCATTTTCTCTTCGTCCACTTCCTTGGCCCCGGCCTCGATCATGCCGATGCCGTCCTCGGTGCCGACGACGAGCAGGTTGAGGGGGCTTCCCTCGAGCTCCTTAGCCGTCGGGTTGATGACGTAACGGTCGTTGATCAGGCCGACCTTCACCGCGCCGATGGGCTTGGTGAACGGAATGTCCGAGAAGTACAGGGCGGCCGACGCCCCAATGATGCCCAGGGTGTCGGGCTCGTTTTCAAGGTCGGCTGAAAGTAACAGGCCGACGACCTGTGTTTCGTAGAAATAGCCTTCGGGGAACAGAGGCCGAATGGGCCGGTCGATCAGCCGGGCGACTAGGATCTCCCGCTCTGTAGGCCTCCCTTCGCGCTTGAAGAAGCCCCCGGGGATCTTTCCAGCGGCGTAAGTGTTTTCCCGGTAGTCCACGATGAGGGGGAGAAACGGTTTGCCCTCCCGGGCCTCTTTCTTGGACGTTGCGGAGACGAACATGATCGTGTCTCCGCAGCGGACCAGCGCCGAGCCGTCCGCCTGTTTGCCGACCTTGCCGATCTCTATGGACAAAATACGATTATTGATTTCAAGACTGATTGTTTGAGACATGTTTGACAGGAGGGTGGACCGTTATTTGCGGAGTCCGAGCTTCTGGATGAGCTTTTCGTAGCGGCTGTGGTCTTCTTTTTTTAGGTAGGCGAGGAGCCTCTTTCTTTGTCCGACGATCCTCATGAGGCCCGTTCTCGAGTGGCAGTCCTTTTTGAACGTGGACATATGGCGGCTCAACTGGTCAAGCCGCCCGCTGAGGAGCGCGATCTGGACCTCGGGCGAGCCCGTGTCCGTGGGGAGGACTTTGTTCTCGTTGATGAGTTTTTCTTTCTGTTGTTTCGTCAACACTTTATTTTTTCTCCTTTAAATCGTTGATATCATAGCAAAAAAGATAGGGGATTGTAAACATGTGGAAAACAAGCGATTTGCCGTTTTGGGGAGGCATTCGAGCCGCTCATGACGGTCAAGTTTGTCGGGGTCGCGTCTACACTTTCCACTAATGTAAACGCGTTAATTTTTTTACCATAAGTGGAAAGTGTAGACGCGACCCCGATTTTATTTTCCCAACGCCTTCTTGTGCAGAAGGAGTTGCTTCGCGTATCGCGATCTGAGGCCGCCCTGGGAGCTCTTGATCGTGTTAAGCTTGGCCTCAATCTCGGCCAAGGTCATTTTATTGATCTTCTTATTGTCTGGGGCTTTTTCCGCTTCCGCGCTTTCGGCGGCAGCCGCAGCTTCGGAGGCCGATTTGGCGGTTTCTTTCTTGTCAGCCATTCTTTTTTCCTTCTATTTCTTCTCTTTTTATTTAAATTTCCGTTATAGTCTAACAGAATTCCGGCCAGGCAGCAACCTTTTTGTTGTTTTTAGGGTCATCTTCGGGATAAAGCCTGAGCATTTCCCAAAATCCTTGGGGTCCCTCAAATCAGACTAGCGCCTCCGGATTATTGTGCAAAATGCGTAGGTTTGACCCCCATTGCCCTTTTTAGTATAGTCAGGGCACGATGTACTTTTTGTACTCCCTTCTTTTTGGATTGGCCCTCCTGGCCGTGATTCCCGTCTATTTCATCAAGCTCAGGATCAAAAGGAATGAACGTCTCCATCTCCGGGAACGGTTTGGGTTCAAGGTCCCGAAAAGGAAGACCAACCGCCCTTTTCTTTGGATCCATGCGGTTTCGGTCGGGGAGGTCCTCTCCCTCCAGAACCTCATTCAAGAGATCAAGCAAGGTCATCCCGAATGGGAGGTCGCTTTTTCAACCCTGACCAATACGGGATACAAAGTCGCGGCGGCAAAGCTCCGGAACGTCGACCACCTCTTATACGTCCCCTTTGATTTCGGCTGGGTCGTCCGACGTTTTTTCAAACGGCTCAGGCCTCAACTCCTGGTCCTTGCAGAGTCTGAATTCTGGCCCCGGCTCCTTCTGGAGGCCCGGCGTTCTCAGTGTCCCGTCCTGGTCGTGAACGGGAGGATCTCGGAACGCTCTTATAGGCGAATGCGGCTCTGGCGGCGGACAGTGAACATCTTGTTCCGGAACATCAGCCGCTTCCTGGTCCAAACCGGGCAAGATAAAGAAAGGCTCGAAAAAATCGGAGTGGGGCCGGAGCGCATCGACATCTCTGGAAACTTGAAATGCGAGGTCCGTCTTCCGTCGCTCGAAGAGACCGAGATCCAACAGCTCAAAAAAGAGCTGAACATACCGGAGGGGAAAAAGGTCGTCGTGGCCGGAAGCATCCATAAGGGAGAAGACGGCAGGCTCTTTCAAGCGTTCCAAGAAGCCCGGAGAGCTCGAAACGACATTCTTCTCGTCCTGGCTCCCCGCCACCCGGAAAAATTCGGCGGCATCGAAGAAACCTTTCCCAGAAATTCTTTTGTAATCTGCCGGAGGACCGATCTCCAGCCCGGCAGGGAATGGGATGTTCTCATCTTGGATACGATCGGGGAGCTGGCCCGATTCTATGCGCTCTCGGACGCCGCATTTATCGGCGGAAGCCTGGTTCCCTGGGGGGGCCAGAATCTGCTCGAGCCTGCCTTTTACGGCAAACCCGTCTTTTTTGGTCCGCACATGAAGAATTTCGCGGCGCTGGCTGACGCGTTCGTCCGCGGTGGCGCGGCAAAGATCGTTGAGAAGCCGGATGAATTGAAGGATATGTTTCTCTTTAATGATGCCCCGGGATTGGAGGCTAGGGGAAAGCGGGCAAAGGAAATTCTCTGTTCGCTTCAAGGAGCGACGATAAAGACATTGGCGGCCATTGAATTTTTCATGACTCATGGGAATCCGTAGAAAAAGACCTTTTGCCGGCGCGGTGGTCTTCACCGCGTTCCTTTTCTGGGTGCCATTTCAGGCTTTTCCTGCTGTCCAGGACTCGAAAGATTTCGCGCCCGTCGACCGGTTCAATAAGACGTATTTCAAGAAGTTCGGCCAGGATTTTGGCTCTGTCATCGCCTCTCCCGGGAGATGGGGGACAAGTGATTTTCTTAAGTTCACGGCTCTCGCCGGGACGGGCGTTCTTCTTTATGGGTTCGACCAGGAGATCTATGACTGGGTTCAGAAGCAGAAGACTCCTTCGTCCATCAACGCGTCTCCTTATATCTCCAAATTCGGCCACGGCGGATATCTCACGGCGCTCGCGGTTGCCATGTATGCGTCCGGTGAGATCTTTGACAGTCCGGGGCTGAGAAAGACCGCGCTTTTGAGCCTGGAAAGCTTTTTGACCACGACGGCCGTTGTCCTGACATTTAAGGCTGTCGCCGGCCGCGCCCGACCCAACACCGGCGAGTCGGCTCACAGCTTTCACCCCTTTTCGTTCACCTCAGGCTATACGTCTTTCCCTTCGGGCGACGCCGCGGGCGCCTTTTCCGTGGCCACGGTCATCGCCGAGCAAACACCCGAGGTCTTTGTGGATGTTCTCGTCTATGGCCTGGCCGGCCTCGTTGCTATCTATCGCGTCCATGACCGCAAGCATTGGCTGTCTGATGTCTTCACCGGTTCGGCTCTTGGGTTTTTTGTCGGAAAAAAGATCTCGCGTTTGAACAAGAATTCATCGTCCGGCAATTCTCACGTTTCGTTCGAGCTCACCCCCCACCGGCAGTCTATTACGCTCTCGCTGTATTTCTGAGAAATCCGGGGACACGACCCGCGGGGACATGATCCTCTTGTCCGGTTTCCGGCGATCCGTGTCCCTATTTCAGCGATGGACGAGAGAGCGGCAAGGGGGTGAATGACGGCCTAGGCTCTCTCCCCTTTATCCCTTCCGGCAAAGGAAGGGGGAACGGATCATTCGGTTTCTTAGCAATATCAAAAATTCGGTAAGTGATTCCCAAAAGGATGGACAAGGCGCGGTTGTTTGAATAAGATGAACGTATTTCAGACCGGATGAAGGAGAGAGCGATGATGCCACAGATCACACGCAGGCGTTTCCTGGGGGAGACAGCCCGGGCGGTCGCGGCGGCTTCGGTGGTTGGCGGCGGCCTCGTCCTCAACGGGTGCTCCTCTCGCAAGGACTTTGACCTTATCATCAAGGACGGCCTTGTCTACGATGGGCTGGGAAATCCGGGCCTCGTGACCGATATCGGAATCTCTCGTGATCTCATAAAATATTTAGGAAAAATATCCTATTCTCGGGGCCGAGCCGTCCTTGAGGCCCGCGGCCTGGCCGTTGCCCCGGGCTTCATCGACGTCCACGACCACAGTGACGTCCAGCTCCTCGTCAACCCCAAGGCCGAAAGTGCCGTCCACCAGGGCATCACGACCACAATCAGCGGCAATTGCGGATCCTCGCCCTTTCCCATCGCCGATGAGATCTTCGAGCAGGAAAAAGACAGCCTTAAAAAGCGGTATGAGATTGACCTGACGTGGCGCAACATCCAGGGATTTTTCTCCCGGATCGAGGAAAAGGGCATCGCCCTGAATTATGGGACCCTCGTCGGGCAGGGGGCCATCCGTGGCGCGGCGACGGGGTTCAACGACCGGGCGCCGAAGCCGGCAGAGCTCGAAAAGATGAAAGCCCTTGTCAGTGAAAACCTCAAAAACGGAGCGCTGGGGCTGTCGAGCGGCCTCGAATACACGCCCGGAAGCTTCGCCCAGCCGGACGAGCTCGTGGAGCTGTGCAAGATCGTCGCCCTGGCCGGCGGCGTGTACGCGACGCATATGCGGGACGAGGGCGACACCCTGATTGAATCGCTCATGGAGACGATCGACGTGGCCAAGAAGTCGGGCGTCAGCGTCCAGATTTCTCATTTCAAAGTCGCCTATCCCCGCAACTGGGGAAAGATCGACGCGGCGATCGTCAAGATCGAAGAGGCCAAGAAGGACGGTGTTGATATCTTTTGTGACCGGTATCCTTATATCGCCGGCGCCACGAGCCTGGACTTCAATTTTCCGCTCTGGGCGAGGCAGGGAACGACCGAGGACTTTCTCTCGCGCCTGAAAGACCCGTATCAGGATGCCAAGCTCCGGTCCTACATCGCCGAGCGCGAGAAAAAGCTTGAGTCGTGGGACAAAGTGGTGATTTCTTATGTCCTTACCGAAAAGAATAGAAAATTTGAAGGGAAGAATATCCTTGAGGCGTCCAGGGAAGCCGGGAAGCCGCCCTATGAGTTCATGCGCGACCTCCTGATCGAAGAGAACGACCAGGTCGGGATCGTCATCTTCATGATGAAGGAAGAAAACCTCACTCGCATCCTGGCTCATCCGCTGGTCGGCATCGGCACAGACGGAGAGGCGCGCGCGCCCTATGGCCTTCTCGGCCGGGGAAAGCCGCACCCCCGCGTCTACGGGACGTTTCCCAGGGCCATTGGAAAATATGTCCGCGAAGAGAAGTTATTGAAGCTTGAGGAGATGCTTAAAAAAATGACCTCTGTGCCGGCAAGAAGATTCGGGTTGCAGAAGCGGGGAGTCGTCCGGGCTGAGAATATCGCCGACCTCGTTATTTTCGATCCGGACAAGATTATCGATAAGGCCACGTGGAAAGAACCTCACCAATATCCCGCCGGCGTGGAATATGTCCTGGTCAACGGCGAGATCGTAATCGATAAAGGCAGCCACACGGGAAAGCTTCCGGGCAAAATCTTGAGGAAGAAAAGCGCCTTATGAAAAAGCTGCTGATGATCGGATCGCTTCTCGTCGTTTTCTCCGCGCTGGCCGTGACGACGCCGCGCGCCAGGGAGACCCTTTCCTTCCCGGGAATTCCCGTGGAGTTTGTCTTCAGGTCTCTTCAGCCGGGGGAAGTCATCCTGGCCGAGTTAAAAGACAATCCGTCCGTAAAAAAGCTGGTCCTCCAAGTGCAGGATCAGAAATATGTGTTGAGCAGAACCGCGTCCGGCGCCAAGCCATTCGTCCTGATCGGACTCGACATCGGTCTCAAACCCCAGCCTCTGGTCTTGACCGTCAAAGAAGAAAAGACGGATGGGACGGTCGAAAGCTTCCAGCAGATATTGACGATTGAGACGAAGGAGTTCTCTAAAAGAAAGTTTCAGGTCAGCGAAGCCATGCTGAATCCGCCCCCTCAGGAGCAGGAGAGGGTCCGGAGAGAGCAGGAGCTCGTTGCCGCGGTTTACAGCATCATCACGCCCGAATGGCTCGGCGCGGGAAATTTTGTCCCGCCCATTCCGGACCGGACTCCGTTCCCGAATTTCGGCCAGCAGCGGATCTACAACAAAGCGCACACGTCCATCCACCAGGGCGTGGACATCGCCGCGCCATGGGGCACGCCGGTCAAAGCTTCGAACTCCGGGAACGTCGTCTTAGCCAGCAGCCTTTATCTGAGCGGCAGGACTGTGATTATTGATCACGGGCAGGGCGTCTTCAGTCTTTACTGCCATCTGTCCAAGATTCTGGTAAAAAGGGGAGAGGCCATTAAAAGGGGGGCCCTCCTCGGCAAAGTCGGCAACACGGGCCGCTCAACGGGGCCTCATCTTCACTGGGGCGTCAAGATCTTTAACAGCCGCGTCGATCCGTTTTCGCTCGTCAGCCTGCCGTTGGAGTGATCATTTTTTAAGGTAAGCGGCGAGCCAACCGAGAACCGTCTTCCACCACAGCTCAGCGTTCTGCGGTTTCGTAATGAAATGGTCCTCATCGGGGAAATAGAGGAATTTTGAGGGCACATTCATCCGCTGCAGGGAAGTGAAAAATTGAAGCCCCTGTTCAAGCGGCACCCGGTAATCGTTCTGGCTGTGGACGACCAGGCACGGTGTCTTGAAATTCTTCACATAATAGCTCGGCGACCACTTCGTATACTGCTCCGGGTTCGTCCACGGCGTTCCTTTTTGTTCCCATTCCGGGAACCAGAGCTCTTCTGTGGCGCCGTACATCGAGCGCAGGTCAAACACGCCGTCATGGGAGATGAGGCAGTTGAATCGAGTCGTCTGGCCTTCGATCCAGTCGATCATGTAACCGCCGTATGAAGCCCCAGCCGCGCCCAGTTTCGTTTTGTCGAGGAAAGGATAAGTTGCCAGGAGATAGTCCAGCCCTTTCATAATGTCCTGATAGGGCCGGCCGCCCCAATCGCCCACGATGGCGTCTGAAAAGCGCTGTCCGTAGCCGCTGCTCGCATGGAAATTGATCAGGGCGGTGACGTATCCCGGCGAAGCAAACATCTGAGCGTTCCAGCGGTAGTGGAATTCGTCCTTCCAGGGGCCGTGAGGTCCGCCGTGGATGAGCAGGACGAGGGGATAATTCTTCGACGGATCAAAGGCAGGAGGCTTGAGCAGCCAACCGTGGACCTTGTCTTTGTCGCCGCCCTCGAACCAAAACTCCTCGGCCGGGTTCATTTGGAGCTGGGCGAGGAGCTCTTTATTGACGTCCGTTATCTGGATCAATTTTTTTGAGGCTGAATCGAAGGCGAAGATGTCAGAAGGCCGGTTCATGGCCTGCTTAAGGAAAATGAACGTTTTGCTGTCCGGGAGCAGGCTCAAGGAGTTGAGCGTGTGGCCCTCGAGGATCTTTTCGGCTTTCCCTCCCGAGACGGTGACTTTGAACAGGGCGTTCCGGCCTTTCTCGTCCGCGTCGAAATAAAGCCCGGAGCTGTCCTTTGACCAAAGCATTTCGTTGACGGAATAATCAAGATTTTCGGTCAGGTTTTGGATCTTCTTTGTCGTTCGGTCGTACCGCATCAAGCTGAGCTTGTCGGATTCGTAGCCCGGCCGGGCCATGGCCCGATAGGCAATGTATTTTCCGTCTGGAGAATAAACGGGCAGGTTATCGTTGCCCTTGTTGGTCGTCACGGGCTTGATCTCGCCGCTTTTCAGGGACGTAATGAAAACGTCGTTGTTGGTGCCGAGAGCAAGTTTGAGCTCGGGATCGATATTGCGGACAAAGGCGATCTCCGTGCCGTCCGGCGAAAAGGCGTAATCCGGATTTCCGCCTAGGTCAAGCGGCGGAGTGTCATAGTCGCCTGGCGTGACATCGACAGCTTTTCCGCCCTCGGCCGGGATGACAAAGAGATGGCTGCGCGTTTCATCCCGCCAGGCATTCCAGTAGCGAAAGAGCAGCGTGTCGTAGATGCGGGCCTTGACCCTGCTTTTTTCCCAGGCTTCAGCTTTTTTCTTATTGCATTCGTCGTCGGCGCAGTCGGGATAAACGGATGATGTGAACGACAGGCGCTTTCCGTCGGGTGACCAGATCACACCCGAAGCCCCGGTCGAGAGATTCGTCAGCAGATAGGCTTCCCCGCCGTTCGGGCTGATGATCCAGACTTGGGGCGATCCGCTTCGCGTGGAGATAAAAGCGATCTTCTTTCCGTCCGGCGACCATCTCGGATTCATATCGGCCTGCGGGCTTGCGGTCAGGCGCTGCGGCTCGCCGCCTTTTGTCGAAACGAGCCAGATGTCGCTGTTGCCCCGATTGGCGTCTTTGTCCATGACCGTGATGACAAAGGCGATCCATTGGCCGTCGGGCGAGGGCTGGGGGTCTGTGACGCGCTTGATCTTGATGAAATCGTCGAAGACGAGCGGCTTCGATTGGGCCGCCAGAAACAGGGGAGCGAACAGAATAAGGATTGTTGTCAATGCCGTAAGATACTTTTTCATGGTCCCTCCTCAGGAGTTTTTTATTCTAGCAGAATCCTATGATTATAGCCAAAGCGGATAAGAAAAAAGAGGCGCAATTTTGTTGAGTAGGCAATTCTTTTTCCGGTGTCAAGCTGATATCAACGCATTGACTAAAATGACATCCCCGTTCGGGCGGCGCTTAGGCCGCCCGCAGCCCCCGTAGCGGAGGGGGGCCCC
>Ga0209182_10000027_pt1 | contig 28988 bp, 27 predicted proteins | sample LakBais05cmmetaG_FD_185474 | JGI IMG/M metagenome (GOLD analysis project Ga0209182, IMG submission 185474) | Lake sediment microbial communities from Lake Baikal, Russia to study Microbial Dark Matter (Phase II) - Lake Baikal sediment 0-5 cm... | ecosystem: Environmental > Aquatic > Freshwater...
ATGGAGGGAGGCTAAGCGGGGGGGACGCTGTTGGAGTGGAGACGGAAACCGCGGTCCAAGCGGACGACGACGAACTGCAGCTTGCCGTTGCCCTCCTCGAAGCGGACATAGACGACGGCCCCGGAGAGGACCATGCGAAGGGGGCTTTCGAGGATCAGGGTCCGCGGGATGTCCAGGAAGAGGGTCACCCGGGAGTCGATGATGAGCCGGGCCTTGAGCCGGAACGAGACTTCCTGGGCGCTGATGGCGCAGACCGCGTTTCTCTCCTCGAACTTCCTGCCCGCGGCGTCGAGGCCCTTGATCAAAGCCGGAAGAGAAAGATCGAAGGTTCGCTCCCTCTTTCCGGCCCCGGCTGCGCCTTGGGTGGAGGGACTAGGAAAAGACTTTTCAGCGTCCATGTCAGCCCCTATTTTCTCTCGCCTTACGGCCTCTAACAATCCCTCTTCATGGGGAATAGCGGGGTCATATTCGGGACGCTCTTCTCACCGTTAAAGGCTAGGCATCCGGGGCGGACGTCCCGTCATAGGGCGTCCGTCTGGATGATGTACCTCGACTCGAGGCGGAGGGCCACCTGGCGGGAGTGTCCGTCCCCGCCGTTCGAGTCGACGTCGACGATCGTTCCCTTGACGACGAGCTTGAGGTTCCTTCCTTCCCCGAGCTTGGGCGGGAGGGAGACGACGAGCTTGAGCCGCGAGTCGAGGGCGACCTGGTTCTTGAGGGGGAAGAGGGCGCCCTGATGGCTCATGAAAGTGAGTGTCGTCTCTTCGTGGAAGAACGTGCCGTCGGGGTCCGGTCCCTCGACGGTCATCGGCAGGGAGAGCTTGAATCCCCGTTCGGGCGGCCGCTGCCGGACGGGCCTTGACTCCCAGGAAATCCCTCTCAGCATATTGAAATTCCTTTTCCTCTGAAATTGGCGAGACCAGCTTCGCATGGGCCTCCGGGACCGGTCAATCACCCCTACCGATGAACCCGCGGGGGATATTTCCGGCCTCGGAAGGGCGGGGAGTGGTTTTCTTGACAATTTTCGGGGGCGCGGCTAGAATCGTAAAACGCTCAAAGACAAGGAGATGACTTGAAAGAGAACGAACGGCAGGTCAAACAGATCACGCAGAAGAGCGACGATTTTGCGAAGTGGTACGTGGAGATCGTCCAGAAGGCCGAACTCGCCGACTACACACCCATGAAGGGGATGATGGTCATCCGGCCGCACGGCTACGCGGTCTGGGAGAATATCCAGCGGGCCCTCGACCTTCGCATCAAGGCCACGGGGCACGTCAACGCCTATTTCCCCCTGTTCATCCCGGAGAGCTTCCTCAAGAAGGAGGCCGAGCACGTCAAGGGCTTTTCACCGGAAGTGGCCTGGGTCACGATCGGCGGCAAAGAGGAACTCGAAGAGAAACTGGCCGTCCGGCCGACCTCCGAAGCCATCATCGGCCACATGTACGCCAAGTGGATCAAGTCCTGGCGCGACCTGCCTCTCCTGATCAACCAGTGGGCCAACATCGTCCGCTGGGAGAAGGTGACCCGGCCGTTCCTCCGGACGACCGAATTCCTCTGGCAGGAAGGCCACACGTGCCATGAGACGGCGGAAGAAGGGGAGGCCGAAACCCTGAAGATCCTGGGGCTCTACAAGGAGTTCTGCGAGACCGAACTGGCCATCCCCGTCCTCTCCGGCCGCAAATCCCTGAGCGAGAAGTTCGCCGGGGCTTCGATGACCTACGCCATCGAAGCCCTGATGTCCGACGGCAAGGCCCTCCAGATGGGAACGTCGCACAACCTGGGCCAGCACTTCGCCAAGGCCTTCGACATCAAGTTCGAGGACCGCAGCCAGACCCTCCAGTACGTCTGGCAGACCTCCTGGGGCATGACGACGCGGACGATCGGAGCCCTGATCATGGTCCACGGCGACGATTCCGGCCTGCGCTTCCCGCCCCGGATCGCCCCGGTCCAGGTGATGGTCGTTCCTATTTCCATCGGCAACTGGCGGGAGTCGGTCCTTCCGGTCGCCCAGGCCGCGGTCGAGGGATTGCGGTCGGCCGGCGTCCGGGCCTCGATCGACGCCCGCGAGGAAGCGACGCCGGGCTGGAAGTTCTCCGAATACGAAATGCGGGGCGTGCCCCTGCGCATCGAGATCGGCCCTCGCGACGTCAAGGCCGGGCAGGCGGTTCTCGTCCGCCGCGACACCAAGGCCAAGGAGACCGTCCCGCTCGCTTCGCTCACGTCCTGCGTCCCGGTCCTTCTCGAGAGTATCCAGGCCGGGCTCATGGCTCAGGCCCGGGCCTTCCTCGAAGCCAATATCCGTGACGCCTCGGACTACCAGGGCTTCAAGGATATCCTGGAAAACCAGCGCGGCTTCGTCCGGGCGCCCTGGTGCGGCGGCGAAGCGTGCGAGGACAGGATCAAGACCGAGACCATGGCCACGATCCGGGTCATCCCCATCGATGGCCCCATCGATGGGGATGGAGAAAAGGCATTAGGCCCATGTGTGGCCTGCGGCGAGAAAGGCGAGTCGGTCGCGTATTTCGCCCGCGCCTACTGATAAAGGATCATCTCCGTTGAACGGAGAATTCGCAAAAGAACGCCGGGTGATGACGGATTCCCAGATCCGGGCCAGAGGAGTCCGCGACCCGCTGGTCCTGGCGGCGATCAATAAAGTCCCCCGCCACCTCTTCGTTCCCGAGGGCATGCGGGGCTGTGCCCACGCCGACGAGCCCCTGCCGATCGGCCAAGGCCAGACGATCTCCCAGCCCTACATCGTCGCCTACATGACCGAGGCGCTCGGCCTTCAGGGCGGGGAGAGGGTCCTCGAGGTCGGAACCGGGTCCGGCTATCAAACGGCGGTCCTGGCTGAGATAGCCCGGGAGGTCTGGACCATAGAGATCGTCGAAAGCCTGGCCCTGCAGGCCCGCTCCATCCTCGATAGCTTGGGTTACGCCAACATTCACTACCGGGTCGGCGACGGGTCCGGGGGCTGGCCGGAATCCGCGCCTTTCGACGCTGTTATAGTGACCGCCGCCGCGGCCAGGATGCCCGAGTCCCTAGAAGGCCAGCTCGGTCCCGGGGGGAGGATGATCGTCCCTGTCGGGACCGACCTCCAGGAACTTTTTCTCGTCCGCAGGGAAGAGAAAGGCCTGATGAGGGAGCGGTTGCTGGCCGTCCGCTTCGTCCCCCTGGTAAAAGCCTCGTGACCCTCCCGGCTCATTTCTTCTCGCCGTAATAGACGATCTTGGGCGGCTTCTTGGGGTCCTGTCCGAAAAAAAACAGCCACTTATCGTGGCTTTCCTGGTCATTGTAGATCTTCACGGACTTGTTCGTCGACGAGCTGACGACGCCGAGGATCTGGGCGTTCTTGATGGCCGGAAGGACGCGTTCCGGCGCGACCATGACCTCCGCCGCCGTTTCGCGCCCGGAGGAGGGCTTTCCCGTTGTCAGGATGACGTTCCATTGGCCGCCGGGTCCGAGGGGGTCCCTGTAGAGCTTGCGGATGCATTTCTTGTCGAGGAGCTCCTTCAGGCTGGCGGGATAGCGCCCGGGGTTCTTCTGGACGTAGATGCGGACGGCTTCGGCGTACTGCTTGCCCCGGAAGATGAGCTCCTCCTCCTTCTCTCTCTGGAGCTCGGTCTGCCAGACCGGGACGGCGACGAGGAGCCCGAGGGTGATGACGAAGACGGCCATCATCAGCATGATGACGAGGTAGCCCCGGGACTCTTTCATGGGGTAGGTCGTTCCTCCGAGCCCTCGCGTCCGCCCGATGGGATCACCAGGTGTTGTAAGGTGAGCCATCGATCGGCGACTTGTCTTCGGAGCCGGACTTGACGTCGATGACACCGGGGATCTCGTTCAGCATGGGGTCCTCGGGGGAGGGGAGTTCGCGGACCTCGATCCAGGTCGTCGATTGCCTGGTCATCGGGTCAACCGGGATCGCCCGGAGATAACTGTCCTGGACGAGGGCCTGGAGGGAGGCCGGGTATTTCCCCTTGTCCTGGGCGTACTGGTCGATGAGCTTGCGCAGGATGAACAGGTTCTCCTTGAGCACGGTCTCTCTGGCCTTGACGGTCGCCGACTTGTAGGTCGGCAGCCCCAGTCCGACCAGGAGCCCGATGATGCTCAGGACGATGATGATTTCGATGAGCGTGAAGCCGCGCTCACCAATCCCTGTAGCGGGTCCCGTCGAGGGCCAGGGCCTGGCTCTTGGTGTAGACATCGTACACATTCTCCTCTCCCCAGACGTCGGAGTCGGGGTCGTCCTGGTAGGACCGGAGCCCCCAGTCGAAGGAGCTGGTCATGGGGTCCTTGGGGATGCGGCGGAGGAACTTGACGATCCTTTTGCGGGCCGCCTTGTCCGTGGAGTTCTTGTCTTGGACCTCGACCCCCTTGACCAGGGCCTCCAGGGTGGGGGGATAGCCTTCGGTATCCTCGTCGACCTCGATCTTCTTCTCGTCGGCGAGCTTCTTCCAGGCGTCGATCGACTCGCGCACGAGGCGCAAGGCTCGCTGCAGTTCGATCTCGTTCTCCCGTTTGACGGCCATCTTGCCGAGGGGCAGGGCGGACAGGGCCAGGACGGCCAGAAGGGACAGGGTGATGATCATCTCCACGAGTGTGAAGCCGTGAGCGCGGTCGTCTCGAAACGTCATTCCGTTGGCCCCGTCGCGTTCGTCGCGAGGAAATTATAGACGAATCGCCCGAGAAATCAAAACCGGCCGCGGTCTCGGCCTCCCCGGCGGTCGGAGGAGCGCTGGGGCTCAGGCCGGGGAGTCGAGTCGGGGTTGGCGCCGCCGCCCTCCTCCAGGGCCTTCTTGCTGAGCCGGATCTTGTTGTCCGCCGGATCGATGCTGAGGACCTTGACCGTGACCGTGTCGCCGAGGTTGAGGACGTCCCGGATGCTGTTGATCCGGTAGGGCGCCACCTCGGAGATGTGGAGGAGGCCGACGAGGTTGGGCATGATCTCGACGAAGGCGCCGTATTCCTCGAGCCGGACGACCTTGCCCGTGTAGGTCGCCCCCAGCTCGGCTTCGGCCGTGAGGTCCAGGATCATCTGCTTGGCGGCCTCCGCGGCGGACATGTCCGTCGAGGCGATGAGGATCTTTCCGTCATCCAAGATGTCGATCTTGGCGCCGGTCTGGCTGATGATCTTCTTGATGATCTTCCCGGCGGGTCCGATGACCTCGCCGACCTTTTCCGGGTTGATGTTGAGGATGATGATCCGGGGCGCGTAGACCGAGATGGTCGGCCGGGGCTCGGCGATGGCCTCTTTCATCTTGACCAACACCTTGAGCCGGGCGGCCTTGGACTTGGCCATGATCTCGCGGAGCATCGGCAGGGTCACGCAGGGGATCTTGAGGTCGAGCTGGATGGCGGTGACGCCCTTTTCCGTCCCGGCCATCTTGAAATCCATGTCCCCGAAGTGATCTTCGAGCCCGGCGATGTCGGTCAGGATGGCGTAGCCGTCGCTCCCAACGACCAGGCCCATGGCGATCCCGGCGACGAACATCTTCAGGGGGACGCCGGCGTCCATGAGGGCCAGGACTCCGCCGCAAACCGTGGCCATCGAGGAGGAGCCGTTGCTCTCCAGAATATCCGAGACGATCCGGATCGTGTAGGGGAAGGTGTCGTCGTCGGGGATGGCCGGCAGGATGGATTTTTCGGCCAGGGCGCCGTGCCCGATATCGCGCCGTCCGGGGCCCCGGAGAAAACCCACTTCGCCGACCGAAAAGGGCGGGAAGTTGTAATGGAGCATGAACCGCTTCTTGGTCTCCGCGCCGAGGCTGTCGAGCCTTTGGGCGTCGTCGAACGTGCCCAGGGTGACGGTCGCCAGGGCCTGGGTTTCGCCGCGGGTGAAGAGGGCCGAGCCGTGGGTCCTCGTCAGGAGGGCCACTTCGGCCGTGATCGGGCGGACGTCGTCGAACTGGCGCCCGTCGGTCCGCAGATTCTTTTTGAGGACAAGCTCGCGGAAGAGCTTTTCCTCGAGCTTGGAGAAAAGCTCCTTCGTTTCGAGTTTCTCTTCAGGCTTATCTTCGGGGACCTTGGCCAGGGCGCCTCCGAGGACCGCGGCGAGCGCGGCCTCGTTGGCCTTCTTGCCCCTGACCTGCATGGCCTCGGACAGGGCGGGTCCGTATTCCCTCTCGACCCGGGCCAGTTTTTCGGTATTGACCGCCTTGGCGGTGAATTCGCGCTTTTTCAGACCGAGCCGGGCGTAGAGGTCCTTCTGGGCCTTGATGATCTGCTGGTTGGTCTCGTGGGCGAGCGAGAGCCCTTCGAGGATCTTGTCCTCCTCGATCTCCTTGGCCCCGGCTTCGATCATGATAATGCCGTCCTCGTTGCTGACGACGGTCATGTTGATGGGGCTCCGGTCGAGCTCGTCGGTCGTGGGGTTGACGACGTATTTCCCGTCTACGATCCCGACCTTGACAGCGCCGAGCGGGGTCGAGAAGGGAATGTCGGAGAAATAGAGGGCGGCCGAAGCGCCGATGACGCCGAGCGTGTCCGGCTCGTTCACGAGGTCGGCCGAGAGGAGCAGGCCGACGATCTGGGTGTCGAAGAAGTAGCCGTTGGGGAAGAGCGGCCGGATGGGGCGGTCGATCAGGCGGGAGATGAGGATCTCCCGCTCCGAGGGCCGGCCTTCGCGCTTGAAGAAGCCGCCGGGGATCTTGCCGGCGGCGTAGGTGTTCTCTCGGTAATCCACGATGAGGGGGAGGAAGGCCTTGCTGGCGTCCTTCATCTCCTTGCGGGAGGTCGCCGTGACCAGCATCATCGTGTCGCCGTAGCGCAGCAGGGCCGAGCCGTCGGCCTGCTTGGCGATCTTGCCGATGTCGATGGACAGGGTCCGCTTGTTGATCTCTAGACTGATGGTGTTAGACATGTGGGAGTCCTTTGGAGGCGGGGCCTACTTGCGCAGGCCGAGCTTCCGGATGAGTTTTTCGTAACGGCCGACATCTTTATTCTTGATGTATTCGAGGAGCCGCTTTCTCTGACCGACCTGCTTCATGAGGCCGATCCGGGAGTGGAAGTCCTTCTTGTGGGTGTCGAAATGCTTGATGAGCAGGTTGATCCGCTCTGTCAGCAAGGCGACCTGGATATCAGGCGATCCCGAATCGGTGGGATGGGCCTGGTTCTCCCTGACGATCTTCGTCTTCTGTTCCTTACTAATCACGCTTTTTTGTCTCCTGATGTTTTTTCGGGCGTATTTTAACAAAAATCCGGGTCCATGTAAACACTTTCCTTGATTTATGGGCGATTTCGCGTCCGGAAGGGGTGTTCCGCCCCGGCCAAGCGGGAGCGGAGGAGGGAATTCGGGCTCTCCGGGTTTCAGCCGGAAAGGGCCTTCTTACGGGCCAGGAGCTGGAGGGCGTATTTCGAAACGAGCCCTCCCTGTTTCTCCTGGCACGTGGCCAGCTCGGCCTCGATCTCGGCCAGGTCCAGGGAGTTCATTTTTTTCCTTTTCGGAGCGCTGTCCTCTTTTTGCTCAGCCATGTGTCGATCCTTTCGATTTCTCTCTCGTCGGAATTGCGCCGGCTCGAGGACCGTTAATTTACCAGAAACGGGCCGCGAAGGCAAATGCGCCCGGACGGCCGATCCCGGTTTACTCCGATGCGAGTTTCGATTATCATACGAAGGACATGGAACTCATGGACCGACGGACGTTCATTCGGCGAACGCTGCGGACGGCGGGCCTGGTTTCTGCCGGGGGCGCCGGCCTCCTGCTCCGGGGATGCACGAAAGGGAAAGAGTTCGACCTCCTCATCGCCGGCGGCACGGTCTACGACGGGACGGGCGGCCCGCCCTTCCGCGCCGACATCGGCATCTCGGGCGGCGCGGTCAGGTCGATCGGCCGGATCCGGGCCTCGCAGGCGGCCACGATCATCAAGGCCGAGGGGATGGCCGTCTCGCCGGGTTTCATCGACGTCCACGACCATACGGCGGAAAGCCTCCTCGTCAACCCCCGGGCCGAGAGCGCCGTCCGTCAGGGTGTGACCACTCTGGTCAGCGGCGAATGCGGCGATTCCCCCTTCCCCCTGACCGAAGAGGCCTTCGAAAAAATGCGGCTGGCGCTCCTCGCGGAATACGGCCTGGACTTGAACTGGCGGGATATCCGCGGCTTTCTCGGCCGGCTCGACGAGGCTGGGGCCGCCCTCAACTACGCGACCTTCGTCGGGCACGGGACCGTGAGAGCCGCGGCCATGGGCTTCGGCAACCGGGCCCCCTCCGCCGTGGAACTCGAGCGGATGAAGGCGCTGGTCGGTGAGGCGATGGCCGGGGGGGCCCTCGGCCTCTCTTCGGGGCTCGAATACACGCCCGGGAGCTTCGCCTCGACGGAGGAGCTCATCGAACTCTGCCGCGTCGCCGCCAGAAGCGGCGGCGTCTACGCGACGCACATGCGCGACGAGGAAGCGGGCATCCTCGACGCCGTAGATGAGGCCCTGCGCATCGCCAAAGAGACGCCCATCCGGCTCCAGATCTCCCACTTGAAGATCGGCTACGCCGTGAACTGGCCCAAGTTTCCCGCCCTCCTCGACCGCCTCGAGCGGGCCCGCGCGGCGGGCATCGATTTCCGCTGCGACCGCTACCCCTATATCGCCTGGGCCACGGGGCTGGACATGTTCTTTCCCCTCTGGTCGCGCGAAGGCACGACCGAGGACTTCATCGCCAGACTCCGCGACGCATCCCTGCAGGACCGTCTGCGGGCCGAGGTCGCGGCCAAGGAAAAGGAGCTCGGCTCTTGGGAAAATGTCCTTATCTCCTCCGTGGCCACGGACAAGAACCGTCCCCTCGAAGGGATGAACATCCTCGCGGCGGCGACCCGCTCCGGCCAGAGCCCCTACGAATTCATGCGGGGCCTTCTCGTCGAGGAGACGGGCCGGGTCGGCATGATCACCTTCGCCATGAGCGAGGACCAACTCAAGGTCCTCCTGGCCCACCCGCTCGTCGGGGTCGGGTCGGACGGTTCCGCCGTCGCTCCGTACGGCCCCTTGGCCAAGGGGAAGCCGCACCCGCGTTTTTACGGGACCTTCCCGCGTGTCCTGGGGAAGTACGTCCGGGAGGAGAAGGTCGTGTCGCTTGAGGAGATCGTCCGGAAGATGACGGCCATGCCGGCCGCACACCTCGGATTCGTGCGCCGGGGGATGCTCAAGATCGGCTGGGCCGCCGACGTCTGCGTTTTCGATCCGGAGCGGGTCATCGATAAAGCGACATTCACGGAGCCCGCCGTTTACCCCGAGGGTATCAGGCAGGTCGTTGTCAACGGCGAGGTCGTCGTCGACGAGGGGCGGCACACGGGGCGCCTGCCCGGGAAGGTCCTGCGGAAGAACTCGCGGGGGGCCGTGGCGTGACCCGTCGCCGGGCCTTGTTGACGAGGTCCGGCGCGGTCGCGCTGGCCGTCCTCGCGCTTTCCCCTGTCGCCCCGGCCGGTTGCCCTCCCGACAAACCCAAGGCGCAAGCGCCCGGTCCCGTCATCCGCCTGGTTTACAGGGCCCTCCAGCCGGGGGAACCGATAGTCGTTTTTCTAGAAACCGACGGCACGGCCAAGTCCGCCTCGGTGACGTTCCTGGGCCGGACGGTCGACCTGAGGCCCGCGCCGGGAGGCCGGAGCGTCTTCGCCTTCCTGGGGATAAACCTGCAGGCCAAGCCAGGGTCCTACACCATGATCATCAAGGTCCGCAAAGCCGGCGGGACGATCGAGACGATCCGTAAGGAGCTCCTCGTTTCGGAGAAGAAATTCCCGTTCACGAAACTCCAGCTCAAGAGGGAATACGTGACGCCGCCCGCGGCGGCCCTGGAGCGGATCAAGCGGGAGGCGGAGCTCGTCGCGCTGGCCACGAGCGTCGTCACGCCGGAGTGGCTGGGTGACGGGCCCTTCGTCCTACCGCACGACGCGCCGTCATGGTCGAATTTCGGTCAGCGGCGCCTCAACAACAACGTCCTCGAATCCGTCCACGCCGGGCTCGACATCCGGGCCCCCTTCGGCGAGAAGATCGGCGCGGCCAATGCGGGAACGGTCGTTCTCGCGAGCGACCTCTATCTCGGCGGCAAGACGGTCATCGTCGACCACGGCCTGGGCGTCTTCAGTTCCTACGGGCACATGTCCGAGCTCCTGGTCAAGAGGGGAGAAGCGGTGCAGAAAGGCACGGCGATCGGCCTCTGCGGCAGCACCGGCCGCTCGACCGGTCCCCATCTCCACTGGGCGGTCAAGATTCTAGACGTCCGCGTCGACCCCGAAGCCATGCTGCGCCTGCCCCTGGAAAAATAGGACCGCCGGCCGCCACCCGTTTTGGCCGTGATGGGGACCATCCGTATCCCCCGGCCCCCTGGGAACCAGTCCCGGCGGTCGGCCAGGGAATCTTCAATATTACGAAACCGCTGAAGCCTGATATCCAAGACTCGATCCAGATATTTCCCAGAAGTGCGGCTCCGGGTTGCTCCGCCGCACTTCTGCTGGTCGCTTCTCAGAATCCGCTCCCTGCCGCCCCTCCGCTACGGGGGCTATGCATGGCCCCCATCACTGCCCGGGTGTCATCCTGAGGCCCTATTTCAGATAGGTCGCGAGCCAGTCGTGGAGCGTCTTCCACCACAATTCGGCGTTCTGCGGTTTCGAGATAAAGTGGTCCTCATCGGGGAAATAGAGGAGCTTAGAGGGCACGCCCATCCGCTGGAGGGATGTGAAGAACTGGAGCCCCTGCTCGAGCGGAACGCGGAAGTCGTTGGCGCTGTGGACGATGAGACAGGGCGTCTTGAAGTTCTTGACGTACATCGACGGCGACCACTTCGTGTACTGCTCGGGGCTCGTCCACGGCGTGCCGTGGTAGTCCCATTCCGGGAACCACAGCTCCTCGGTCGCGCCGTACATCGAGCGGAGGTCGAAGACGCCGTCGTGGGAGACGAGGCAGTCGAAGATGTCCGTCTGACCCTCGATCCAGTCGATCATGTAGCCGCCGTAGGAGGCGCCGGCGGCGCCGAGCCTGTTCATGTCGATGAAGGGATAGGTCCCGCGAAGGAAGCCGACGGCCTTGAGGATGTCTTGGTAGGGCTTGCCGCCCCAGTCGCCGCTGATCGAGTCCGTAAAGGCCTGCCCGTAGCCCGTGCTGCCGTGGAAGTTGACCATGGCCGTGACGTAGCCGGCCGTGGCGAACATCTGGGCGTTCCAGCGGTAATGGAAATCGTCGCCGAAGCTGCCCTGGGGCCCGCCGTGGATGAGCATGAGGAGGGGATATTTCTTCGACGGGTCGAAGGCCGGCGGCTTGAGCAGGAAACCGTGGACCTTGTCGCCGGCCGCGCCGTCGTACCAGAACTCCTCGGCCGGATTCATGTCCAGACCGGCCAGAAGGTCGGCGTTGACTTTCGTGAGCTGCGCGAGCGCCTTCGTTTTCAAGTCGAGCGACCAGACGTCGTTCGGCCGATGGAGGGCCTGTTTCAGGAAATAGAGCGTCCGGCCGTCGGGGGAGAGGGCGAGGGCGCTCAGCATGTGGCCCTCGAAGACCTTCTCGATCTTCTTCGTCGCCAGGGTGAGCCGGAAGACGGCCGTCCGCCCTTTTTCTTCGGCGTCGAAATATAGCGCCGCGCCTCCCGGCGCCCAGAGGAACGCGCCGACGGAATAATCCAAGCTCCCGGTCAAGTTCACGGCTGCCGCGGCCTGCCGGTCGAAGAGCATCAAGCTGAGCTTATCGGCTTCGAACCCGGGCCGGGCCATGGCCAAGTAGGCCAGGAAGCGTCCGTCGGGCGAATAACTCGGCGAATGGTCGTTGGCCCTATTCGTGGTCAGTTTCTGGGCCACGCCGCCGGCTATTCCGGCAACGAAGATGTCGTTGTTCGTGCCGAGCCCGAGCATGAACTCGGGGTCGACGTTGCGCACGAATGCGATCTCCGTCCCGTCGGGAGAAAAAGCGTAGTCTTGCGCGCCACCCAAGGCGATCGGCGGCACGTCGAAGTCGCCGGGGGTGACGTCGACGGCCGTTCCGCCCGACAATGGGACGACGAACAGGTGGCTCCGCGTCCCGTCCCACCAGACGTTCCAGTGGCGGATGAGGAGATGGTCGAAAAGACGGCCTTTGACCTTGCTCGCCTCGGCGGCTTCCGCTTTTTTCCGGTTGCTCTCATCGTCGGGGCAGTCCGGAAAGACCGACGAAACGAAAGCGAGGTGCGTTCCTTTCGGGGACCAGACGACGCCCGAGGCGCCGGTCGAAATGCGGGTGACCTGGACCGCCTCGCCGCCGTTCGGATCGATCCGCCAAACCTGCGGGCTTCCCGAACGGGAGGAGATGAAGGCGATCGTCCGGCCGTCGGGCGACCAGCGGGGATTCATGTCGGCCGCCGGGCTCGAGGTCAGCCGCCTCGGCTCGCCGCCGCGCGCCGGCACGAGCCAGATGTCGCTCGCGCCGCGGTTCGCGTCCTTGTCCATGACCGTGACCACGTAGGCGATGGAGGATCCGTCGGGAGAGAGCTGGAGGTCTGTCACCCTCTTGATGCGGATGAAGTCGTCGAAGGCGATGGGCTTGGGCGCGGCGTTCTGGCCCGGCGCGGCGAACGGGGCGCACAAGACGACGCCCAGGAAAAGAAGGCAGAGAGCGAGGACGGTTTTTTTCATCGGAGGGACTCCTTTGCTTTCGTTAACAGGCACACCGGGATTATACGGCAAAACCCTCGAAATTGGGGAGGGAACTAATTTTGCTTGCGTCCCGTATGTCAGTGAGAATAAACTGAGCGCTTCCGATGAGCATCGAAGTCAAGGACCTGAGTTTCCGCTACGGCAAGATCGTCGCCCTCGACGGCGTGACCATGAAGCTTGGCGAAGGCGCGGTCGGCCTTCTCGGCCCGAACGGGGCCGGCAAGAGCACCCTTCTCCGCATCCTCCTCGGCTTCCTCGTCCCGGAGCGGGGCGAGGGCAAAGTCCTCGACTACGACATCCGCCGCGACCAGGCCATGATCCGCCGCTCCGTCGGCTATATGCCCGAAAGCGATTGCTTCATCGCCGGGATGGACGCCGTGACGTTCACCGCCTACTTCGGTGAGCTCTCGGGCATGCCCCGGCAGGAGGCCATGAAGCGGGCCCACGAAGTCCTCTTCTATGTCGGCCTGGGCGAGGCGCGCTACCGGCTTCTGGACACGTACTCGGCCGGAATGAAACAGCGGCTCAAGCTGGCCCAGGCCCTTGTCCACGACCCGAAGATCCTCTTCCTCGACGAACCAACCTCGAACCTCGACCCGAACGGCCGGAACGAGGTCCTCGAGCTCATCCGGGACATCTCCTCGAACAAGTCGATCCAGGTCCTGCTGTCCTCCCATATCCTGGCCGACATCGAGTCGATCTGCCAGTCGGTCGTCATTCTCAACAAGGGACGCCTCGCCGCCGAAGGACGGATGGCGGACCTCAGGGCGATCAACTACAGCCTGTTCGAGCTCAGGCTCAAGGGCGACGGCGAAGCCTTTCGCAGCGACCTCGAATCCCGGGGCTGCCGTGTCGACGAGATGGAGGACAAGCTGATCAAAGTCTATATGCCCGAGAAAAGCGACCGCATGGACATCTTCCGGGCCGCTTCGCGGACGGGCGTCCAGATCCGGTATTTCGTCAAGAGCCGGACCTCGCTCGAGGACCTCTTCGCCGGCGTCGTGGGGGTCGATTGATGGCCACCATCCGCGAGAAGGGCTACAGCCACTGGGACGGGAAGCTCACCGAACGCCGCTTCCCCTGGTGGCCGATCACCCGGACGGGGATCCTGCTCGCCTTCCGCAAGAAGCGCTTCAAGTTCGTCTTCGCCGGTTCCTTCGTCCCGGCCGTGGTCTTCCTCGTCGGGCTCTACATCTCCGAGCGGCTCGAGGACTTTAAAGCGTTCCTCCAGGGCAGCGACCGGCTGCTCAACATCGACCCGAACTACTTTAAGACCTATTTCACCAACGATTCCCTCCTCTTCCTGATCGTCCTCGTCCTTGGCTTCGCCGCCGCCGGGCTCATCGCCGATGACCTCAAACACAACTCCCTCCAGCTCTATTTCTCGCGGCCGCTTCGTAAGAAGGACTACCTCCTCGGCAAGATGTCCGTGATCTTCTTCTTCGTCCTCATCCTGACGGCCGTTCCCGGGCTCGTCCTCCTCATCTTCAAACTCATCTTCGTTGGGAGCTTCAAGTTCTTCCTTGACTACCCCTGGCTGCCCCTGTCCATCCTCGGTTATTCCGCGCTCCTGACCGTCTTTTTCGCTTTCTACGTCCTCTTTCTCTCGTCCCTGAGCAAGAACACCCGCTACGTCACCATCCTCGTCTTCATGATCTATATTTTTTCCGACATTCTCTTCGGCATCCTGTCCGGGATTTTCCACGAGCCGGCCATGGCCCTTTTTTCCATCAAGGCCAACCTCCAGCAGGCCGGCGCCTTTCTTTTCGGACAGAAACTCCCTTTCGCCGTGCCCGCCGGCTGGTCGTTCCTCATCCTGGCCGGGATATGCGTCCTGTCCGCGGCCGTGCTTAACCGGAAGATCCGCAGCGTCGAGGTCATCAAGTGACGGCCGTCATCGCCGCGACCCACCTGTCCAAGTGGTACGGGAACGTCCTCGGTCTGAACGACGTCACCCTCGAAATCGAGGCCGGCATCACCGGACTCCTCGGGCCCAACGGCGCGGGCAAATCGACTTTTATGAAACTCATCACCGGCCAGATGAAGCCCAACATCGGGACGGTGACGGTCCGCGGCCGCAAGGTCTGGAACAACCCGATGATTTTCGCCGGGATCGGTTTCTGCCCTGAGCACGACGTCTTCTACGAGGACGTGACGGGCTGGGAATTCGTCACCGGGCTTCTCCGGTTCTACGGTTATTCAGGGTCAGATATCAAGGAACGGGCGGCCCGGGCCCTGGACATCGTCGAGCTCACCAAGGACAAGGACCGCCTCATCCGCGGCTACAGCCGGGGCATGCGCCAGCGCGTCAAGTTCGCCCAGGCCATCGCCCACGACCCGGAGATCATTGTCCTCGACGAGCCCCTCAGCGGCCTCGACCCGCTGGGCAAGAGGAAGCTCATCAAGCTCATCAAGGCCTTCAGAGACGAGGGGAGGACCGTCCTCGTCTCGAGCCACGTCCTGCCCGAAATCGAGGCCCTGACTTCGCGGATCGTCCTCGTCCACCAGGGCAAGATCCTGGCCCAGGGCGACATCCCCTATATCCGCGAGCTCATCGAGGCCCACCCGCATATGATCTCCGTCCGCTCGAGCGACCCGCGGGCGCTGGCCGCGCGCTTCGTCGGCGACCGGTCCATCCAGAAGATGTCCTTCGCGCCGGACGGCCGGACGCTCGTCGTCGAGACGCACAAGCGGGACGATTTCTTCGGCCGCCTGACGGGCGCCGTCCTCGAAGGCGGGATCGAAGTCGAGGAGATCTCGTCCCCTGACGACAACCTCCAGGCGGTCTTCGAGTACCTGGTGGGGAAGTGACATGAACGCGAGAAAATCCATCGGGGAAATCTTCGGCTTCTTCTTTTTCCTCGGCCGGAGGACGGGCAAAGCCCGGGTCTTCGCCCTGCTGGGTCTCGTCCCGGTCATCCTGGCCATCGTCGTCCGGGTCGCCCTCCACGGCCGGTCCGGCGACATGGCGGCCGTCTTCACCGAGATCCTGATGGTCTTCTTCCTGCAGTTCTACATCGTCATCCTGTCGCTTTTCTACGGGACCTCGGTCGTGGCCGAGGAGATCGAGGGGCGCACGCTGTCCTACCTCATCACCCGGCCGCTCCCGAAGCCGACCATCGTCCTCGGCAAGTACGCCGCCTACGCGCTCCTCATGTTTCTCATGGTGGCCGTCAGCCTGTCCCTTTCTTTTTTCATCTTGAACTCCGGCCGCCTCGCCGACCCGTCGCTCTACCTGACGTTCCTCAGCTATCTGGGGGTGCTGGGGCTTGGGGTCCTGACCTACACGGCCTTCTTCACTTTCCTGGGGGCAGTCCTCAAAAGGGCCATCCTCGTCGGGCTCGTCTTCGGGTTCGGTTGGGAAAACGTCATCCAGTACTTCCCGGGCTCGACCCAGAAATTCTCCATCGTCCATTATCTCAAATCGCTGCTGCCTTATCGGCCGACGGGGGGCGGGGGAGGGCGCCTGGCGCTCCTCCTTTTCAAGCTCGAGCCGACGTCGCCGGCCGTCGCCGTCCTGATGCTGGCGGTGATCGCCGGCGTGTTTCTGGCCCTGGCCTGCTGGGTGTTCCGGACGAAGGAATATCTCTACGAAGAGTAAGCCTTACTTTTTCACTTCCGGTTTCTCTTCCGCGGGCGCGTCCTTCTTTGTTTTCATGATGTCCCCGACCCGTGCCTGCGCGGCTTCCCCGAGCTTGTCCATGGCTTCTTCGGAAATGCTGATGTAGAGCCTGACGAAGTCCTTGCCCGAGGTGATCTCGATGGCGTTCAAGAGGTCGCCCGCGGCCGGCTCCTGGGCCGCCAGCATGCCGCCCAGGCCCTTGAGGCCGTTGAGGGTCGAGGCCAGGTTCTTGTTCTGCTCTTCGGTGCCGCCCATCGTCCGGATGTCGGCGATGTAGTTCGAGAGCCGGTAATCGAACGACAGCGTCAGTGCCGTGACGCCTTCGAGGACCTTGAGCTGGGGGATACTTTCCATCCTCTTTTTGACCAGGTCCGGAGGCAGGGAGAAAGCGCCCCAGGCCAGGGCCGCCTTGTCCACCTTCTTGAATACGCCGGCCATCGCCGCGTTCTTCATGACCGATTCGGCTTTCTTCTGGTGGACGTCGACGATCCCCTTGACCCCGGCGGCGCTGCCGAAGAGGATGTTCGAGTCGTCGAGGAAGGCCGCCCGGGTCGTTTGCTTCGTTTCGGAGCCGTCCAGGTTGGAGTAGATGGTCACGCCGTTATAGGACTCGCTCTGGAATTCCGGGGCCTTTTCTTTCATGGTGGCCAGGAAGCTGTCCTTGTTGTACTTGAGGTTGACGATAACCCCGCCCTCATGGCCCATCGCGTTCGGCGTGGCTGTGAGGCCCATGACAACGAAATAGACGTCCTTCATCGGGTCGAGGCCGGCCATCTTGATGAATTCGTCGTATTTCTGCTTGGCCTGGGGGTCCTGGAGCATCTTGGAGACGGAGGCCAGTCCCATGCCCCGGTGGACGTCGATGGCGATGACGCCTAGGGTCGTCTTCGGCAGTAGCCGGATCAAGGACTCCACCGTCGCGCTGCCCGCCTTGATGCTCGAGGCCGGAGCGCAGGATGCGAGAAAGACGGTGAACAGAACGATCGATCCGATGGATGTCGCTTTTTTCATTGTTCGAGCCTCCTTGAAATGTTCCTGGTTCGGAATATACCACCAAAGGCCGCCCCGAGGCAACGAGCTATGCCGGCGGCTCATCCTTGCGGCGAAAGCGCATTTTAGTATAATCCTAAAGAACTGCCGCCCGGCGGCTCATTGGAACGAAAGGAGTGAGGGATATGCGTCGAAATAGTTTGAACGTCCTCATCGGGATCATGGTTCTAGCGTGTTTAGCGCCCATCGCGAGAGGGGGCGATATCCCCGCTATCCTGAGCCTCAAGGAGCAGGCGGCGGTCTATGACGGCTGGCTCTCGGTCCGTTTAGAGAAAATCCTGCCCGAACTCATGAGGCGAGAGAAGCTCGACATGTGGCTCGTCATATGCGAAGAATATAACGAGGACCCGGTCTACCTTTCGCTCGCGCCTTTCTCCAGCCTCTCGGCCCGGCGGCTGAGCATTCTCGTCTTTTTCGACAGGGGAGGGGAGAAGGGCGTCGAGAGGTTCTCCGTCAGCCGGTACGGGATCGGCACTCTTTACCCGACTGTCTGGAAGGCGGGCCAGGAGGACCAATGGCGGGCCCTGGGCAATGTTGTCAAGGAGCGCGACCCCAAGCGTATCGGGATCAACGAAGCGGAGGTGTTCGCTTTCGGCGACGGCCTCGCCGCCTCCAAGAAAAAGCTCCTCCTCCAGGCCCTCGGTCCGGAATACTCGAAAAGACTCGTCGGCGCGGAACGGCTGGCTGTGGGCTGGCTCGAACGGCGCCTGCCCGGTGAGCTCGAGGTCTACCATCATATCGCCGCGATCGCCCACGCCATCATCGCCGAAGCGTTCTCCTCGAAGGTCATCACGCCGGGGGTCACGACGACGGACGACGTCGAGTGGTGGATGTGGGAGAAGCTTCGCGGGCTCGGCCAGACGACCTGGTTCGACCCTTCCATCTCGATCCAACGCCCCAAGTCGAGCCCCTATAAGGACAGCCCGGTCATCCACCGGGGAGACCTGCTGCACTGCGATTTCGGTATCAATTACCTTCGGCTCAACACGGATACCCAGCAGCACGCCTATGTCCTGCAGGTCGGCGAAACCGATGCCCCCCGGGGATTGAAAGACGCCCTGGCCCAGGGCAACCGCCTCCAGGACATTCTACTGGGAGAAATGAAAGAGGGCCTCACCGGAAACCAGGTCCTCGCCGCGGCGCTCAAGCGGGCCAAGGACGAGGGATTGAAGCCGAGTATCTACACCCACCCCCTGGGCGTCCATGGTCACGCGGCCGGGCCGACCATCGGCCTCTGGGACAGGCAGGACGGCGTGCCGGGGGTCGGTGACTATCCGCTCTATTTCGACACGGTGTATTCGATCGAGCTCAACGTCCGCGCGGCCGTCCCCGAATGGGACAACCAAGAGGTCCAGATCGCCCTCGAACAGGACGCGGCCTTCACCAAGGCCGGGACTTATTTTCTGGACAAGCGCCAGACGGATCTCCATCTCATCAAGTGACAGGCATGACCGAAGAACGAACTGCCGCCGAGGTTACGGCGTTCCAGAAGATCCTGCGCAATAGGCGGAGCATCCGCCGATTTCTGCCGACGCCGGTCGACCCGGAGAAACTCCGGGCCTGCCTCGAAGCGGCCCGGCTGGCGCCCTCGGCCCACAACGCCCAGCCCTGGCACTTCGTCGTCGTCGACGACCCCGAGCTAAAGGACCGGCTCACGGCCGCGGCCTTCTCCGGCATCTACTCCGGGTCGAAGTTCGCCGCGCAGGCCCCGATCATCATCGTCCTGCTGGTCAAGCGCGGGCTCGTCGCCCATCATTTGGGCGGACGTCTTCAGAACGTACACTACCATCTCATCGATATGGGCATCGCCGGGGAGCACATCGTCCTGCAGGCCGAGGAGCTCGGCCTGGCCACGTGCTGGATGGGATGGTTCAATTACCGCCGGGTCCGGAAGGTCCTGAAGATCCCCCGGAAATTCAAGGTCGTGGCCATGATGCCGATCGGCTACGCCGAAAAAAGGCCTACCCGCGAGCCGCCCCGAAAGACTTTCGAGGAGGTCGTGACCTTCAACGGGATCGAACGGGAGTGAGGAGCCCGAAGATGTTCGTTTTTCTCGCCGTGGCCTTAACCATCTACGGACTGATCAATTTCTACGTCGTCCGCCGCGGCGCGCAGGCGCTGGCGGCCCATCCTACGGCCCGCTGGGTCTTTCTCGCGCTGTTCGTCGTCCTGGCCCTGGCCTATCCGCTTGGCCGGGTCTTCATGGCCCTCGGCAAGAGTTCCCTTTCGCCGTTGTTCGTCAAAGTCGGCTCCTTCCACATGGTCGTGATGCTCTACGGTTTCCTGAGCGTCGTCTTCGTCGACCTCATCCGGCTGCTTAACGCCCTGATCCCGTTCCTGCCGAAGGGGCTGGCCGCGCGCCCCGGTCCAACGGGGCTCGTCCTCTTCCTGGCCGTGGCCGGCGTCACCGCTCTGACGATCGTCGGCGGGGCGATCAACGCCGTCCGGCCCCGGACCGTCGATCTCGATCTGAACATCCCCAAAAAAGCCGGGGGGATGGAGCGTTTGACCATCGTCGTAGCCTCCGACCTGCACTTGGGAACGCTCGTCGGCCGGTCGAGACTCGAAAAAGTCATCGAGAGGATCAACGCCCTCGACCCGGACGTCATTTTCCTGCCCGGCGACATCGTCGACGAGACGGTCACGGCGAAGGACGAGATGGAATTCAGCACGATCATGATGCAGCTCCGGGCCCCCCTGGGGGTCTTCGCTGTGCCCGGGAACCACGAATTCTACAGCGGTCTCGAGAGAAACCTGGCCTGTCTGCGCGCCTGCGGCATCAAGGTCCTCGAAGACGAGGCCGTCAGCGTGGCCGGCGCGTTCGTCCTTGTCGGCAGAAGGGACCCGAGCTCCTTCACACCCAAAGAGCCGCGTCTCCCAATCCGGGATATCCTCGCCATGCACGGTTTCGACGACCGCCTGCCCATCATCCTCCTCGACCATCAGCCGGCCCATCTCGAGGAGGCTAGCCAGGCCGGGGCCGACCTTCAATTATCCGGCCATACTCACGCCGGCCAGATCTTCCCGCTCGACATCATCAACCGCCTGGTCTGGGAGCTCAACTGGGGCTATCTTCGAAAAGGAAACACCCAGTACTACGTGACGAGCGGTGTCGGGACCTGGGGCCCTCCTGTGCGGACCGGCAGCCGGCCCGAGATCGTCCGCATCCGCCTGACCTTCGACGGCGGCCGGGGCCCCGGCCTTGCCCGGGGGTCTACTTCCGCCGTACTCGCCCGTTGATATAGGCCACGGGCGAGTGGCGAGCCGAAGGCTCGTCCCTTGACTGAAACGCCCGGCTTCGCCCTCGTCCTTCCAAGAACCTTCTTGCTTCTCTGCCGGGTTGGGTTAAGATAGACGCGGAGGGCAACATGAAGATCACTGCGCGAACGCGGGTTCTTATCGCCGCGGCCGTATTCGCCGCCTTTTTTGCCGGAGGCCTTTCCGCCGCGGCGCCGGCCGTCTCTCAGGAAATCAAGCCCGCGGAGGGGTCGGTCCCCGGATTCAGGATCGAGCCAAGCCCGATCGAGCTTCACCGGGCCGCCCAGCCCCAGACGCCGTTCGACAAGGTCGGCCGCAAGTTCGCCCTGCTCGGCTATGAGAGCGGCGCCTTTGAGGCTTGGGCCTACCCCCTCAAGCTCATTCGCAATTTCGAGCTCTCCTTTTTATTGGGAACGAGCACCGTCCCCATCCAGGGCCGGGACATCGTCCGCTTCGTCTCCGTCCAGCCCGCCGTGACCACCCTGACCTACACGTATCAATCCTTCACCGTGAAAGCCCACTACATCGCGCCGGTCGACGAACCCGGCGCGGTCATCCTCCTCGACGTCGATTCCACGGAGCCGTTGACCGTCGTCTGCAGCTTCATCCCCGTCCTCCAGCCGATGTGGCCGGCCGGCCTCGGCGGCCAATACGCCTACTGGGACGACGGCCTCAACGCTTATCTCATCTCGGAGCCGACCCGGAAAAACCACGGCTACCTGGGCTCGCCCGCGGCCCGGGGCATTTCCTACACGCCCGCCCACATGCTGTCGGACGTCCCGAACCAGTTCAAGGTCGAGATCGCCGACCCGAGATCCGTCGTCGGCCGTTTCATCCCTGTCGTCGTCGCCGGAGGCAAGGGTGTCCGGGACGATGTCAAGAAGGTCTATCAGGACATGGCCGCCGACCCGGAAAAAAGATATCGGCGGGCGGTCGATTATTATGAGGAGTTGAGACGCTCAACGCTCGGCATCCGGACACCCGCGCGCCGGCTCGACTTGGCCTTCGAGTGGGCCAAGGTCGCCCTGGACGGCCTCATCGTCGACAACCCCGACTTGGGCCGGGGGCTCGTCGCGGGCCTTGGCGCGTCAGGCACGGGAGGCCGGCCCGGTTTCGGCTGGTTTTTCGGCACTGACACCTACCTTAACTCGTTATCTTTCAACAGCTTCGGAAATACGACGGCTTCGCGCGACGGGCTCGCCTTCAGCCAAAAATGGCAGCGCAAGGACGGCAAGATGGCCCACGAGTTGTCCCAGGCAGCCGGCTATCTTCGCTGGTGGGAAGACTATCCCTACGGCTACATCCACGGCGACACTTCGCCTTATTACATCGTGGCCATGGAGGACTATGTCCAACGGACGGGCGACCTCGACTTCCTCAAGGCGAGCTGGCCTTCCATCCTCAGGGCCTACGAATGGTCGCTCGCGACGGATGGCGACGGTGACGGGCTCATGGACAACGGCAAGGCGGGACTCGGCGCCCTCGAATTCGGATCGCTCACCGGCATCCAGACCGACATTTACCTCGGCGCCGTCTGGGTCCGGGCGAACATGGCCATGAAGGTCCTGGCCGCGGCGATGGGGGACAAGGCCGCCGCCAAGAAGGCCGGCGATAACGCGGCGCGCTCCGCCCGGGCTTGGAAGGAAAAATTCTGGGACAAGGAAAATGGGCAGTATTCCTACGCTTTCAACAAGGATGGGCGCCTGGTCGCGGAACTGACGCCCTGGAGCGCCGTTGGTCTGTCTTGGGGCCTGGGCGATTTCGAGCGCGGAGTCGACACCCTGGCCCGGATGAACCGGGCCGACCTGACGACCGACTGGGGCGTCAGGATGCTCTCCAGCCAGAGTCCCCTTTTCGAGCCCCTGAACTACAACTACGGCGCGGCCTGGCCGTTCCTTTCCGGCTGGGTGGCCGCGGCCCTGTTCGACTTTGACTTTCTTCCCCAGGGCTACCAGGTCCTCATGGCCAACGCCCGGCATACCTTTGACAACTCCCTGGGGACGGTCATGGAGCTTTTCTCGGGCTACCAGAACGCCTGGCCTCAGGAGGGAGTCGCGCACCAGGGCTTCTCAAGCACGGGCGTCGTCCTGCCGCTCGTCCGCGGCCTTCTCGGTCTCGACGACAACGCCCTCGAGAAAAAGATCTTTTTCCGGCCCGGGTTTCCGGCCGACTGGCCCGCCGTTTCCATAACGAACGGGAAAGTCGGCGAGGCGCGGTTTTCTTTGGACTTCGCCAGAGAAAAAGACCGGGTGACGCTCCGCGTCAAGTCCGAGAAAGCGGAGGGCTACGAGTTCGTCTTTATGCCGGCTTTCGGCCTCGGAACGAAAATCCTCCAAGCGACTCGGAACGGTTCGCCCCTCGTCACGACTGCCGACGAGCGCCCCGCCGCCCAGGCGGTCCGGGTACGCGCCGAGTTCGCGCTTTCAGGCGACGATTCGGTCGAGATCACGTTTTCACCCGCTCCCGAGATCATCCCCCCCGACACGCCGACGATGACGGGCGACCTCAGCCGGGGCTTGCGGCTTGTCCGCTCGACCCTTAGCGGCCGCGACCTCCAGCTGAGCCTCGAAGGGCTATGGGGGGAAACTTATGCGCTCGAGGTCCTCAACGGCGAGCGGGTCGATTCGGTGACCTTCTCATTTGAAGACATCAACGGTAAGCGGCATGATCAGTCTATGGCGGCCAAGTTCGATGGCCGCATTCTCACCGTCGAGTTCCCATTGGGGCCCGAAGGATACTGCAAGGGGGAAATGACGCTGAAGTTGAAGTAGAATAAACCGGAGAGAAAGGGCCCATCCCTTTCTCTCCGGGATTCGTTCCGCGTCTGGGGGGGGTTACTTCTTGACGGGAGGGATGGCCGCCTTGCTCTGGTCGTAACGGCGGATGACTTCGTCGGTGATATCGATCGTCGGGCTGAAGGTGACGACACCGCTCTGTTGCACGTCGAGGACGAGCTCGAGGCCCCGTTCCTTGGCCAGGTTATCGATGATCGTGACCATCTCGCTGCGGATCTTCTGGACGAGGTTGGCGGAGAACTGCTGGGCGTCGCGTGCGGCGTCCTCTTCGTACCTCTTCCGTTCCGTCGCCTTCTTGTCGACGTCGGCCTGGATGCCCAGGAGGGCTTCGTTGGTCATGGTCAGCCGGCCCGTGCTCAGCTTGTTCTCGAGCAGACGGATGGAGTCGTCGAGCTTCTGGATGTCTGACTTAATTTTGTTCTCGCGGTCCTGCATCTGGCCCAAGACTTTCCTGCCTTCCACGGAGGTTTCGAACGCCTTCTGGGAGTTGATGATGGCGATCTTGGACGCCTGCTGGGCGTAAGAGACGCCGGCGACGACCAGGATGAAAAGAATGACGAGGGGGGCGATTGTACGGACTCTGTTCATAGTGGCCTCCTTTGGTCCTATGGCTTATAACTCATTCCCCGGGGGAATGGATTCAAGATTCTACCACGTTTAGCGGATTTTTTTAAGTATTTCTTCGACCCGCCCCAAGGCCCGCAGGAGATAGCCTCTTTCGGGGCCGTAGCCGAAGCGGAGGTAGCCGTCCATTTCGAAGTGGTCGCCGGGGACGAGGAGGACGCTTTTTTTCCTGATCAGCCGCTCGACGAGTTCGGTCGAGTTGACCTTCAAGTCATAGCGGGCGAAGCAGATGGCCCCGGCCTGGGGCGGGCGGAAGCGGAACAGTCCCTCGTGGTCCTTGAGCCACGTCTCGAGGACGGGAAAGTTGGCATTGAGGATGTCCCGCGTCCTCTGGAGGACGCGCTCCTGCGTCGCCGGGGCCAGGGTGAGCGCGGCCAGCCGGTCGCTCAGGGCCGAGGGGGAGATCGTCGTGTAATCATGATAGCGCCATGTCTTCTTGACGACCTCTTCCGGGCCGACGATCCAGCCGATCCTCAGGCCCGGCAGGCCGTAGGCCTTGGACAGCCCGTTGACGACGAGCGTCTTCTGCCAGGCCCCCCAGAAGCTCGGCGTCCGGACGCCGGAAAGTTCGGCCCCCTGGTAGACCTCGTCGGCGAGGATCCAAGCTCCGACGCTCGCCGCAAGGTCGACGATCCCTTTCATGACCTCCGGGTCGAGGATGGACCCGGTCGGGTTGTTGGGATTGGTCAGGACGATGAGCTTGGTCTTCGTGGTGACCAGCTTTTTCATCTCGTTGAGGTCGGGCTGCCAGCCCAGGCTCTCGCGGAGATAGAAGGGCTTGACCTTGGCCCCGAAGGCGCGGAGCAGCCCGCCCATCTGCATGTAGTTCGGGAGTTCGAAAAGCACTTCGTCGCCGGGCTCGATAAGGCTCCAAATGAGGAGGAAATTGGCCTCCGATGAGCCGGCCGTGGTCAGGATCTGCTCGATCCCGACTCCCGGGTAGAGACTTGCGATCCGCTCGCGCAGGGCGACCGTACCGTTCGTCTGGGTGTAACCGATCTCGACTTCGGCCAGGGAGTCGAGCTCGGCGGGGGTCAGGAGCTCCTTGAGGGTCAGGGGATGGACGCCGCTTTCGGACAGGTTGTAGTCGACGACGTTTTCCCAAAGGGACTGCATGCGTTCCATTTCGAAGATGTCGATGTTCATGAGAACCCTTTCACGCGCTGGGAATCAGACCTCGACCTTGAGGACGCCCTTGAAGGCGAAGCCGAAGGCGATGGACAGGATGAGATAGGCGACGAGCCAATGGACGCGAAGGCCGAAAATGCTCAGGCTTTTCGCCGAATAGAGGATCTCTATCGAACGAACCGGGGTCCCGGCCGCGAGGGCTCGTTCCCCGGGGTAGAGGACCTGCTTCCAGAGCGACCCGCGGGAGGCCAGCGGAGAAACCTTGGTCAGGGGCGTCCCTCCGACGGCCAAGGATTTCACGAGGGTCAGGCCGCCGACCCGCAGGGTCAGACGGCCGGGACCCGCGGCGGTCGCCTTGAGCCGCCAGGCGACCTCGTGCTCGTCCGGAATGCGGACGGGCGGGGAAGTTATCTCCAGGCCGGGAGAAGTCTCGAGTTCCATCGGGAGCGATACCGGGTCTGCTTTCTCATCGAGGCCGACCTTGACCAGCGTCTCTTCGCCCGGTTTGAGGGGCGCCCGGTCGAACCAGAGGCTGAGCTGGGCCAGGATGAGGACGAGGGGAACGATCATGACCAGCAGGGGCTTGAGGTTCGCGGCAAGGTAGCTCAGGTTGGCCTTGAGGATGGCCGCCTGGGCCCGGAGCGTGACGGGCATGCTGTCTTTGAACAGCCGGAGCTCGAGGAGGTGGGCCTTGATCCTGTCCTTGGCCCGGCGGATCGCCGCCTGGTTCGAAGTGAGCTTGTAGACCTCGAGCATCAGCAGCGCCGTCAGGAGGGATACGGCCGCCAGCCCGAACCAGGGGGAGGCTCCCCGGAAAGGCAGAAGGATGACGTCGATGACCGTGCCGAAGACGAGGTTGACGATTCCCATGGCCCTCAGGAAATGTAGCCCAGCCCCTTGAGCTTCTTCTTGATCTCCTCTTCCGAGTCCGCTTCCTCGATTTTGGCGACCTCTTTTTCGAGGCAATGGGTGATGAACTCCTCGACCGAGGAGTAGCCCGACATCTCGGCGTACTTCCTGATCTTGTCGAGGAGGGACTTGTCGATCTTGACTTTCGCGCTGGGCATGTCCGACGCTCCTTTCTCCGCCGTTATTCGAGGATGTTCTTCCCGATCATTTCTGCAGGCGTTTCGACACCGAAAACACCGAGGACGGTTGAGGTCACATCGTGGAGAGCCGGGGCCTCGGCCGCGATCTTCCGGTTGGCGAAGACGATGCCGGGCAGGATATCCGGGGCCGACATATGGTCGCCGCTCCACTTCGAGGCGTTATCCTCGAAAACCTCGCGGGGGAATCCGCCGAGAGGGGACTGCCAGGAGATCCGGTAGCCTTGGTTAAAGCCGAGGACGATGTCCGGAGCCATTTCCAGGTTCTTACCGCGGTAGGTGTCCTTAGAGATGAAAGCCCGGAGGACGGCCCGCTCGCCGGTCTTGGGGTCGATCAAGGCTTCGAGCTTTTGGGCGATCTCCCGGACCAGGTTATCCTTGTCCGGTCCGGGCGCGACAGTGCCCTCGCCCTCCCGGCCCCTCTCGTTGATGTAGAGGCTGTTGAGCCCCATGCCGTAGGCCCGGGTCTTCGCCCAGTCGGAGTTGTCGAAGAACTGGGATTCCTCTTGTTTCCAGGGTTTCTTGAGTCGGTGGTAGCCCTCCCGGAGGAGCCACGTGTTGAGGTTGAAGCCCCGGCGGAAGGTGTTGAAGCCGTGGTCGGACATGACCAGCACGACGGTGTCCTTGTCGGCTTTCTTCAAGGCCAGGTCGAGGGCTCGGTCCATCTCGACGTAGGTCCTGGCGATGACATCGCCGTAGCGCGCCGCGAGCTTTTCGTCGTAGGCGGGATGCCCCGGGTCGACGAGCCGCCAGAACATGTGCTGGCGCTGGTCGGCGTTCGAAAAATAATAGAAGAGCAGGCCTTCATCGAACCGGCCCAGCTCGTATTCGAGCATGGCCATGCTCTCCTCATAGACCATGTTGTCGAGGGTCAGGAACTCCTCTTCGTCGAGGACGCCGTTGACGAGGGCGCTCGTGTCGGCCGGCAAGCCCTTGGTGAAGTAGGGCCCGAAGCGGCGCTCGAGCTCCTTGGCGTAGGACTCAGGTGTCGAGATGGGCAGGGCCGGCCGGGCCGGGTCCATGTTGATGGGCGAGACGTAGAGCTTGAACTTAGGCCGGACCTCCTTGAGGTAGAACAGGCATATGCCGTGAACGCTCTGGGTCGGAACGAGGCTGAAGCTAACGTGCTTCCAGCTGCTCCATTCCTTCTCTTTCAGGATGAACTCCTGGCCTTGGATGACGATCTTGGCCACGGCGTTCGCCGGGTCGATGAAGACCTGGAAGGGGATGGTCGCTTCCGGGGCGTCGGTCCGGAAAGTATTCACCGGGCCCGGGAGCTCGGCCTCGACCCTGTTGCCGATGACAGCGACTTCGTGGACCTCGCCGCCGCCGCCGGCCTCTTGGATGACGGCCGTCGCCTCGTTCGTGTAATACCTGAAGAAGCCGTAGGAGCCCTTGAGGTCGGGCGTGTTCATTCCGGAGAGCGTCCTCTGTTTCGATTCGACGGGCGGGTAATTGGACGGCATCTTGAAGACCGTCGCCGGAACGCCTGCTTCCTCGAGGACCTGCCAAAAAGCCTTGCCTTTGCGCAGGTTGCGGATCTGTCCGCCCGAGAGAGGGATGACCGTTTTGCCTAGGCGGATCGTCTTCGTGGCGCCCGACGTCTCGGTCGCGGAGAAAATGGGAATGTAGGTCTTCGGATCGCGATTGAAAAAGTCGAAAATGCCGTGTCCGCCGGGGTCCATGCCGGTGGTGAAATTCGACCAGGCGACGGGCGTTTGCGGCGGCAGGCTCGTCCGGAGCGGCCGGAAATCGCCGCCCTGGAGGAGCTTCCGGAAAGCCGGCAGCCGTCCCTCGTCGATCCACCTTTTCGTCAGCACGGGGTCCATGCCGTCGAGGCCCAGGACGATCATCTTGTTGGCGGACCGATCCCGGCCGGTGACCTTGGGCCTGAACCGCGCGGCGCCGCCCAGGCCGAGAGCGGCAGAGGCGGCGAGACCGGCCTTCATGAATTCCCTGCGGCTGAGGGATGCCCGTTGTTTCGGGCTCATGATGGCTTCCTCTGTTTCGCGCCGGGGAGACCGGTGACGTCGACGAGGCCGCGGCCGTCCATGTGGGCCGGCGGGCGAACCCCAAAAAGCTCCAGGGCCGTCGGGGCGATGTCCATGATCGACGGACTGGCCGTCTTGATCTTGAGGTTCGAGAACAGGACGCCCGGGACGAGGGCCGGGTCGATGCAGTGGTCCCCGCTCCAGGCCTTGATGTTGTCGTCGATGACGACGGCGTTGACGATGCCGGTGACGCCGTCCCAGGACGCCCGGTATCCTTGGTTGTAGCCGACGATGAGGTCCGGCGCGTTCTCCTTGTACGGGCCGGAGTAGACGGCATCGCGGTCGTAGACGTTGGTGACCGCCGCCGGACCGTTCGCGCCGTCCTTGAGGGCGGTGAGCTTGCGGACGAGCTCGGCCTTCAAGGCGCCGGCCTCGGCGCCCGGGGCGACGACCCCGCGGGCCTCGCGGCCTTTCAGGTTGAGATAGACGCCGCCCAGGCCAAGGCCGTAGGCTTTCGTCCTGCCCCAATCGACGTCCTTGAACCACTCGCCGCTTTCCTTTTTGCCATCGACGAGAGTCAGGTAACCGTTCTGGTAGAGCCAGGAGTTGAGATTGACGCCCCGCCGGAAGGACTTGAAGCCGTGGTCGGACATGACGAAGAGGACGCTTTTCGCGTCGAGTGTGGCCGCGACCCGGCCGACGAGGTCGTCCATTTTCTTGTAGAGCTCCTCGATGACGGCGGCGCTCATCCGGGCGGGGGCGGCCTTGAGCGCCGGATGAGCCTTGTCGAGGTAACGGAAAAACATGTGCTGGATGCTG
>Ga0209182_10000028_pt1 | contig 28832 bp, 27 predicted proteins | sample LakBais05cmmetaG_FD_185474 | JGI IMG/M metagenome (GOLD analysis project Ga0209182, IMG submission 185474) | Lake sediment microbial communities from Lake Baikal, Russia to study Microbial Dark Matter (Phase II) - Lake Baikal sediment 0-5 cm... | ecosystem: Environmental > Aquatic > Freshwater...
ATCCTGCATCGTACATCGCTTTAGTGTAGAACCTTGAATAAAGAAGGTGCATTACCGCGTGCTCTGCTCCGCCTATGTAAAGGTCAACTGGAAGCCAGTAATCAATTTTCTTTCTGTCAAATGGGGCTTTGTCATTTTTAGGATCTGCGTATCTTAAATAGTACCATGAAGAACAGGCAAAGCCATCCTGCGTGTCCGTCTCCCTCGTGGCTTTCTTACCGTCTATGGGACATTTCGCGCTTACAAATTTTTTGTCATTTGCAAGCGGCGATTCCCCTGTATCCCTTGGAGTGAAGTCAACTTCATCAGGAAGAAGTACAGGAAGTTCATCCTCAGGAACAAGTACTGCGCCGTGCTGTGGGCAGTGAATTACAGGAATAGGCGCACCCCAGTACCTTTGCCTTGAAATAATCCAATCCCTCATCTTATACCTTACAGTGCTTCTGCCAATACCTTTTTCTTCGATTACTTTATTGAGGTTTTTACGCGCTTCCACGCTTGGAAGACCAGAAAATTCTGCAGAATTAATTAATACCCCGTCATCAATATATGCTTCATTAATTTCAAAATCTTTCCCATCAGGGCTCACAACAACTCTTATCGGAAGGTCGTACTTTTGGGCAAAAGCAAAATCCCTCTCATCATGAGCCGGAACGCCCATAACCACACCGGTGCCGTAAGAATAGACCACATAATCGCCTACAAATATAGGGACCCTTTCGCCATTCAATGGGTTTACTGCGTAGGTCCCGAGAAAAATACCTGTTTTCTCCTTTTCCGTTGAAAGCCTGTCAATGTCGATTTTACGAAGGGCCTCTTCTACATATTGTGCAACTTTTTCTTTATTTTCATCGGTTGTAAGACTGGAAAGAAGAGGATATTCAGGTGCAATTGCAAGGAATGTAACACCAAAAATAGTGTCAATTCTTTTCGTGTAAACCGGGATGTCGTACATATTCCCGTCATTTCCAATGCCTTTAAAAACAAGCTCTGCGCCTTCGCTTTTGCCAATCCAATTCGCTTGCATGGACTTTATCCTATCGGGCCAGTCAATTCTATCAAGCCCTTCCACGAGCTTGTCTGCATAGGTCGTTATCCTGAAAAACCATTCTTTGAGTTCCTTCTTCTCGACAGGGGTATCGCACCGCCAGCATTTTCCATCGATAATCTGCTCGTTTGCAAGGACAGTTTTGCAGTGAGGGCACCACCACTGGAAACTCTTATCCTCATAAGCAAGCCCTCTTTTATACAAAAATTCAAAGAACCATTCTGTCCACCTGTAATAGGATGGCTCGGATGTCGCAAATTCCCTGTCCCAATCGTACGAAAGACCGATGTTCTTTAACTGTCTCCCGAAGGTAGCGATATTTCTCTCAGTGCTCATTTTTGGATGGACACCGTTTTCTATGGCATAATTTTCAGCGGGAAGGCCAAATGCATCGTACCCAATCGGATGAAGCACATTAAAGCCTTTCATTCTCTTAAAGCGCGCCACGACATCTGCAGGAATATAATTCCTGCAATGCCCCACATGGAGGCCCGAACCTGAAGGATATGGAAACATAACAAGCAGGTAGAACTTTGGCTTCTCTGAAAAATCTACAGCCTTATTGAGGCCGAGCTCTTCCCATTTGCTCTTCCATTTTTCTTCAATTTCTGTGTACCTGTACTCTTCTTCCATCGCTTCCTCTAATTTAATTTGCTTATTACATTGCTAATCATTTTTCTTATTATTTTTATTAAAAAACAAAAATTTGGTGGAGCTAAGGGGAGTTGAACCCCTGACCTCCTCCACGCCAAGGAGGCGCTCTCCCAACTGAGCTATAGCCCCACAATATTAATAATATACTATACAAATTTAAAAGAAATTGTCAAGTGCTTTCAAGAACTTAGAGTTTATCTCTTGATATAATGCTTTGAAAGTTCTATGTAACGAGTTGCGTTATCTTTAATTGACAATTTTTCTCCTTCGGTTAACTTTCTTACAGTTTTAGAGGGCACACCAATTGCAAGGGAGCCTTCCTCTATAACGGCATTCTCCAGGACAAGAGCATTTGCACCAATAATAGAATCTTTCTTAACAACTGCGCCTGAAAGAACCGTTGCTCCCATTCCAATGAGGCAATTGTTTTCAACCACTGCCGCGTGAATTATAGCGGAATGGCCCACCACAACATTATCTTTTATAATGCAGGGCATACCTTCATCAACATGGATGACTACATTGTCCTGGATATTGCTCCCTTTACCAACATAGATAGGTGCAATATCGCCTCTCAAAACCGCTCCGAACCAGATACTTGCATCGCTTTCAACCGTTACATCTCCTATAACAACCGCATTTTCAGCAACAAAGGCATCTTTTGAAATTTGCGGGGTCTTTCCTTCAAAAGGTAAAATCATTTCAGTCTGCCTCCTTCAAAATATTGTTTATGTTGTAAAGAATTGTTATTGCTTCAAGGTGCTTCGAAAAATTGTCCTGGCTGCCCTCTCTTATCTCAACCTTCTCGCCTATAAAAGAAATATCTGCAAGTTTCATGACATCACTGTTATTCATCCGTACGCAGCCGTGCGACAGGTTCATCCCGGGCGAAAATGGCTCATTTGTGCCATGGAGACCATAGGAAGGCTTGGAAATTCCCATCCACAAAACACCAAGTCCGTTTTGAGGTTCGCCAGGATAAGGAGCATAGGTCTTACCCTCAAAGTACCAATTTGGATGATGAACGATGCTTACTACCGCGTAGTTACCAGCGGGAGTTTCGTTTTCTCCACTCGAGCCGACACAGACGGGGATTACCTGTTCGATACTCTGCCCGTTCTTTACAAGCAAAAGGCGATAAGATTTATCGACAACAATGTATCGTGAACTTGCGCTGGTAGCGTTAATTCCTGGCACCAGGGCAAAAACAAGTGCACAGATAATCAAAATAATAGCTATCTTTTTCATAGATAAATTATACGGTAAGTGATGGATTTTCAAAGTCAGTGGACTAAAATTATAAGAGCGCAGCAAAATGACAGTAAAATGCCTGGCACTTTGGGATATTTTTTCACCGCACAGTGCCGAGTGTTTAAAAAATTATTTATGGAATAGGGGCGACATCCGCCTCTGTGAGGATCGCCATTTTGTTAGTTCTATAAAGCACATTCCTGTCAGGAAGAAACAGAGAAAGCACCCAGGTACTGCCTGAAGCATCGGTCCTGTAATAATAATCAGAGCGAGAGTTATACGGATTATAAAGCAGCAAAATCCTACCGGTCTCAATGTATTCTATTCCACCATCTCTGTCTGTAAGAGCAGTATGACCGGGAATATTTATATAAGGAGGGATAGTGCCACTACCTGTGAGCTCTATTGTAAGAGTGGCTTTTATGGCAACATCATCGGTGTTTTTGCCGAAGTATTCGCCATCAGAAACTATAGGGTAAGAGCCCCAGTCAATTTTAAAAGTATCAAGATGGTTTGCAAGGTAAGCAAAGTCTGTTTTGACTTTTTCCATTTTTAATTCTTCGCTTTTGCGCAAGTAAATAGGAATCGAAATTGAAGCAAGGACAACTGCAATTATTATGATAATCAGAACTTCTCGAGAAGCAAACCTTTTTTTATCTTTCATCTTAACCCCACCTTTATAATCAAATCCTCTTTTTAAATTCTAAAAACAATTCAAAAAAAATCAAAATCTGATTTTTTTATTGCAAAGTGCCTGGCACTTTGCAATATTTTTCAGGGAATGGGTGGCTCGGGTGCCTCTATAAGATTTGTAATTGTAACCGTGCGGTAAAGCACCTTTCCATTGGAAATGGAAAGATAAAGCACCCATTCGCTGCCTGTCGAATCGCTTTGATAATGATAATCTTGAGATGGGTTGAAGGGATTGTACAGTGAAATAATTTTACCTCGTTCAAAATATTCTATAGGGCCTAGGTGGCCTGTAAGAGTTTTTTTGCCTGGGATATTAACATAAGGAGGTGCGATGCCTGTGCCTGTAATCTCAATTGCAAGGACAGAGTTTATTGTAGGACTGTCGGTATTTTTGCCAAAATACTCGCCCCCAACAACTACAGGATAGGCACCCCAGTCTATTTTATAAATTTCAAGCAGGTATGCTATAAAGGCGAGGTCCTGGTAAGCCCTCGCTTCATTTGCCCTGTACTTTAAATGAAGATAATTGGGTATTGCAATCGAAGCAAGGATTAAAATGATTACGATGACTATTACAAGTTCAAATAATGTGAAACCTTTTCTATTCTTAAATTTCTTTCCCATTAGTTCAAAATCCATTGTGAGATTGTACAATAATATTTAAAAAAATCAAAATGATTTACAAATCAAGAGGCTTAAATTTCAAAAAATAATTAACCAGCCTGGCACCAAATTCCAATAATATTAGAGAAAGGCGCCTCACATTAAGAAGGTAAAAGTTCCCCCCGAAACTTCTCTCTCTTAAGGACCAAAAAAAGAATAAGACTCCCACGCTCACTTCGTTCGCTCTGAGTGACGGAAGGGAGGAGATTCTCACGCCTCCTGCGGAGGCACTTGTTTACTCCTCTGTAACCTGCAATCTTCTCAGCAGGTTTACACAAGGAAAGGATTGCCCAATGACACCTCCACTCTACTGCACATAGCCTGCCATCGTGAAAACAGGTAGGTAAAGCGAAATAAGCACGCCTGCAATGATGCCTCCAATGAAAACCATCATAATAGGGTTGATGAGAGCGGTAATGTTCCCGATCATATAGTTTACCTCGTCATTGTAAAATTCGGCGGCTTTGCGAAGCATACTGTCGAGGCTTCCGCTTTCTTCGCCGATGTTTGTCATCTCGACGACCATAGGCATAAACATCCTGCTTCTTTCAATGGCAGCGGAAAGGGACTCTCCTTTCTTTATGCTATCTACAATGTTATTAATAGTTTCGCTAATTATCACATTATCAATTACTCCCTTTACGGCTCCCAGACAGTCCACAAGAGGGATGCCTGCGGAGAAAAGCGTTGAAAGCGTATCGCTAAAACGAGCCATTGCTGACTTTTTGGTAAGCTCACCAAAAATAGGCAAGCGAAGTTTCAACGCATCCATACGTCTTCTGCCATTGGGAGTTTTGATCCACCTATAATACAGAGCAACAAGAGCCACAAAAACAATTAAAGCTATCCAGCCTCTGTGGATAAGGAAATCTGCAACAGAAAAAACAATTTTCGTAGGCAAGGGCAATGGAGCACCAAGCTGAGTAAGGAAACCTTCAAACGTAGGGATTACGAAAATGAAAAGCCCTAAAACGATAAGAACCGCAAAAGCGAGGACTGCAAGTGGATAGGCCATTGCGCCTCTTACTTTGTTCCTTATTTCGTTGTCCCTTTGAAGGAAACTACTCATAGTGAGCAGGGAGTTGCCAAGGTTTCCGCTTGTTTCTCCTGCTTTTGCCATACTTACATAAAGAGGAGAGAACACAAGAGGAAACTTTTCAAGCCCTGAGGAAAGCGAATTGCCTTTCCTCACTTCTTCGGAAACCTCTCCGATAATTACAGCAAGCTTTGGGTTTGTCGTCTGCTTTTGAAGAACCTGCAACGCCCTCGACATTGAAAGACCTGCGTTGAGCATTGTCGCAAACTGGTTGGTAAAAATTGAAAGGTCCCTTATTGTAATCCTTGAAAGCTTTGAGAATATGCCCCCCTGGGATTTTGCACCTGCGGGAGCCCTTGTAAATGCTCCTCTTATTTCCTTGATGTAAACAATTCTATGCCCTCTCCCCCTGAGGAACTCTGCAACATCTGAAGCATTATTGCTATTAAACCTGCCAACTTCTTGCTTTCCTGCAGTATTTATTACCTTGTACTCAAAAGAAGCCACATTTACCTCCCCATAAGATGGATGAAGCCTTCCTTATTAAAGGCGTACCTCATGCCATCTTCATAAGAAATTAAACCTTTAACGACGAGATTTTTTAATGAACCTTCCATCGTTTGCATGCCAAGTTTTGCATTTGTCTGGATTACAGAAGGAATCTGGAAGGCTTTACCCTCTCTTATAAGATTCCTTACGGCTGGTGTTGCAACGAGAATTTCTGTTGCAAGCACCAGGCCAGTCCTGTCATTTTTCTCGATCAATTGCTGGGAGAATATTGCAAGAAGGACTGCTGCAACTTGAGTTTTAACCTGTTCCTGCTGATAAAGAGGAAAAACATCAACGATTCTATCCACCGATTGAGCAGCAGAGTTTGTGTGAAGTGTTGCAAAAACAAGGTGCCCAGTTTCTGCAGCAGTCAGGGCTGTTGCAATAGTTTCAAGGTCCCTCATTTCGCCTACGAGGATTACATCCGGGTCTTCTCTCAATGCCGCCCTCAGAGCGTTGGGAAAGTTGTTAGTGTCGCTGCCAACTTCCCTCTGAACAATAACAGAGCGCTTGTGCCTGAATAGGTATTCAATGGGGTCTTCAACTGTTACAATGTGCTTTGATTTCTTTGAGTTTATTTCATCAATCATTGATGCAAGTGTAGTTGATTTACCGTGGCCAGTTGGACCTGTAACGAGAATAAGTCCTCTTTCTTCCTGAATAATTTTATGGGCAATTTGAGGAACGCCAAGAGAATCAAGCTCTGGAACGTCAAATGGAATCCTTCTGAATGCCGCTGCAATAGAAGTCCTTTGATAAAAAACATTGACCCTGAAACGGGCAATACCCTTCATGCCATAGGAAAAATCGTGTTCGCGTTTCTCCTGAAAAAGACCTTTCTGCTTGTCTGTCATAATTGAATACATCATTTCCGCAGTATCTTCTGGAGTAAGAGATTCAGAATCAAGGTAGACGAGCTCCTTATGGATTCTTAACACAGGGGGCAATCCTACCGTTAAATGCACATCCGATGCATTTTTCTTTACAGCAAACAACAAAATTTCATCTAAATTCATATCAAACCTCCAATGTTGATACAACTCTTACAACTTCTTCAAGCGTTGTAAGGCCTTCTGCTGCCTTGGTCATTGCATCGTCAAGAAGGGTTTTCATACCCTCCTTCTTTGCCTGAGCAGAGATTTCCTTAGAACTTACTCTACTAAGTAGCAACTTTTGAATATCAGGTGTAATTGGCAAAATTTCGCTAATCGCCTTCCTACCACGATAACCAGTATGGCTACACTTGTCGCAGCCTTCTCCTTTATAAAAAGTTACATTTTCGTCAATCTGAAAACCAAGATTCTCGAGAACATCCCTTGACGGATTATACGGTACCTTGCAGTAATTGCAAACTTTCCTTATCAATCGCTGTGCAGTAGCACCGATAAGAGAAGATGCAACAAGGAACGGCTCAATGCCCATATCTATAAGCCTTGTAGCAATAGACGAAGAATCATTTGTGTGAATCGTAGAGAAAACGAGGTGACCGGTAAGTGCTGATTCAATAGCGATTCTGGCAGTTTCTGCATCACGGATTTCTCCTATCAGGATGATGTTAGGATCCTGCCTTAAAATTGAACGGAGCGCATTTGCAAATGTAAGTCCTGCTTTTTCGTTAACCTGCATCTGGTTTATACCTTTTAGCTGGTACTCAACAGGGTCTTCGATGGTGATAATGTTTTTTGTGGGAGAGTTTAACCTGTCAAGGCAAGAGTAAAGAGTGGTCGTCTTGCCTGAGCCAGTAGGGCCCGAGATTAAAATCATTCCATAAGGCTGGGAGATGATGTTTTCAAATCTTTTGAGGTTGTATTCAGAGAATCCAAGTTGGTCAAGTGGTTTTATGGAAACGGTCCTGTCAAGAATTCTCAAAACCACCTTTTCTCCAAAAATCGAAGGAATCGAAGAGACTCTAAAGTCAATAGGCCTGCCCTCAAACTTAAGCGTAAGCCTGCCATCTTGAGGAACTCTCCTTTCGGCAATATCCATATTTGCAATTATTTTAAGACGGGTAACAACACCTGGCTGAATTGATCTTGGAAGTGACTGCTTTTCGTGCAGGATACCATCAACCCTGTAGCGAACCCTTAGAGAATTTTCCATTGGTTCCACGTGAATATCAGAAGCGTCTTCAACGATAGCCTGGGATATAAAGTTATTGACAATTCTTATAACTGGCGCTTCTTCGCCCATCTCTCTTAACCTTGCGAGGTCAATGTCATCTCTAACTTCAACTATTTCAGAGCCTCCAGTTGCCTCTTCTTCTGCTTTTTTAAGGGCAGTTTCCATTTCATAGTACTTCTCTATTGATTGCTTTATTGCAGGCCTGGTTGCAACATAAATAGTAAGGTTATTACCAAGTGCAAGATGAAGGTAATCCAGGGTTTCTATATTGGTGGGATCGGCAATTGCAACATGGAACTTGCCTTGATCCTTTTTCATCAAAAAGAAACCGTAGTATCTTGCTTTATCAGGGTCAACTTGTCGCAAAACTTCCTTATCAACAGGATAGTTAATAAGATCCACATACTCGTATCCCCACTGTTCTCCAAGTATCTGCGCAAACTGTACGTCGACAATCACGCCCATATCAAGCAGTATTTTAAGCAAGGGCTCCTTTGTAACTTTCTGGATACTCAGCGCCTTGTCAACAAGGTCTTTCTTTACAAAACCCTTTTTAACTGCTATTTCACCTGCTCTTAGTGTAGTTGATGATATTATCATTTAAATTCCTCCTTGTTTAAGTCAATAAGTTTCTCTTCTTGGAGCAGCGAATCAAGAAGGACCTTTGCATCTTCAAAATCGGGGTTAATAGCGGCTATTTCCGACAGTACATCGCGGCACTCGCTAATTTTGCCCTGTTCTTTGTATAAAATTCCTATTTTATAAAGAGCGTTTAATTTAACCTCTTGAAGATTGCTTTCCATTTTTACAGCCATATTATACTGCGTCATTGCAAAATCCTGAAGTAAAATTTTCTCGAAACAAATCCCAAGGAAGTAATGCATAAATGCCTCAAACTGGTGAGAACGGACAACAAATTGGAAAGAGGCAACTGCTTCTTCATATCTCTCTGTAAGGAAATAGAGAAAGCCAAGAACAAAATGAACATGAAAATCAAAAGGATCTTTCGCCTGCTTTATTTTGTGCTTTTCTATGAAAGGATCCACCAAGTCCGAGTAGGTGTGAGAGGGAGAGAATTGGTCGAAGAATTGCAAAATTTCTTTAAGGAATTCGCCTTCAATGTTCGTAATAAAGAGTTTTGTAAGAGCAATTTTGTTTCCAGGATCCTTACTCATAATTATAGAATAAATTTTTGTTGCCTCGTCTTTTTTGTCGGAAAGGTCAAAAAAGGTTGCGGTATCGCTAAGCTCTTTTATGGTCAAATTATCGGTTAATTTTAATGCAGTGTCGTAAACAAAATCAGTATAATCAACGGGGTTCATCTTTACTAGCCTTGCAAAGACGCGAGTAGTTTCTTTGCCAAGGTTATTGGTACTAACAAGCATGCCGAGGTAACTAATAAGATAAGAAATCGTGTCTGGCCTTAATTCAAGGAGAAGCCTCATCATGCTTACCTTTGTGTCAAAATTATCAATGCTGTCTAAATAGCCGAATATTGCATCTCCTACTACCTCTTTTTCGCCTTCAAGCGGGAAAGCTTTAAGGTACTGAGCCATCATAACGTAGTCATCAAGAGACAACCTTACAATCCTGTGTGCAGCAATAAGCCACCTTGTTCCTTCCACATTATCGCCCATACTAAACAATGATTTGCCAAGGAGGTAAAAATACTGATGTGCAAGCGTGTCGGATAAGCCTTTACTTTTTATAAACCTTGCAACCCTTCCAAGGGATTGGACATCTTCCTTAATGGAGGGAAGCATCCTGGAAGCAAAACTTTCAATAGTTTTGTTATCGTCCAATTTAAAGAATATTTCAAATGCACTGTTAAAGTCTTTAAGTTCAAAATAGGAATTGAATATTTCAGTATTCAGTTCAGTGTCATCTGGAAGAAGCGCGGTTAATCGTCTTAAAACTTCAAGTTTTTCGACACCCCTTGAATATTTGAGAGCCGACCTTAGATAAAAAATGGAATCTTCGATATCCTTTCGCTCTTTGTAGATTTCTGCAAGTTTCAGCTTAACCTCGATATCGGCAGGAGTAAGGACAAGAATTTTATTGTAAACATAATCAGAAGCTTCAAAGTTTAAATTTTCGAATCTCTCCGCAATTTTTTTAAGGAGCTCGATGCCTTTTTGCTCATCCCCATTCTTAATGGACTCAAGAGCTTCGAGGTATTCAGAGTCGCTGTGAAGTATCTCTCTAAAATCGGATAATAATGTAGTTTCAGAAATTTGCATAACAGGTGGTACAAAAGCTTTTTTGGAAGGAAGCTCCTCTAATTTTTTAGCTGTTTGAGGTTCTGTTTGTTCCTGCTTTTCGGGTTGAATGACACTTTCTTCGACTGGCTGTCCGGGCTTTTCTTCGGTTATTTCTAATGGAACTGTCTGACCCTCTTGTGAAAATGGATTCAACTCAACTGGTTGAGGAGTTACGGCTTGTTCGGTCTTTTCTAATGCGCTTACGGCTTCCTGACTCTTGAGTTCTTTTAATCTTGTCTTCGCAAAATCATCATTGGGAGCCAACATAACAACAGCATTAAAATATGAACTGGATTCTTCAAATCTGCCAAGTTTATATAAAAGTTCACCTCCCGTTTTTAAAAGGTCAATATTAGTGCTCTCTTTTTGTATCAACTTATCAACTATCTCAAATGCCTCTGAAAAAAAGCCAAGATTTACATAGACTTCAGTAATCTTAAGCATAAGAGTGGCATCGTTAAAGAAATTTGATTTAAGGACGTTTAATAATTTAACTGCTTCGCCAGTCTTTTTGAGAGTTATTTTCTTGTCGATAAGAGCAAGGGTTGTTTCAATACCTTTTTTGGTACTACCTGAGTCTAAATAGAGGGGGGCAAGTTTTTCGTAAATCTTTTCATAAACTTCATGCTTTGAAATGTCGTTTTTAGTAAAAATATTAAGGAGAGTATTATAATTTGAAATGGCTTCGTCGATATTGCCGAGGTCGTAAAGAGTATCTCCATTTTTGATTGCCTCTTTAAGTGCAAGATCAATATTTCCACTCCTTACGAGCCTTTCAAAAATCTCCGAATAATTTTTTCTTCCAAAAAGTGCGCTCATATTTTCCCCTTAGAAAATTATAAAGGATTTTTCTCCAAATTCAAAAATAAGAAATTTTCTAATCAGGTTAAGATATGCTAAAATATCAACTTCAACAGCAGAATCGTAGAATATTGACACAGAATTTTTATTTTCGAAATTTTTTTCTTCATCAGGAAATTTATTGTCAAGGTCTTCGCGACCGGGAGTCTTATCTCCGAGAGACACTGCTACAAGATGCGAATCTTCAAGCATTGCCTGGACAAACCAGGTTACGGAACTTTCAATATAAATTTTTTTAATAACTTCTCTTTTTTTAATATTGTCCATAATATTTCGCAAGGTCCCTGTTGTGTTCGTCTAAAGTTTTTTCAAAAACTGCCTCACCGTCTGACTTTGTTATAAAGTAGTAGTAAGGGCTGTCGGGGGCATCAAGCACTGCTGTAATAGATTTAATCGAGGGGTTACAAATTGGACCAGGGGGAAGGCCTTTGTTCAGGTAAGTATTGTAGGGCGAATCAATTTTGTAGTCACTTTCGTCGAGCCAGACTTTATGCTCGGGAAGAATATAAACGATGGTCGAGTCTGCTTGAAGAGGCATATCTATTTTAAGCCTATTTATAAAAACGCTTGCTGCAAGAGACCTGTCCCTGTCAAATTTGACTTCTTTTTCAATAATCGAGGCAAGAGTAATGACTTGCTCTTCTGTAAAACCTTTTCCCCCGGCTTTCATTGCAAAATTCTGAGGAAGGACGCTCTGGAAGCGATCATTCATCATTTTTACAATTTCCTGGACTGTAATACCCTTGTAAAAAAAGTAGGTATCTGGAAAAAGAAAGCCTTCGTATCCTTTTGCAAAATTTAAAAATTCTTCTTTTTTGGCTATCAAAACTTTGTCAAAGAGGCGTTCATCAATATCTTTCACAGAAAACCCTTCTGGTATTGTAACTACAACCTGTTCGCCGATAACCCCTTTTTTGATTTCAGCTATAATTCCAAAAACTGTCGCAACATCACTGAAGGAATGCTTGCCGCTCTTTATCAGGTTATCGTCCCCTGTTAACCTGACAAAAAACGAAAAGCCAATAGGGTCAATGATGAATTTATCTTTCGTAAGAGAAGTTGCTATTTCCTTCACTGTGACATCCTCCTGGACTGTAATCGAGCCGCTTCTTTTGCCAGTTAAATAGCCTGGAAAAATCTCAACAAGCAAAAAAACGGCAAGTAACAAAACTACAGCGGTTAACATAATATACCTTGCCTTGTTTTTGCTTATTCTATTTTTGAAGAATCTCGCTACTTTGAGAAATTCCAACGATCTGGTAACCTTTTTTGCTCTGCTGGTCTTTTTTGTCCTGCCAGTTTTTCTTACCTCTGAGGTTTTTTTCGTACCTGGTGTTCCTGTTCCTTTCGAGATTCTTGTTGAATTTGATTTTCCTATTGTTCTTTTTTCCGTAATTCTCTCCTCAAATAATTTATATAACTTTCAAGTATCAACTCGGCCTCGAGCGAATCTTTTATTTTACGCTCCTTCTTAGAAGTGAGTCCGATTGCCCTGAACATCCTGTGAGCAATTACACTCGTAAACCTTTCGTCCCAGAGGACAATTTCTACAGGAGGAGGTGAAATAAGATGTAATCTTAGTTCATCAACAAATTGAAGCACTTTTTCTGCCTGGGGCCCTATTTCTGCCTTGAGAGTCTTCGGAAGACCAATGACAATTGTCTTTACATTTTCGTCTTTTACAATCGAAGCTACTTTTTCAAATTCTGAGCCGTCCCTTGAAATAATATCAAGATGGTTGATAAAAAGTATAGCGTCCCTCAAAATGGCAACGCCAATCCTGCCTGTCCCTACATCAAGCGCAATCATTGGCAATCTTTCGTCCGATTTGCTCACCTCAACGTCCTTAGAATTTCCTCAATAGAATATTTTTCATTACTACTGCCCTGTGCAAGTCGCTCTGAACCACCGCCCTTTAAATTTAAAACAGAAGAAATTTTCTTGAATATATCACTTGCAGAAGGTGCATTATCTGAAAGCCTGCCGATAATTATAAATTCTCCATTTGAAGTTTTTGAAACAAAAATCACAACACCTGAAACAAGTTTTTTCCTGGCAATATCGTATGCTTTTCTCAATTCATCGGGTAAAGCGTCTTCAAACTCTTCAGCGTAAACCGGTATACTGGCCTGGGATGCACTTCCGAGAAGATTTGTCCCCTGAGAGAGGCTTTCACGAAAGGCACTGCCTTTATTAATATTACCGATTAAAATAGCGGGTTGAAGATTTGAAATATTGATTTCAAAAAGTTTCAAACGAGTTTGTTCAAGAGCACTTTTAGATTCTTTTAAACTTTGAACTGTTTCTTTTGCCTTATCTATTATGCTGTCTTCCTGAGTCCCGAGAACTTCGGAAGCATTTTTTAACAACTGCCGCCTCTCCTGAAGGAAGTGGAAAGCTTTTTGACCTGAGAAACCCTCAATCCTTTTTACGCCTGAAGCAACTGCTCTTACTCCTCTGAGCACAACAATGCCTATTTCATTTGTGTTTGACACGTGGGTGCCACCACAAAGTTCCTTACTCACATCATTAATCTGGACGACTCGAACAATATCTCCATATTTTTCTTCAAAAAAGGCAAGGGCACCGTTTGCTTTTGCTTCATCAAGCTTCATAACCCCAGTAACGACAGGAATGCCCTGAAAAACGATATCGTTTATAAAAGACTCTATACCTGGAATTTTGTTCCTGGGGAAAGTTTCAGAAAAATTAAAATCAAACCTGAACTCATCTGGAGAAACCTGCGAACCCTGCTGAGAAATTCTTACTCCGAAAACTTGCCTCAAGCCAGCTTGCAGGATGTGTGTAGAAGTATGGGCTCTCATTATTGCATGCCTTCTTTTGCTGTTTACCCTGGCAATAACTCTGTCACCAACGGTTACAGTACCTTTGTCAACATATCCATAATGGATAATCAGTCCCTCAACGGGAGATTTTGTATCTTCAACTATAAAAACAAAATCATCATTTTCAATAACCCCTGTGTCTCCTACCTGGCCGCCTTTCTCTGCATAAAATGGCGTTACATCAAGTACTATTGAAACTTTATCACCTTTTTGAGCATCGCCTAAAGTTGCTTCACCTTTCAAAATAGCTTTTACGACCGACTCGGCTGTCAAGCTCGAATAACCGACAAATTCAGTTTCTCCTGTCTCCTTCTTAACGACAAGAAGGTTCACCCTCTCGGTGTACAAGTCAGCACCTGTGAATGCAAGGCGCGCCTTCTCTCTCTGCTCCTCCATCAATGCATCGAACTGGGCTCTGTTGAAATGCAAACCATACTCTTTTATAAGCACTTCAGAAAGTTCCACGGGGAAGCCAAGGGTATCATAAAGGTAGAAAACGGCATCCGAAGGGAATTCCTTAATAGACTTTTCGAAGGGTTTGGACGTTCTGGGCTCATTAATTTTGAGTTCATTGATTTTATCCTCGAAAAAGGAAAAGCCGCTCTCGAGAACAGAGCTAAAACGCTGCTCCTCGGCTTTAATGGTAGCTGCAATTTTTCCTGTATTTGTAGTTAATTCGGGGTAAATGTCGCCCATAAGGTCAACAAGAGATGGTGTGATCTCATATAGGAATGGTTCTTTAAAACCAAGAGTTCTGCCAAAAAGTGCGCCTCTTCTGATAAATCTTCGCAATACATAAGCCTGTTTTTCATTGCCAGGCAAAAGCCCGTCTGATATAAGAAAACTCATAGCCCTGATATGATCTGCAATTGCCTTGAAGGCACGGTCTTTTAAGGGGCCTTCTCCGTAATGTTTTTTGCTCATATCTTCAATTTTGTTTATCAGCGGGAAGAAAAGATCTGTTTCAAAGTCGGTAGGAGTGTTTTCAAGAATACTTGTGATTCTTTCAAGGCCCATCCCCGTATCAATATTTTTTCTTGCAAGGGGTTTGAGGGTGCCGTTTGGCTGCTTGTCGAACTGGGTAAATACAAGATTCCAGAACTCGAGGAACCTTTCGCCGTTGCTTCCAGGCAATTCGTTTTCCTCGCCAGGTTTTCTTATGCCCCTGTCGAAATATATTTCAGAGCAAGGGCCACACGGACCAACGGGACCCATCGTCCAGAAATTGTCCTCTTCGCCAAGAGGGATGATTTTATAGTCGGGGACGCTAAGCTTTTTCCAGATTTCCTGTGTCTTACGGTCCTCTTTATAAATAGTGACCCAGAGATTTTCAAAAGGAAGGCCAAGGGATTTTGTCATGTATTCCACTGCCCATGAAATTGCGTCTTCTTTAAAGTAATCACCTATAGAAAAATTACCCAGCATTTCAAAAAACGTGTGATGCCTTGCCGTGTAGCCGATGTTTTCGATATCATTGGTTCTAAGACACTTCTGCACAGTAGTAATCCTCGTTCTCGGTGGAACTTCTTCGCCGAGGAAATAAGACTTCAGAGGCACCATGCCCGCTGCCGTAAATAACAAAGTCGGGTCCTTCGGGATCAAAGAAGAGCCAGGCAAGTGCAAATGACCTTTGCTTTCAAAAAAATTGACGAAACTGTCTCTTATTTCTTTGCTGTTCATAAACCACCCTTTAGCTATTGTAAAGCTTTTGCATATTTTCTTTTACCTATTTTATAGAATATGAAAAATATTCCAAATTAAATTTTTTCATTCCCCGGTGCCAGGCACTTTGCAATAATTTTGAAGAACGAATATAATAAAACATGGGTCGCGCTAAAAGAATTGAATACGAAGGGGCTATTTATCACATCGTTTCTAAAGCAGTGAATGAAGAAAACACCTTCAAAAATGACGACGATTATAAATATTTCTTAGAACTTATATGTAATATTTTTATTAAAAACCAGGTTATGCTACTTTCATTTGCGTTGATGAAAAATCATTACCATTTACTGATGAAAACTGAAAAGGCAAATCTCTCTGAAATAATGCACGAAGTTAATTCCAAATACGCCCACCATTTCAATTCTTTATATATGAGAAATGGACATCTTTTTAATGATAGGTACAGAAGCTACCTAATTAAAACTGATGATTATTTTATCAATGCCTTTGTTTACATTAATTTAAACCCATTAGAAGCAAATTTAGTAAAACAGCCTGAGGATTATAAGTGGTGTAGCTTCAGGTATTTCAAGGACAGAGAAAATGCTCCAAAATGCTTAAATTTTCAGGAAATTTCACAACTTACAGGAATAGAAATAGCGAAGATTCCTCAATTTATAAGTGCTAATGCCTCTAAATTCGATGATTATAAAAAAGAAGTTAAAGAATACGATTCCGAAAGAGAAATAAAAAAAATCAAAAAAATATTTCTGGAAATCAATAATAAATGCAGCGATGTAGCAAACAAGAAAGATCTCAAATACATAATCATATACGCACTTTATCTCAGAAATTACAGACTATTAGACATATCCTCGGCATTAGGAGCTCCCTACCAAACGATAGCAAGTATTATAAATAAAGCAGAGAAAAGAAAATTATCCGACAGCATTTTCAATGAATGGCTTGAAAAGATAGGCAAAGACTTTTGAACTTCCTGAAAAATATAGCAAAGTGCCTGGCACTTTGCTATGAAAAAAATCATAATTCGGTGCCTGGCACCAATTATTAATTTACCATCCAGATGCCATTGTGAGGGCCATTATCGCCTTTTGGGCATGGAGCCTGTTTTCTGCAATATCGTAAATGATTGAACGAGGGCCACTCGCTACTTCATCGTCCACTTCGTTCCCTCTATCAACTGGCATAGGGTGAATAAAATAAGCCTTGTTCGTTAAATTATTAAGCTCTGAAGTTAACCTCCAATTTTTGTATTGAAGGGCGAGTTTTTGGTCTTCTTCTTTGCCAATGGCATATCTCTTTGGACTCATCCAGTGCCTTGCATAGACAACATCAGCATCTTTAACTGCTTCAAACCTGTCATGGGTTATTTCAAATTTGGCACCGGCTTTCTCAGCATTTTTCTTTGCTGTCTCAATAACTTCAGGGTCAAGGTCAAAACCTTCAGGATATGCAAGAGTAAAGTTCATTCCGTATCTTGGGAGAAGGAGGATATCCTCCTGAACGGAGCTCCACGAACGCACCATTGAGGAATAACCCCACATCATAGTTATTTTTGCGCCCTTCACATCTCCCATATGTTCCTGCAACCCCATGAGGTCTGCAAGCCCCTGGCAGGGGTGATACTTGTCGTGTGCCATTGAAACAATCGGAATTGATGAATATTTTGCATATTCTCTAAGCAATGCTTCGCCATCACCATACTGCTCAATAGCATCTTCAAGAATTCTTATACCTAGACCAACACCGTATCTCGACATTACATTTGCTGCATCCTCTATCGTTTCGCCTGCTTTTTCTTTTGACTTCAATCTCATCGCTTTTGGCTCGAGAAATTGAGCATGCCCTCCAAGTTCTGTGACCGCCGCTTCAAAAGACTGCCTCGTCCTTACCGAAGAGTTATAAAAGAACATAAAGAAAGTCTTGTACTTAAGGATTTCAGTGTATGGCTTTTCATACCTATGCCTTTTCATGTCTTTTGCAAGGGCAAGAACTTTATCAAGCCATTCCTTTTCCCAGTCCTGCGTAGTAATTAAATCTTTACCATAAAGGTCCATTGCCACCTCCCTGGACTATATTATTCCCTAACGATTGTTGTCCCAGCTTTTCCTTCAAGCGTTTCAAGATATTTCGAAGTCAAGGAAATATAAGCCTTCTTGCCGCCACCTTCAAGGAATTTTATAATTGCAAGAATCTTAGGTCCCATACTGCCAGCCGGGAAATGCCCTTCAGAATAATATTTCTTTGCTTCTTCAAGGGTCAAATGTCTCAGGTTAACCTGATCGGGCTTCTGATAGTGAAGCTTGGCTCCATCTTCTCCTGTAAATATGGTTAGTGTGACATCAACACCTTCTCCTTTTTCCTTTGCTCTCTTTACAAGCATCGTACCAAGTAAAGCAGAAGCAAGATCCTTGTCTATCACTGCCTCAATCCCTCTGTAAACCTTCAAATCTTTACCATCTTTAAAAGTATAGCCATAGTTACTATGATAAACGCCATTTTCGTCAGGCTCTTCTAAAACAACAGGGATACCACCGCCACCAACTGTTATCGGTACCATACCTTTTTCAAGTGCTGCCTCAACGAGATCAATCTCAACTATATCAAGGGGCACAGGTGATGGGACAACCTTTCTCCAAATTTCGTTGCCTATTTCGTCTTTCTTGTATAGTTTAACGACCCACCCGTCCATCTGTGCTCTTTTCATTGCTTCTTCTTTTGTATAAGATGGGCCAATAAATTTTGTAGGGTTCTCAAAGCCTGGGTCATTTTTACCAACGACAACCTGTGTTACAATGCACACAACCTGTTTTTCGATGCCTTTTGTCTTTAGCTGGTTTGCAAGAACCTGTGCTAACATATACCCCATAGACCCCTGAGTATCTGAACCGCACACATCAAGGGGAAGAGGAGGAAGTATAGGTCTTGAATACTCTGAGCGAAGAAGAACATTGCCTACCTGAGGGCCATTACCGTGCGTAAGAATGTAATCATCCTCAGGAAAAGAATTTACAATGTTTGATATATGCTCGCAGGTTTCTTTTGTTCTTTTCCATTGCATAGCAATATCGGGAATAATAGCTTTTCCATTTTCATCAACTAAACCGACAGGGGCAACTTCATTGCCACCAAATGCAAAAATCCTAATTTGTTTCTTAGCCATTTTAAACTCCTTTGTTTTTAATATTTGTACACCAAAATTTTATTAAATTGTCTTTAAAATTATCTCATTATCAAGGACATAATTGCTTTTTGAACATGAAGCCTGTTCTCTGCCTCATCATTAACGATAGAAATTTTTGGGTCATCAATAAGGAGATCAGTAACTTCAAAATTTCTACGAGCAGGAAGACAATGCATATACACAGAATTTTTACTGGCGACCTTAAAATGCTCATGCGAAATACGCCAATCATCCTTGTATTTTTTACCCACTTCAGCATGTCTATCGGGATTCCTAGCCCAGGATTTAGCGTAAATAACATCCGCGTCTTTTGATGCTTTCCAAATGTCATTCTCAATCGTGAGAGAACCGCCACTTTCTGCTACTGCCTTTTTTGCAAATTCAACATATTCACTATCAACATCGTAAAGCCCTGGCTCGTCAGGATAAGCAAGAGTAATATTTAACCCAAGTATAGAACCCGCAGCAATCATTGTCTGAGGTACCCCTGCAGATTTTGCCCTTTCATCATATGCCCATGACATAACAATTTTTTTATTTCTTGCATATTCTAAACCACCGAATTTTTCCATCATCGTAAGAATATCACCCATGATCTGACAGGGGTGCTCCTTATCATCAAGCATATTAATTACAGGTATATTCGCATATTCAGCTATTCCTCTTAAAACCTTTCTAGCATCTCCATATTCATATGTTTCTGCACCCATCTGGGTTTTAAGATTATAGAGACGAATTGCAAAACCGTCCAAAAATCTCGAAATCATTTCGGCAGTATCCTTCCATGACTCCTTGTGGGAAAGTTGTAATTCCTCAGGATTATAAACCTGAGCAGACCCCCCAAGCTGAACTATCCCTGTTTGAAAAGAAAGTCGAGTTCTCGTTGAAGGCGATGCAAAAAGTAATCCCAAAACCTTTCCTCTAAGGATTTCTGTCTGTGACTCACCTACAGCATTTCTCATTTTAAGCCATTTAGCAACCTCAAGAATTGTTTCCAATTCCTCTCGGTTAAAGTCGAGCACGCTAATAAAATCTCTACCTCTTAAATCTGTTTTCATTTTTTTGTCTCCTTGAACCCTAATTATCTTATACTTTATACTTTTAGTATTCGCAGTCAATAGGAAAAACTAATCAATTCACTTTACAAAAATTTAATAAAAATAATAAAAACGGGTACATTTTAAATTTTTTATTTTTAAATTTTAAATTTTTCGAACTTCTCTACTCTTCTTTTAAGCAAATTTCCAGAAGGTTCCTTTAAAAGCAGCTCAAACTCTTTTTGCAGGGCTTCCTTAACCGTTTGAATAGTAAGCTCAGGATTTCTGTGAGCTCCTGTAAATGGTTCTTCTATAATGCCATTTATCACATTAAAACTAAGCAGCTCTTCAGAAGTAATTTTTGAAGCTTTAGCAATGTCCTTTTTCATCGACCTATCCTTGAAAAGCACAGAAGCTCCAACTTCCGGGGAAATAACAGAAAGATAAGAATAACTGAGCATAAGTATTCTATCTGATACGAGCAAACTCAGTGCACCAAGGCTTCCCCCTTCTCCTATCACTACACTCAAAACTGGTACTTTAGCTCTTAAAAAAGCTTTTATGGGTTCTGATAGGGCAGCAACTGAACCCTCTTTCTCCGTTTCAGGAGAAACACGTGCCCCTGGCGTATCAATAAACGTTAAAATAGGTGTTTTAAATGTATTTGAAGCAATATCAACAGCCCTTGCAATTTTCCTGAACCCCGAAGGGCCAATCATTCCTGAATTACTCTTTAATCGCTCAATTATAGTGTGTCCTTTGTTGCTTCCGATAACAGTGAGAGATAACCCATTAAATTTGCCGATGCCTGCAATGATTGACCTGTCTTCTCCCGAAATTCTGTCTCCTTTTATTTCTACGAAATTGGTCAAAAGTTCCTTTATATAATCAAGGGTTTGAGGTCTATCAGGGTGGCGGGCTACTTCTACAATATTATAAGGAGTTAAACTTTTATAAATTACCTTAAGCCTTTCTTCTATTACATTTTTTAATTCTTTTTTTTCAAGCCCGGTTTTTCCTTCAAGCTCTTTATAAAGAGGGGCAAGTTCTCTTTCAAAGGAAAGTAAGGTCATCATATTAGGCTTCTGTTTGTGTAAATTTTCAAAACCTTTGAAATTGTTGATTTCAAATCTTTCCTTTCGAATACTCCGTCAAGAAAACCGTTTTCAAGAAGTTTTTCTGCAGACTGAAGCTCTCTGGAAAAATTCATCCCAAAGGCAAGCTGTGTAATCCTGGGGCTTGTGAGCCCTATCATTGTATCTTTCTCGGCAAAGACAAACTGGCCAAGCATTCCAATTGCAGAGGCGCCTCCATATACAGGGTTGGTGAGAAGTGAGATAAATAAACCTCCAATTTCTCTAAACTCATCTACCGCTTGAATGATACGAACTATCTGGAGCATTGAAAAAACTCCTTCCTGAATCCTCTCTCCACCAGATGAAAATTTTACAACCACTGGAAGTTGATTTTTCTTTGCATAAGTGAATAGTTTCACAATCTTTTCTCCTTCGGTGAAACCAAGACTTCCACCAATGAATTCAAAAGAAAACGCCCCTATTGCAACATCGACGCCGTCAATTTTAGCTTTTCCTGTTATTAATGCACTATTCAAACCAGTTTCCTGTCTAACTTTTGCAAGTTGATTCTTATAATAGGCTCCATCATAAAAATTAAGCACATCTAAGGGCTCTATATCACTATTAATAGCTTTAAAAGTGTCGGTATCTGTGAGCAGATTTATCCTTTCCTGTATAGACATTCTGAAATGATGTCCACAGTAAAGGCAAACATTCAAATTATTCTTTAAATCTTTGTAACTAATTAATCTCCCACACGAGCTGCATCTTATAAGAGTTTCCTTTGCAATTTCTTCTGTTATAACAGGAACATAGATCCTGTTTTTCCTTTTAAAAATATCCATATCAATAGCCAGTCTCTTTAATAATGTTTTCCAGCGGTTTTCCCATTAACAGCCTCACAATATTTCTTGCTGAGTCTTCCCAGCTTCTTTTTACGCTTTCTGCCGAGAATCCACCTGCATGTGCGGTCATCACTATATTGTCAATTGCAAAAAACGGGTATTTAGAAGGATATGCAAATTGCATGGGTTTTTCTGGATAATTCCACCAGGTATCAATCGCCGCACCTTTAAGAACATGGGTTTTTAAGGCCACAAAAAGGTCTTCTTCGTTTACAACAGCGCCTCTTCCAACATTTATAAAATATTTATCTTTCATTGCGTTAAACACATTCCTGTTGATAAGCCCTTTTGTTTCATCAGTTAGTGGAAGAACAGAAACGATAAAATGAGATTTTTCCACTGCTTTGAGCAAGTCCTCTGTACCGTAAACCTCGTCCACATTTGGATAACTTTGCGGATTCCTTTTAACACCAATAACATGCATACCAAATGCTTTTGCAAACTCTGCAATTTTCTTTCCAATGCTCCCGAGTCCTATGATACAAACGGTTTTCCCTTGAACTTCTATATTAAACTCTTTTCCCATCCAACCATGCCAATAACCTTTTCTCAAATCTCTATCACTTCGCACAAAATCTTTAGCGAGCGAAAGAAGCAAGCCGAAAGCGTATTCTGCAACAGTAACTGCATTCGAGTGGACATTTGCAAGGGCAACACCCTTCCTGGTTAGTTCCTTAACGTCAAATGTATCAACTCCCGCAAAAGGGACCTGGATTAGTTTAAGATTTTTTGCAAGTTCAAACTCTTCGGAAGATATAGAGGATGCAATAATAGCGATAGACTCTTTAAGTATTTCTTTTCTTTCTTTTTCATTTCTTGAAATAAGTATAGAAATCTCTTCCTTAAAGCCTTCTGCTTCTTTTGCTTTCTCAAACATCTCAACAGCATTAGATGGCGGGGGTAAGAATATACCAACCGTATTCATAAATCACCTCCAAAATTTCTTATATTTTAACCATAAACAATTTTTTTCAAAAACAAACCAAAAAGTATTTTTAATGTATATAATATGGTTATGAAAAAAATAGTTATTTTTACAGCTTTGATCGCCATGCTGACCACCGGCTGCAGCGCTAAAAGTATAGGTAACCAGAAAATCAAAGTAGCTGCAACTATTTTCCCCATTTACGATGCCCTCAAAGGAATAGGTAAGGATAAAGTTGATGCATCACTGATAGTCCCGCCAACATCTGACCCTCACAATTTTTCGCTTAACCCTCAAGACGTCGAGAAATTACAGGGTGTAAAACTGATTTTTGAAAACGATATTGGCCTCGAAAACTGGATGGAGGGCCTCCTTCAAAGCTTAAAAAATGCACGGGTAATTAACACAAGCGAGGCAATAAATGCTAATGTAAAGAATGATAACCCTCATATATGGTTAAATCCTGATTATTATATAATGCAATGCACGGCAATTGAAAAATCACTTATAGAGGTTGATCCTCAAAACAGCTCATATTATGAAGAAAATTTTAAAACTTACACAGATGTAATAAAATCTGAAGCTTTTAGATTACGGAGTGAAGTTAAAGGACTGCAAACGAAAAAAATCATATCTTTTCACGATGCATTTCCTTATCTTGCAGAGTACTTCGGGCTTGAAATTGCTGGAACATTGGAAGGAACTCAAGGAACATCGCCAACTCCACAAAAAATTAAAGAAATAGAAGATATAATTACTAAAAATCATATAAAAGCAGTATTTAAAGAGCCACAGCAATCAACTGAAATAATGAATGCAATCGTTGAGGATACTCATGTAAAAGTATATGTACTTGATCCTATTGGGGGAAGTAATGGGCGGGATAGCTACCTGGAAACAATGCAATACAACATAAACACAATTATTGAAGCGCTAAAATGAACAATGATACTATTCTATCAGTAAAAAACCTTTCTGTTAGATACCAGGATTTTGAGGCAATCAGCAACATCTCGTTCGAGTTAAAAAGGGGTGATATTGCAATTATTATTGGACCAAATGGTGCAGGAAAAACAACTTTGCTTAAGGCGATTCTTGATCTTTTGCCACACGAAGGCGAGGTTAGAATTTTAGGAAAAAAAATAAGCGAGATAAGTAGGGAAGAAAGAGCTAGGATTGGCTATGTGTCGCAAAAAGTTGATATTATTCAGAATTTCCCTGTTACAGTGAAAGAACTTCTCGAACTTTCTATTAAAAAAACTTACCCAAAGAGCAAAGAGCAGAAAATGAAAATCGAACAATACCTTGATTTACTCCATATTTCCCATCTTGCCAATAAAGCAATTGGAGAACTCTCTGGAGGGCAACAGCAAAGGTTCCTCATTGCAAGGGCGTTAATTTTGTCGCCTGAGATACTATTGCTCGACGAACCCATTGCAGGTATCGATATTACAGGAGAGCAGACATTTTACGAATTCATCACATGCATGAATAAGCAATACGGAATAACTACACTTCTTGTTTCTCACGATGTTACTGTGGTAGAAAAAATTGCAAGCAAAGTGATATGCGTCAACAGAACATTGATATGCGAAGGTAAACCTGACGAAGTGCTCTCGGAAGAAAAATTTGAAGAACTCTATGGAAGAGAAGCCAGTGTATACAAACACAAATTCTGCAAAGAAGGAGAACCTTGCGAGTTCTATAAGGACAGAGGGGATTTGAAATGATCTACGGATTTTTTTTGAGAGCAATTGTTGTCGGGGTAATATCGGGTTTCCTTTGCGCTTTTATTGGAGTGTTTGTAATCCTCAGGAAAATGGCATTTTTCTCGCATGCAATAGCACATATTGCACTAACCGGAGTTGCTATCGGATTTCTTGTAAATGTCAACCCGCTTGCTTCTGCTTTAGGTTTTTCGGTAGTTGTTGGGATGCTGATACCTCCTCTTATCGAAAAATCAAGATTATCTGTTGATACTATCATAGGGATATTGCTTCCTTCATCAATGGCTATTGGAGTAATTCTTCTGGGATTTGTAAAGGGATACAAGCCCGATTTGTTGAGCTACTTATTCGGGGATATTCTCGCAGTTTCTTCAAAAGATCTGTACATTATTCTTGGTCTTGCAGTATTTTCCATAGTACTTATGTATTTCATCTTCAATGAAACAACAATCATATCTTTTGATGAGGACTGGGCAAGAGTAAGTGGAATAAGAGTGAAGTATCTAAATTACCTGTTCGTACTTTTGCTATCTTTAATAGTTATTATAAGCATTAAAATAGTTGGCATTATACTTGTATCTGCGCTTGTAATAATCCCTGGAGCTGCTGCAATAAACATTGCAAAAAATTTAAGAGAAACGTTTATATATTCTATCCTTATTGGCGTTTTAGGAGAACTTGTTGGAATAATTGCATCGTATTTTTTGAACATACCCACAGGACCTTCGATAGTTTTAACAATTTCAATTATATTTATACTTACATTAAGGAGGAGAAAATGAGAGTAGCAAGTTTTGAAAGTAAAGGAATTGAAAAAGTTGGCGTGTTCTACAAGGGCAAACTAATAGACATTGATCTTGTTTCCGAAATCATTGGACATAAGCTCGACAAAGAATTTCCTGCATTCTTTAACGTCGTAGATATAATAGAGCAGTGGGAATATGTGGGGAAACTCATTGAAAAAGGCGAAAAGCTGTTCAAAGGCGAATTTCTTAAATTTTTTGAAGTTAAAAATCCTTTGTTAACTGCACCAATTATAAGAGAGAGTAAGATTGTATGCCTTGGCAAAAATTATGCTGAGCATGCAAAAGAGACAGGAAGCAAACCCCCTGAAGAGCCAATTATTTTTGGAAAATTTGCTGACTGTGTAATTTCTCATGATGAAGAAATTATTTACCTTGATTTTGCAACAAGAGTCGATCCTGAAGTTGAGCTTGCGGTTGTTATAGGAAAGCAGGGCAAGGATGTTGATGCAGAAGAGGCAATGGATCATGTTTTTGGATACACAATAGCAAATGATGTAACTGAAAGAGAATTGGAATATGCTGATATGAAGAAGGGTTGGCCGTGGTTCAGGTCAAAGAACTTTGATGCAGCAATGCCACTTGGGCCCTGGATTGTAACAAAAGATGAAATTCCAAACCCACACAACCTTGAAATAGAACTTTCAGTAAATGGCAAGGTGAGACAAAAAGGCAACACAAAAGATATGATTTTCAAAATCAATGAGCTTGTAAGCTTCATCACAAAATACATCACTTTGTACCCTGGAGACGTTATTTCAACTGGCACAGTTTCAGGAATTGCCCCAATCGAAAGGGGAGACGAAATAGTTTGCAAAATAGAAAAAATTGGCGAATTAAGAAATAAAGTAATTTAAATAAAAAGAGGGTTAAACATAGAATAAAATGGCAAAATAGTGGAAGATACTTCCAAATAGTACGAAAAAATGCCATATAAAATGGTTGTACTGCAATTTCTGCCAGGCGTAGAAGATTACTCCAAGGGTATACGTAAGCCCCCCAAGGAAAAGCAAAACAATACTACCTTTTGGCAATGCAACTATCAAAGGTTTTATTGCAATAACAATCAGCCAACCCATTGCAATGTAAATTGCAGTGAAGAGGACAGGATATTTATTTATAAATATAACTTTTAAAACAATACCAACTAAGGCAATTGCCCATACTATATAGAACAGAGATAACCCCATACTTCCCCTCAATCTAACAAGCATAAATGGGGTGTAGGAGCCTGCAATGAGCAGAAAAATTGCCGAGTGGTCAAAGATTCTCAAGACTTTCTGAAGTCTTGCAGATTTTACAATTATTGGTAAGCCATGATAAAGGGACGAAGCTACATAAAGAAGTACCAGTGTTACACCAAAGATTGTAAAACTTACAACTCTTAATGCCCCTCCCAACCTAACTGCTCTTATAATAAGCATTACAAGACCTGTGATGGCAAGTCCCGTGCCTACTGTGTGCGTTATAAAATTACCAATTTCTTCTTTTCTTGTTGGAGTCTTAGATGTTATTTTCAAATATTCTCCTCTAAACTTTTTCAACTTACAAATTATAAGATTATTTAGTAAATTAAAAATTCTTTTAAAAAACTCAAAAAACCTATTGACCTACCTTTTATTTTCCTTAAAATAGAATAAGAGAATATCATGAGAATCGGTTTAACTTTTAATCTAAGAAAAAGTTTTAGCGAAAGAAACTCCGTGTTTGACAGCCCTGAAACTATTGAGAATATTAAAAGGGCTCTTGAAAGAAAAGGGCACAGGGTTAAGCTTTACGAAGCTGGCTCTGAGACATTATTCTATCTCCTATCTTTAGACAGACCCCAGATAGTTTTTAATATCGCAGAAGGGAAAAATGGCACATATGGAGAGGCGTATGTCCCTTCAATGCTCGACGAATTGAAGATACCCTACACCGGATCTTCTGCACTTGCAGTATCATTATCTGTAAATAAAGTTGCAACAAAAATGATTATGCAAAGCGCTAATGTTAGTGTTCCAAAATTATATCAATTTATCACAACACCAAATGAAGAAATAAGAAACATCGATTCTTTCCCCGTAATTGTAAAACCCGTTTTCGAAGGTTCGAGTATTGGAATTTCTTCAAAATCGATTTGTTACTCAATGGAAGATGTCAGCATATCAGCCTTAAGGATATTTCAAAGATTAAAAAGACCTATTATGATTGAAGAGTTTATTGAGGGTACCGAAATTACAGTGGGAGTAATCGGTAACTTTCCTCCAAAAATGCTGCCTCTACTTGAAATTGATTTTTCGCCTCTGAATAAAAGGGAATCAAAAGCTTCAAAAGGAATCCAAACCTACAAATTTAAAGCCGACTATTCAGAAAAAGCACAATATTTTTTACCTGCAAGAGTATCTGAAGAAGTTATTAAAAAAATCGAGGAAAATGTCATTAAGGCATTTAGAGTCCTTAACTTGAGGGATGTTGCACGCTTTGATTTAAGAATTGATAAAAATGGTACTCCGTTCATACTTGAAGTTAACGCTGTAGTAGGACTCGAAAGAGACCATTCTGACTTCCCGCGTGTGTACAGGCTTACCGGTAAAACTTATGAGGATTTAATAAATGACATATTAGAATCTGCACTTGAAAGAATAAAGAGAAATGAGAGGGTGGTATTTTAAAATAAAGGATTAAAGTTGTTGACCCGGGGAGGAGATATGGGCCTCAGGGAGTATGCGTTTAAAATTATCGAAGAAGTAAAAAGGGCAGCGAATCCCAAAGAATCTATTAAAAAATCAATAAAATTTGACAGAGATAAACAAGAAATATACGTCAAAGATAAAATTTTTTAAAGTACAAGGAAAAATCTATCTTCTATCTGTTGGAAAGGCTGCAACTTCAATGACAGAAGGACTCCTTGAGCTCTGTGAAAGTGAAATAGAAAAAGGATATATGGTAATTCCATATGGGTATAATTTTTCTCACACTAAGATTACCGTTTTCAATTCAGGACATCCAGTGCCGGACTAAAACGGAGAATTCGCTACAAAAGCAATTTTGCAATCAGCGCCTTTACCTCTTCCAAGGAATGGAATTGCGCTTCAGGACAAAACAGAAACAACAAGGCAACTACTATTATGCGGTGCTCGCATTCAAGAGACAAATGCCGTAAGGAAGCACCTGAGCATGATAAAGGGTGGAAATCTTGCATATAAAACAAGGAAAACGCTCATAACTCTTATCCTATCAAATGTGCTTGGTGACTCTCTTGACAGCATTGCATCGGGACCTACCGTGTCTGACCCCACTACCTATGAAGATGTATCACAAATACTCACTAAATATAATTTATGGGGAAAATTACCACAAAATATCGAAAGACTCATAAAAAGAGGCCTTGAAGATTTGGAGGAAGAAACACCCAAAAATATTCCAAAGAGGCATTTTGTAGAAATTATTGCTTCCAATAAAACTTGCGTGAATGCAGGGATTAACAAAGCAAAAACAATGGGTTTCAATACGATGCTGGATTC
>Ga0209182_10000030_pt1 | contig 28504 bp, 22 predicted proteins | sample LakBais05cmmetaG_FD_185474 | JGI IMG/M metagenome (GOLD analysis project Ga0209182, IMG submission 185474) | Lake sediment microbial communities from Lake Baikal, Russia to study Microbial Dark Matter (Phase II) - Lake Baikal sediment 0-5 cm... | ecosystem: Environmental > Aquatic > Freshwater...
ACCTTCTAGATTCGTCGTTCCTTACGCATTCCCTCGCAGCCGCAGGATGATATCCGCGGTGATCCGGGCGGCGCTCCGGCAGACCGTTGGGCATCCATCAGGGCCGTGTCCGCCCGCCTCGTGGAAGGCTTTCAAATCCGCCGGATCGTACAGATGGTAGGTCCGGCCGAACTTGATCTTGTGGATCTCGGCGCAGAGCGTGTCTCCGACTTCCTCCTTGAAGCGAAGGTACATCTCCGTACCCGGTACCCGTGCCTTCCGGAGCTGCTCGACATCTTCCAGCCGCTCGCGGCCTACCTCGCTCCCGATGGCCATCATGGCGCCGGTGAGCGCCCCGCAGGTCTCACCCCGGCCGACCACGCCTCCGGAGAGGCATGTCCCTGCTTTGAATACACCCTGGTCGATCCCGCCCAGCTTGGCTTGCAGAGCTGCAAGCACGGCCTGCGTTCACCCGAGGTACGTCGCCTCGTTGTGGGCGGCCAGCTCCCCAACCTCGCTCAAAAGTTCCTCGCGCGTTGTCATCTCCATGCCTCCTCATTCCCGATTACCGTCGAGCCCCGCGCCCCCACCACGGCCTCGCCCATCACGGGAGCCGCGGGATCTACCGGCTCGTCGTCCAATCCGTCTCACCCGCCGAAAATCCCCCCTCGCCCCCCTTTGCCAAAGGGGGGTTGGGGGGATTTGGTCGTGCGCCCCGGTCATATCCGGACGGATGCGAGCCGCCCTGCCACTGGGTGCCCGTGGGATTCTTTCACAGACTCTCACTCTTCACATTCGCGATGGCACCAGGAATAGCGGAACGTACGTCAGGCCTGTTTGAAAAGTCAAGGGGAAACCCCTTCACTCACTCCTTCCGCCCGCTCGGGAGGCGCTGGCACACCCACACGCCGATCAGGCAGAGCCCCCCGCCCATCAGTTGGAGCGGCGTCAGGCGCTCGCCGAGCGTCAGCCACGCGATCAGGACGCCGAAGGGCGGGATCAGGTTCGAGAAGACGGCCGTGCGCCCCGCCCCCACTCGCTGAATTCCCTGGTTCCACCACAGGTAGGCGAGCAAGGTGTTTGCCACCACCAGATACGCCAATCCTCCCCAAGCCGCGATGGGAGCGTGGGCCAGGGCGATCCACGGCCGCTCCAGGAGCGCCAAGGGGAGCAGCAGCACAGTTCCGATTCCCATGCCATAGACCAGGATGGTCTCGGCGCTGTGCCGCTGCATGGCAACCTTGCAGAGGTAGGAATAGATCCCCCAAGACAGCCCGGCCAAGAGGAAGAGAACGTCGCCCAGCAGCATCCCGAGCGGGCTTCCTCCGGCGCCGGCGGACGGGCGAACGACCAGGACTACGCCCAGCATGCAGAGCAGGATCCCGCCGACCTGCCCCCGACTGACCCGCTCCCCCGCCAGCCGTGCGGCGAGCAGCAATGTCCAGATCGGGCTGGTGGTGGGGGCGATGATCGAGGCATGCGAGGCGGGCGCGAGCCCGAGGGCGAAGAAGAAGAACAGGTGATTGACCGAGGCCCCGAGGATTCCCAGGACGACGAGGAGGATCAAATCCTGCCGTCTGATTGTCCGCCAGCCGGAGATCCGCCTGTAGGCTACCAGGAACAGGAGCAGCGATGCCAGACCGAATCGCAGCATCCCCACCGTGATCGTGGGGATACCCTGAAGCGCGACTTTCCCCGCCACCGGCCCGGCGCCCCACAGGATAGTGGTCAGGAGAAGCAGCGCATACATCTGGCCGACCGAATGAGAGGCTGTCGGCTGTCTACTGTCGGTCACTGTGGAATGGTCCCCGATGAATCGCGGGCGCCCGAGACACATCTCGGACCCCCGTCCCAGAACCAGAGGGAGCCCGCACCAGGGGGGCGCCGCCTAGCAGGCTGCTCAAAAGGGCCCAGATGCAAGGCGGCGCGCGAAGGGCCGAGAGAGGCGTACTCCAGGTACGCCGCAGCGAGTGTCCGAGCGTGCCAACGCCGCAGGTGGGCCTTTTTCAGCAGCCTGCTAGATGCCCAGCAGTCGCTTGCGCAAGTCGTAATCGTGGAGCAATGCCTGGCTCGAACCGCTGTGCTCGATTGCCCCGTTGTTGATGACGTAGGCCCGATCGCCCAAGGCGAGCGCGAGATCGGCGTTCTGTTCCACCAAGAGGAGCGTCATCGTTCCCCGGATCTCGGCCAGGGCCCCCCACACCCCCTCCACCACCGTCGGGGCGAGACCCTCGAACGGCTCGTCCAGCAAGAGGAGCTGCGGGTTTCCCATCAGGGCGCGTGCGATGGCCAGCATCTGAAGCTCCCCCCCGCTGAGATGCTCGCCCCGCCGGCTCTTCAATTGCTCGAGATTCGGAAAGAGCTTGAACACCGAATCCGCATCCCACCGCCCCGTGCTGTTTCGCCGGGCAATCAGGAGGTTCTCCATGACCGTCAGGTTGGGGAAGATCCGCCGGCCCTGCGGCACCAGGCCGACCCCCAGACGGCCCACCCTCTCCGGCGCCAAGCCTGCGATTTCGGTATCGCGGAACCGGATCGCGCCCTTCCGGGGAGGGGCGGTCCCGATGATGCTGCTCAGCGTGGTGGTCTTGCCGGCGCCGTTTCGGCCGAGCAGGCAGACCACTTCCCCTTCTCGCACTTCCAGCGACACGTCGTGCAGGATGTGACTCTTCCCGTAGAACGTGTTGATCCGCTCGACGGTGAGCAAGGGGGCGGTCGCCTGCGCTGCGGGCCGCTTCGCCTCGGAGACCTTGAGGCCGCCCAGGTAGGCCTTTTGAACCTGATGGTCTTTCTGAATCTCCGCCGGACTCCCCTCCGCGATCACCTTCCCCTGGTGCAGGACCGTGATCCGATCCGAGAGGGCCAGGACCCGGTCGATATCGTGTTCGATCAGCACGATGGTCACGCGCTCGGCCAATCGCTGGATCAGGTCCGTCACCCGCATGCGCTCGCGAGGGGAAAGCCCCGCCAGTGGCTCGTCCAGCAGCAGGACCTCCGGGGCTGTGGCCAGCGCGATTCCGATCTCCAGGAGTCGCTGGTCGCCGTGGGACAGGCTGCTGGCAGTCACCTCTTCCTTGCCGGCAAGCCCCACGAGACCGATGATCCGCCGGGCCTCTTCGACCAGGTCGGCCAGCGCCTCCGCCTGGGACAGCATGTCGAAGCGGTGTGGACTCCGCGCCTGGACGGCGATACGGACGTTCTCCAGGACCGTGAGTTCCTGGAAGATGCTGATGATTTGGAAAGATCGGGAGACCCCGCGGCCGACGATCTGATCGGGACTGAGCCCCGTGATCCTCTCGCCCTTGAACTGGACATCCCCACCGTCGCTCTCCAGGATGCCGAAGAGCACGTTGAAGAATGTCGTCTTCCCTGCCCCGTTCGGACCGATGATGGAATGGAGCTCGCCCTGACGGACGGTCAGATCCACTCCATCTACCGCGGCCAGGGCGCCGAACCGCTTCACCAGGCCCCGAGTCGTCAGGATCGGCTCGCCGATCACGCGAGGTTTCACCGCGGCATGGTCTCCCCCGGACTCCAGCCCGGTCCCGCTCGGGATCGGGACCGCTGAAGGATGCAGCGCCTCCGCCGCCTTCCGTCGAGGCCGCAACCGCTCCCACAGAGCCTGCGTCGCCCCGACAATCCCGTTGGGCGAGAACAGGATGAAGGTGATGAAGACGATCCCGAAGAACACCATCCAGTTTTTCGTGTAAGTGCTCAGGGTGTCCCGGGCAAAGATGAAGAAGATGGCGCCGATGACCGGCCCGAAGAAGTTGCGCATCCCCCCGACCAGCGTCATGGCGACGATCTCGCCGGAGAAGGTCACGTGGAGCGTCTCCGGGTAGACGAAATTCATCAGAAAGGCGTGCAGCGCCCCGGCCAACCCCGCAAACCCGCACGAGATCGTGAAGGCGATCATCTTGTACCGCTTCGGGTCGTAGCCGACGCAGTTGGCGCGCCGCTCGTTCTCCCGGGTGGCCAGGAGCACCCGGCCGAAGGGCGAGCGCACCAGTCGCCAGATCAGGACGATGGCCACGCCGACGATCACCGCCACCAGATAGTAATACGTCAGCGGTCGTGTCAGGTCGAGACCGGGCAGGGCCGACCGCTCGATCCCGCCGATGCCGTTCTCGCCGCCCGTGACCGCCGTGGCGCGGTACACGATATAGAAGAACATCTGCGTGAAGGCGAGCGTGAGCAGCGAGAAGTAGACGCCGCGCTTCCGCATCAGAAGGAAGCCGACGACCGCCCCCATCAGCACCGCGGCCGCCGTGCCCATCAGGATGGGGATCGCCATGCCCTTGGCCAGATGCGTGTACGTCAGGGCGGCCCCATAGGCCCCGACCCCGAAGAAGGCCCCATGGCCGAAGGAAAGCAGGCCGCCGTACCCCATCAGAATATTGAATGCCAGGGCCAGCAGAGAAAAGATCAGGATCTCCGTGGCGATGGAGTACGTTGTCCCCAACCGGACGACGACAAACGGCAGCACGAGGAAGAATGCAAAGAGCGGAACCAGGGGGTGCCGCAGCAGCCCCACGGCGGGACTGTGTGATGTGATCTTTGGCGCGCTCATTCGAACTTCTCCCATCGCTCACCCAGGAGGCCCCGGGGCCGGGTCAGAAGGACCACCGCCATCAGGATATACATGGACGCCTGGGCGATGGGGGGCCAGAACAGGATGCTCAGGCTCACCACCTCGCCGACGAGAAGCCCGGCGATCACAACGCCCCAAAAACTCCCCAGCCCCCCGATGGTCACGACCACGAACGCCGCCGTTCCCACGTCTGTCCCCATGGCGGGCTGCACCCCCGCCACGGGCGCCATCAGGACCCCGGCGATCGCAGCCAGGGCCGAGCCCAGGCCGAACACGAAGGTGAAGATCGGCCGCAGGTTGATCCCCAGGATCCGGACCATCTCACCGTCGCGGCTCCCCGCCCGGATGATCATGCCGTAGGGCGTCTTCTCCAGGAACAACCACAACCCCGCGATGATGGCTATGGCGCACAGGAGAATGAAGTGGCGGTATTTTGGATAAACGAAGGCCCCCAAGGGCAACGCCCCGGTGAGTGCCTCCGGGATGTTATACGGGAGTCCGCTGGTCCCCCAGATGATCCGGACAAGCTGTTCCAGCACCATGGCCAGGCCAAAGGTGAGCAAGAGGCCCGCCGAGGGATCGGCGCGGTACAATCGTCGCAGGAAGCCCACCTCGATGAGCATTCCCAGGGCCCCGACCAGCATCGGGGAGATGACGAGGGCGGGCCCGAACCCCAGGGAGTTCTTGAGGGAGACCGTCGCGTAGGCGCCCAGCGTGAACAGGATCCCGTGGCAGAAATTGATGACGCCGATCATGCCAAAGATGAGAGACAGGCCGAGCGCCATGAGCACGTACAGCATGCCCATCACGAAGCCATTGGCCAGGTATTCTGTCAATGCGAGCCAGCTCATGGATGGAACTCCTCACACCCCGGTGGACGCAAAAAGGGGGCCGGGCCGCTCCTGGCGGCCCGACCCAGGAGATCTCTTAGTCAGGCGGCTCCATCTTGCAGAGGCTCTCCGCCCGCGGGATGGCAATCGTCTCCGCGGACTGCCCCTGCGCCGGCACCTCGGCGATGATCTCGAAGATGTCCCACTTGTCCTTCGGTTCGCCCTTCTTCTTCGTGCGCACCGTGTACATGGGCATGATGAGCTGGTGATCCCACTCGCGGAAAAAGAGCGTGCGTCCCTTCAGCGACTCGAACTGATGACCCTCCATGCCCTTCACCAGGGCTTTGCTCTCGGTGCTGTTGACCTTCTTGATCACTTCCGCCAGCACCTTGATGGTCGTGTAGTCGGCCCAGCCTTGGTTCTCCGGCGGGTCAGTCGCCAACTTCTTGAACTTGGCCACGAACTCGGCAACCCCGGGGTATTTCAATTCGTGCCACCAGAGCAGGGGGAAGTGACCCGTCAGGGCCTCCACTCCGACCGGCCACACCAACGCGGTATCAACCAGGCCGCCGGCGACCTGCATCTCCAAACCGAACTCCTTGAACTGCTTCAGGAAGTTGGTCTGGTCGGTGCCGGCGAGGTTCTGGAAGACGAGGTCCGGCTTCGCCGCCTTGACCTTCAGGAGATAGGAGCTGAAGTCGGCGCTCCCGGTGGGAACCAGCTCGCTTCCCACCTGCTCTCGCCCGGCCTTCTGCAGGAGTTTCTGAGACACCTTGAGCAGGTCGTGGCCGAACGCGTAATCGGACGTCAGGAAGTACCAGCGCTTCAGATCCGACTGCTGCAAAAGCCACGTCGCGACGGCGCTGACGTACTGGGTGTTGCTCCCTTCCGTGTTGAAGACGTAGCGGTGGCACCTGGCGCCCCGGATCTCATCCGAGTTGGCCCCCGTGTTGATGAAGAGCGTCTTGGCGCGCTGGGCCTCGTCCCCCACGACCAACGCGGAGGCGCTGCTCACAGTGCCGGTGATGGCCACGACCTTGTCCTTCTCGATGAGCTTGCGCGCCTTCTGTGCGGCCACGCCCGGGTTCGCCTCGTCCTCCACGATCAACTGAATCTTCCGGCCGAGAACACCGCCCTTCTCGTTGATCTCTTCCGCGGCAATCTTGGCGCCTGTGACCCCGTACATCCCCATGGTCGCAAGGAATCCTGTCTGCGGGACGATCTGCCCGATCCGGATCGGCTCCTGCGCGTGGACGATAGCCGGTCCGATCCAGGGTCGAACGCCTTCCAGCGTCGCCGCGCCGCCAATCACCCCCACGGTCTTGAGAAAACCGCGGCGGGACACACTCACCCGCTTCTCCTTCGCACGTCCCTTCATGGTCATCCTCCTTCATCGATGCCAACGATTCTTTGGGTCGTAGGTCGACTTCCCCACGGGTTGCCCCAGCGAACTGCCGTCGCCGCTCCACCTCCCTTCCTCTCTCTGTCTCCCGGTCGGTGTCCATCGCGCACATCCTAGCCGAAACGGCACGCGGCCGTCAACCCGCAACCCTCCCATCCTGAACCCGGAAGCCGCTACACGATCCGGGATGCGAACCGTCCTGGCGCGCCGGCACTCTCCTGCCAGAGAGGGCCATGAGAGGAGGCAGAACACACCAACGGAAATAGCGGCAACGACCGGAGTTCAATACCACGCGCACGCCATCCTTGACAAGCCCCCCGCTCTCCGGTATAGGAAATCAACCAACGCCGTCATTCTTGACCGGCTGAGCTCCGAGAGGATAAGCGAGATTGCCTCTCCTGACACGTTGAAGACCGCTGTGACATTCGAAAACGGCCCCGTATCTGGCACGTCATCGTCTCCCCGCGAGATCAAAGGAGGTGATGGACTGAAGGACGCAGGCAACACCGACCGACCCACGAACATCAGGCCTGTCTTGCGGACAAAAGGAGTGTACCCATGAAAAAGGGCGTAACTCGAAGAGGGTTTCTGAAAGCGGCTGCCACCACTGCGGTCGCGGCGGGCGCGAGTCAGATTTTTGCGCCGGCCATTCTCAGGGCGCAGCAGCAGCCGATCAAGATCGGCCACTTGATTCCGCTGACCGGCTTCCTGTCCCCCATGGGAGACTACGCGTCGAAGGCCGGCAAGCTGGCAATCGAGGAGATCAATGCGGCCGGCGGCGTGCTCGGGCGGCAACTGGAGACCATCGTCGACGACGAGACGAACCCGGGCGTGGCCGTGCAGAAGGCCACCAAGATGATCCAGCAGGACAAGGTGGACTTCCTCCTCGGCACCGTCAGCAGCGCCGTCGCGCTGGCCGTCATGGACGTGGCCGAGCGCTACCAGAAGATCTTCATCAACTCGGGGTCGAACTCGGACGAGATCCGCGGCGGGAAGTGCAACTACTACACCTTCTGCACCGAGGCCTCCAACACCCAGTACGTGAAGGCCATCGGCCGCTACCTGGTCAAGAACAAGAATTACAAGACGTTCTACATCCTCACCTCCGACTACGCCTTCGGGCACGACCTGACCCGCGTCACCCGGCGCCTGCTGGGCGAACTGGGCGGGAAAGAGATCGGCCACGACCTGGTACCCACCGGCACGGCGGACTACAGCTCCTTCATCCTGAAGATCCGCAACGCCAACCCGGAGGTCGTGTTCGTGAACGTGGCCGGCGCCGACCAGACCACCTTCCTCAAGCAGTACAGCGAGTTCGGCCTGAAGATCGACGTGGCCGGCGGTGTCACGGACACCGTTCTGATGTGGAATGCGGGGAAGGATACGGCCCAGGGGGTCTGGACCCTGATCTGGTGGGGCGACCTCGACAACCCGTGGACCAAGAACTTCACCAGCAAGTACCGGCAGAAGTACGGCTTCCCCCCCGAGAATCAGGCCTGGGGCGATTACACCAGCATCAATGCCCTGGCGCAGGCCATCAAGATGGCCGGCACCACCGACACCAAGAAGGTGATCGAGGCGATGGAGAAGATCAAGTTCGACGGCGGCAAGGGCCGCGAGCTGTACTACCGCACCTACGATCACCAGCTCATCCAGCCGATGTACGTGGTCTCGATCAAGAAGACGGGGAACAAGGACAAGTACGACATTTTCAACGTCGTCACCGAGGTCCCGGGCAAGGACGAGAACATGGAGGCCATCGCCCCGACGAAGGAAGAGAACCCCTGCAATATGAAGCGCGGCTGATCACCCTGATGGCTCCTGCCCCTCTCGACGCCGAGAGGGGCAGGAGCGTTTCCGAGACCTGGTCTTGCGAGGGAGTCCATGGACGCCACGACGTTCCTCCAGTTCTTCATCAACGGCATCGTGCTGGGAGCGATCTATGTTCTCCTGGCCATCGGACTGTCGATCATCTTCGGCATGATCGGCATTGTGAACCTGACCCACGGCATCCTCTACATGCTGGGCGCCTACGCCACGGTGACCCTGGCTCCCTATGTCGGGTTCTTCCCGAGCCTGATCATCTCCCCACTGCTTGTCGCCCTGTTCGGCATGGCCATCGAGGCCGCCTTCCTCCGGCGGATCTACAAGGGAGACCCGGCGCTCGGCCTCCTCTTCACCTTCGGCCTGGCCATGTTCCTGGAGCAGATGGTCCGGGCGATCTGGGGCACTCAGGGCATCCCGTTCCAGATTCCCGAGGCGCTGCGCGGCGCCGTCGCCGCCGGTCCCATCATCTACTCCAAGTACCGCTATTTCATCGGGCTGTGCTCCATCGTGGCCATCGGCAGCCTCTGGTTCTTCCTGGAGAAGACCCGCTACGGCACGATCATCCGGGCCGGCAGTCGCGACCCCGACATGGTTCGCATGCTCGGCATCAGCCTGAAGCCCGTCTTCACCGCCGTGTTCGGCCTGGGGGTCGCGCTGGCGGCCCTCTCGGGCGTGCTGGCGTCACCCCTGGCGGGGGTCGAGCCGGCCATGGGGACAAACACGGGCACCTTCGCCTTCGTGGTCGTGGTCATCGGTGGCTTGGGTAGCTTCTGGGGCTCGGTCATCGCCGGCCTGATGGTCGGCGAGGTGGAGAGCTTCTGCATCTTCTTCTGGCCCCCGATGGCCGATGCGTCGAAGTTCGCCCTCATGATCGCGATCCTCTTGCTCCGGCCCCGCGGGCTGCTCGGGCGGCAATGGGAGAGATTCGAATGAAGCGCTGGCTCCTGTTTCAGAGTGTCACGGCCAATCTGGTGCTTCTCGGCGTACTCCTGGTCCTCCCCTATGCACTGGAGAATCTGAAGAGTACGGCGCTGATGGCCAGCCAGATCCTGATTTTCGCCGTGGTCGGCCTGGGCTTCAACATCCTGCTCGGCTATACGGGACTCCTGTCCTTCGGCCACGGCATGTTCCTGGGCATGGGGATGTACGGCACCACGCTGGCGCAGCTCCACTTCTTCCGTGGGGGCTTCACCATCCCGATCCTGATCGGAACCCTCCTGGCTGCGCTGACCGGCGTGGTGGTCGGTTTCCTGGTCATGCGCCGCCGAGGCGTGTACTTCGCGCTGCTCACCCTGGCCTTCACGCAGCTCTTCTTCACCATCTGCTACCGCTGGACCGCTGTCACGGGTGGCGAGAACGGCCTCTCCGGCCTCAAGCGGCCGGAAAATTTCCTCGGCCTTGACCTGCGGAGCGATTACGCCTTCTACTACGTCTGCCTGGTCCTGCTCGCGGCCTGCGTCCTGCTGATCCGTCGCATCCTGGACGCCCCCTTCGGCCGTGTGCTCCAGGCCATCCGCGACAACGAGGTCCGGGCCGCCAGCGTCGGTTACAATCCCCGTCGGTACAAGCATGTGGCGGTCATCATCTCGGGCACGTTCCTGGGGTTCGCCGGCACGCTCTTCGCCTATCTCAACTACTTCGCCTACCCCGAGGTCTTCCACTCCGCCTTTTCGGGTTCCATCGTTGCGATGACGATCGTGGGCGGGATGAGGAACTTCTTCGGCCCCATCGTCGGCGCCGCCGTGTACGTGTTCTTTCAGGACCTCCTCTCCTCGTACACGAAGCACTGGATGATCTATTTCGGACTGATGTTCATGGCTTTCATTCTGTTCTCTCCCAACGGGATGATGGGAATCCTCGCCAACTTGCGGGGCCGGCTGCGCGGGGAAAACGGGAAGAACGGCCTGGAGGCGGCCCCGCCGGCACAGGCCGCGCAGGCGGACGCAACGGCGCCCGGGGTGGCCGACCTCGCCCCGCAGGCGCGTCTCGCCCTCTCCACCGAGGAGATCTTCCGGGTCGAGAGCGTGACCAAGCGGTTCGGCGCTCTGGCCGCCGTGGACGGGGTCAGCTTCTCGGTGATGAAGGGGGAGCTTCGCTCCCTGATCGGGCCCAACGGCGCCGGGAAGACGACACTCTTCAACGCACTGACCGGCAATCTTCCCAAGGACGGCGGGAAGGTCTTCTTCAAGGGCAAGGACATCACCGCCCTGGAACCCTATCAGATCGCGAACCACGGCATCGCCCGCTCCTTCCAGATCCTCAGCATCTTCAAGGATCTCACCGTCTTCGAGAACATCCGGGTCTCGGTCCAGTCGAAGACCCCCTCCCGGTTCTCCATGCTGGCCGTGACGGACGAACTGACGGAGATCAACCGCGAGGCCGAGCGGATTCTGGACCAGGTGGGCCTCCGGCCGCTGCGCGACCAGATTGCCATGAACATCTCCCACGGCGACCAGCGACTGCTGGAGATCGGCGTCACGCTGGCCATGAAGCCGGAACTGCTCATGCTGGACGAGCCCCTGGCCGGCCTAGCGGCCAAGGAGCGGGTGAAGACCGCCGGCCTGATCCGCGCCCTGGCCGGCGAGCACACCGTGATCCTCATCGACCACGACATCGATCAGATCCTGAACATCTCCGATCGGATCACGGTCCTGGCCCAGGGCAAGGTCATCGCCGAGGGAAGCCCGGACGAGATCCAGGCCAACCCCTTGGTGCAAGAGGCCTACATCGGCGGCTTCGACCGGAAGCACCTGGTCTCGCACCCGCCCCAGCGCCGGACGGACGTCCCGCTCCTCACGGTGGAGCGGATCAACACCTCCTACGGGAAGAGCCATATTCTGCACGACGTGTCCCTGACGGTCTATCCGGGAGAGCTGGTCTGCCTGCTGGGGCGAAATGGGGCCGGCAAGACCACGACCCTGCACTCCATCATCGGCCTCACGCCGCCGTGGCGCGGCGAGATCCGCTTCGGCGGAGAGGCGATCGCCCGCCTCCAGCCCGAGCAGATCAGCCGGAAGGGCATCATGCTGGTCCCGCAGGGCCGCCGGATCTTCCCGAACCTCACGGTCCAGGAGAACCTCGAGATCGCCTTCATGCAGGCGAGGCGGAACGGCCGTCCCGTGGTCTGGACCCCGGACAAGGCCTATGAACTCCTGCCGCAGCTCGGCCCCCTGCGCGCGCGCCGGGGCGAGCAGATGAGCGGCGGCGAGCTACAGATGCTGGCCATCGCCCGCGCGCTCATGAGCAACGGCCAGCTCCTCATGCTCGACGAGCCGTTCGAAGGATTGGCGCCCACCATCGTCGAGGGCCTCTGGAAGGTGATCAACGAACTGAAGAAGGAGATGACGATCCTGCTGGTGGAGCAGAACGCCGACCTGGCCCTGTCGCTGGGCGATCGGGTCTATGTCGTCAATAATGGCCAGATCGAATTCGAGGGGGCGGCCCAGGCCATCATCGAGGACCACGCGCTGCGCCAAAAGCTTTTAGGGGTCTAATTGCAGGAAAGCCAGAACGGGCAGGGTCGCGAGACCCTGCCCGTTTCGCTATCCGGCTCGCCTCGCCCGGTCCAGGATCCGCTGCTCCATGGCCACGACGGGCAGCTCGATCAGCTCACCGTCCAGGGCGACCACCCCGCGGCCTTGGGGGCGGAGATCATAGGGACAGCCCTCGCAGCAGATCCTCGGACAGCCTGCCCCGGCAGATCTCCGAGACGGGGCCGGTGAGGGTGAGTTCCCAGGTATCGGCGATGGAGACCGCCAGCGCGCCCCCGGGGCTCTCGATGGTGACCGTGCGGTCGGTGAGGCCGTTCTTGACGCAGGCCGCGGCCACCGCGCAGGAGCTGGTCCCGGAGGCCAGGGTGTACCCCGCCCCCCGCTCCCAGATCAGGATGGAGACGCGATCGCGGCCGAGAAGCTTGGCGAACTGGACGTTGATCCGGTTGGGGAAGCTCGGGTGGTGCTCGATCTTGGGCCCGAGCCGCTTCACCTCGTCCACGTCCAGCGCGTCGGTGAAGATCACGCAGTGCGGGTTCCCGACCGAGACGCACGTCACCGTGAGGCGCCGCTCCTCCACCGCGAGTAGCTCCCGCACCACCTCGCGCCGAGGGCCCGCCACGGGGATCTCGGTGCTCACGAAGGTCGCCCGTCCCATCTCCGCGGTGATCATGCGGACACGGTCCCCGTCGAGGTCCAGCCTCGCCCGCACGAGCCCGCCCAGCGTCGAGATGGTGAGCTCCGGTCGCGGGGCGTAGCCGTGATCGTAGAGGAATTTGGCCAGGATGCGGATGCCGTTCCCGCTCTTCTCCGCCTCGCTCCCGTCGGGGTTGAAGATACGCACCCCGAAATCCGCCTCCGTTCCAGGAACGACGAGCAGGATCCCGTCAGACCCGACGCCGAAGTGGTAATCGCAGATGGTGCGCACCGCCTCGGGCGTGAGCGGTCTCGAGAGCTGCGCCTGGTCCAGCACGATGTAGTCGTTGCCGAGGCCGTGAGACTTGACGAATTCGTCGAGCATCAGTTGAGTTTTCATGGCGCGTATCCTAGACGATGGATCTCTCTCCTTTGTAGCGGTCCTCAAGAACCTCGGAGGGGAGATATCGCTCTTCCATCTGGCGGAATCGGTCGAGATGGACGACCTGGGCAAACTCCTGAAAGGTGAAGAGCCGGTCGAGGTACTTGTCCGAGACCCCTTCTTCCCGAACGCGCCGCATCACGTCGTACATGCCCTTGGCCGCCGCAAAGAGGGCGGTGAGCGCCGGGACGACGTACTTGAACCCCATCTCCTCGGCTTCTCTGTACGTCGTCAGAGGCGTCCTGCCGCCCTCGATGAGGTTGAGCATCAAGGGGGCCTTAATCTCGCGCCCCACCCGCTCCATCTGCTCCCGGGTCTCCAGGGCTTCCACGAAGATCATATCCACGCCGAGGTCCACGGCCGCCTTGGCCCGGTCCAGCGCGTCCTCGAATCCATTCACGGCGATGGCGTCGATCCGGCACATGATCACGAAATCCGGATCGAACTCGGTGCGGGCGTCCATGGCCGCCCGGAGCTTCCCCAGCATCTCTGGCATCGAGATGACCTGCTTACCCCGCATATGCCCGCAGCGCTTCGGCATCAACTGGTCTTCGATGAACAGGCCCGCCGCCCCCGCCCGGATGTACTCCTGCACGGTCCGGTGGACATTCACGGCATTGCCGAAGCCGGTGTCGGCATCCCCCAGCACCGGGATCTCGACCGCGCCGGCCACCGCGCCCACCTGGCGCACCATCTCCGTCATGTCCAGGAGGCCGATGTCCGGTCGCCCCAGCGTCACCGCCGCCGTGCCGTACCCCGAGTGCGACACCGCCTCGAAACCGACCATCTCGCAGATCCTGGCCGAGAGGGCGTCGTACACGCCGGGGGCAATGATCAGCCCGGGCCGCTGGAGCAGCGCCCGAAGGGCCTTCGTCTTCTTCGCCATCGTATCTCCCCTGCCGCGTGGCGACGGATCTGCGTAGACAGCAGCCATGCGGACAGCCCAAGAACACTCCGCCTCCTATTTCATCATCGACGGCAGCCAGGTGCTCATCAAGGGGAAGAGCATCGTGAAAATCAGAAATGCCCCCATCAGGACGATGAACGGCGCGACCCCCCGGATCACCTCGGACATGTGGATGTCCTTGTCCAGGCCGTTGATGACGTACAGGTTCATCCCCACGGGGGGCGTGACCAGCGCCATCTCCATGTTGACGGTCAGCACGATGGCATACCAGATGGGATCGATCTTGAGCGCATCGAGGATCGGCGCCACCAGCGGCATGGTGAGCAGGATGATCGAGACGGTCTCCAGGATGCATCCCAGAAACAGCATCAAAATGTTCATCGCCACGACGAACATGAAGGCCGACAACTTCCATTCGATGATGAGCGCCGTGAGCTGCTGGGGGATCTCGATCAGCGTCATCACCCGGCCGAACAGGATGGCGCCGCCGATGATCAGCGCGATCATGCACGACGTGCCCACGGCATGGAGACAGACGCCGGGGATGTCGCGCAGCCTCAGCGTGCGATAGATGACCAGGGTGATGAAGAGGCTGTAGGTCAGCCCGACCGCCGCCGCTTCCGTCGGCGTGAACGCCCCGGTGTAGATGCCGCCGAGGATCAGGAAGGGGAGGGCGATGCCCCAGAGGTTCCTGCGGGTCACCCGCAGCCGCTCCGGCCACGAGGCCGGCTCCATGGGAAGGTACCCACCGCGCTTGCTCCGGTAGACGGCGTAGGCGATCAGGATCGACGTCAGCACCAGACCGGGGATGATACCGGCGATGAAGAGCTTTCCGATGGACACCTCGGTCACCGCGCCGAAGATGATCAGGGGGATGCTGGGCGGGATGAGGATGCCGAGCGTCCCCCCGCAGGCCAGCAGCCCCAGGGTGAACTGCTTATTGTATCCCCGCCCGATCATCGCCGGGTAGGCCACCATGCCGATCGTCGCCGCGGTGGCGGCCCCCGAGCCGCTGATCGCCGCGAAGAATGCGCAGGCCAGGATCGTGGCGATGGCCAGTCCGCCCGGCAGGTGCCGGACCCAGGCGTTCATCACCTCGAAGAGGTCGTCGCCGACTTTCCCGTCGAGCAGGACCCGGCTCATCAATACATAGAGCGGGATCGCGATGACGACAAAGCTGTCCAGCGACGTGAAGACGGAGTTGGCGATGATCTTCATCGGCAGCTCGTACAGGAAGACCAGGAGGACGGACGTCGTCCCCAGCGAGAACGCCACCGGCAACCCGGCGAAGAGGACGATCAACAGCAGGAGGCTGACGAAGCCGAAGCTGATCATGCGGAGACACCTCCGTTCTCGCCGTGGGCCGTGAGCTCGGCCACCCGATCCACGATGATCAGGGCGAACTGGAACGTCAGCAGCACGAACCCCATCAGGAGCGCCGACTGCGGGATCCAGAGCGGCACCCGGAGCGGGGTGGCCGACAGCTTGCCGAATCGAACCGTGGCGGCAATCATCTGGTACGCCTGCAGCGAGACGATGGCGCAGAAGACCCCTCCCACCGCGCTGGTCACCACCTCCGTCAGCATCCTCGCCCGGGGCGGCAGGCGCTCGGTCACGAGATCGACGTGGACGTGCTTGCGCGTCTGCAGGGTGTACGACGCGGCCGCCAGCATGGTCCACATATACAGGTAGATCGCGACCTCCTGGGCCCAGATCGTGGGCGACCCGAAGAAATACCGGCACACCACCTCGTAGGTGAGAATGAGTCCCATGGCGAGGATGCCGAGCCCGCTGGCCATGCCCAGGGCGAGATTGCAGCGCTCGACGACTGCCCGAAGCTGCCCAAGCATAGAACCTCCTTGTTTCAATCGACATGCCGTTCCGGAATTTCTCCGGTCCAGTTATTCTTTGACAACGGCTTACCGCCCGGCTACTTGAGGCCCAGCGCGATCTCCATGAGCTTCTTGGCCAGCTCGCCGGTCTTGCTGGCGAAGGTCTGCCGAACGGGTTCAGTGGCCTTGATGAAGAGCGGGCGCGCCTCCGGCGTCAACTGATGAATCTGGACGCCGGCCTTGCGAATCGCCTTCTCGGCCTCGTCCTCGGACTGGGCGATGGCTCCGCGGATCCACTCCTCGGCATCCTTGCCCGCCTTGAGGACGGCGTCCCGCTGATCCTGGGGCAGCTTCTCCCACCACTTGAGGCTCGCCTGCACGGCAAACTGCGCCGTCGTGTAGTTGGCCTCGGTCATGAACTTCTGCACTTCCTGGATCTTCCGGGAGACGGCGGCCGGCATGCCGGTCGTCGCGCCGTCGACCGTGCCGCGCTGCAGGGCCATGTACATCTCCGACGAGCTCATCACCGTCGGCGCGGCGCCCAGGGCCTTGAGCGTGTCCGCATCGCCGCTGCTGAAGGAGCGCATCGTCAGCCCCTTGAAGTCGTCGGGCTTCGTGAGTGGGCGCTTGTTGTTGAAGAACTGGATGTACCCGTAGTCGACCCAGAACAAGTTCTTCACCGTCTTCTTCTCGAACTCCTTGTCCAGAAGCTCCCCCGCGCCGGCGTCGATGAACTTCTTGATCGAGGTGAGGTCCTTGAAGACGAAAGGCATCTCGAAGACATCCGCGGCCGCGATCATCCCCGACCACTTGTTCACCGGCACAAGCCCGGACTCGATCAGCCCCTCCTGGAGCCCCTCCACGATCTCCGTGTCCTTGAAGAGCTGCGCCGAGTCGAAGATCTTGACCTCGACGGCCCCCTTCGAATACTCCTTCACCTTCGCGGCGAAGAGGACCAGTCCCTTCGAGATGTGGTGGGACGGGGGAAGCTGGTTCGACAGCCGGAACTCCGTCTTCGCCCCCGCGACTGCGGTCCCGCTCGCCACCACGACCGCCGCAGCGATCGCGAGCACTGCTGATTTCCAGATCCGTTGCATCATCGTTCAATCCTCCCTTGCGTTGACACTCCGCCTCTTCACCGCGCCGCTCGTCGGTCTGGCCCGGCCTGCGAGCCTCGCACATACCCCGGACATGGATCGCGTGTCAAGCGAAAATCTGGAACTCTGGAGACGGAACGTCTCGCCCTACGCCCGATCCTGAGCCTTGACTCGCGCCTCGGCCAGCCACTCCGGCTCCAGGTGCAGATCCTGAATCCTTCCCGCCTTGACCACCTGCCCCGGCACCTCGTGGCCCACGATCCCGGGTAGCGAGCGTGCGCATGCAAGCAAGCGGGCGAGGTCGATACCCGTCGCATAGCCGAGGGCCTCCAGCATGTGGACCAGGTCCTCGGTGCAGACGTTGCCGGTCGCCCCCGGCGCAAAGGGACAGCCGCCGAGGCCTCCAAGCGCGGCATCGAAGCAGTCCGCCCCGGCCTGGAGCGCCGCCAGGATGTTTGCCAGCCCCATCCCCCGAGTGTTGTGCAGGTGGAGCGCCAGGGCCGCCGTCGGGAAACGCCGGCGAAATTCCTCTACCATACCCGCCACCTGCGCCGGATGGGCCATCCCCGTCGTATCGCAGAGCGAGATTCCCCCTGCCCCTGCCGCGAGCAACCGCTCGCTGAAACGCCAGACGTCGGCCTCGGCCACCGGCCCTTCCATGGGACAGCCGAAACAGGCGGAGAGGGAAGCGTTGGTGACGATGCCGCTGTGCCGCACGGCCCGGATGGTCTCGGCGAGTTGCGCGTACGATTGCTCGCGCGTCATCCGCAGGTTGGCGAGATTGTGCGTCTCGCTGACCGACATGACGAGATTGATCTCGTCCACCTTCACGGCCAGGGCCCGTTCCGCCCCGCGCTGGTTGGGCACGAGGCACGAATAGATCACCCCCGACGCCCGCGTAATTCCCCGGAAGACCTCCTCCGCATCGCGCAGGCTCGGTATGGCCTTTGGCGACGTGAAGGAGGTCACCTCGATCTTGGGCAACCCGGTACGGCTCAGTTCATCGATGAGCGCAACCTTGGCCGCCGTCGGGACGAACGTCGGCTCGATCTGGAACCCGTCCCGGGTCGTGACCTCACAGATATGGATCTGTCTTCCCTCCCCTGCGAACATGATCGCTCCTCTACCCAATGACCTTCTCGGTACGGAACGCGGCGATCTCCTCCGCCGTGTAGCCCAACCGCTGGAGCACCGACTCGGTATCCTCGCCGAGCCGGGGCGCCGTCGTACGAAGTCTCCCCGGAGTCTCGGAGAGCTTGGGCACGACGCCTGGCACCTTGAGCGTGCTCCCCTCCCGGATGACGATCTCTTCGATCATGCCCCGCGCGGCGTAATGTGGATCATCGAGGATGTCCTTGGCCGAGTAGATCCGCCCCGCGGGCACCCGGGCCTTGGTCATGGCGGTCAGGATCTCGTCAAGGGGCTTGTCGGCCGTCCAGGCGGCGATGCCCGCATCGATCTCCTCGACGCGCCGCACCCGGCCCTCGTTGGTAGCCAGCGCCGGATCGGCAGCGAGATCCGGTCGGCCGATCGCCTCCATCAGCCGCTTGAAGATGCTGTCCCCGTTCCCGGCGATGAGGACGTACTCGTCCCCCTTGCAGGGGTAGGCGTTGGTCGGGGCGATGCCCGGCAGGGCGCTCCCCGTCCGCTCTCGGATCACGCCAAAGGCGTCGTACTCCGGCAGAAGGCTCTCCATCATATTGAAGACGGCCTCGTACAGAGCGACGTCGATGTACTGTCCCTTCCCCCCGCTCGCCTTCCGGTGGTACAGGGCCAGGAGCACGCCGATCACCCCGTGGAGCGCCGCCAGCGAATCGCCGATGCTCACGCCGACTCGCACCGGGGGCCGGCCGGGCTCGCCGGTGATGTAGCGGAGGCCGCCCATCGCCTCGCCGATGACGCCGAATCCCGGCAGGTCCCGATACGGACCGGTCTGTCCGTAGCCGGAGATGCGCAACATGATCAGGCCGGGGTTCAGCGCCGACAGCTCGTTCCAGCCGAGCCCCCAGCTCTCCATGGTCCCGGGCTTGAAGTTCTCGATCAGCACATCGGCCTCGGTCGCCAGCCGGCGGACGATCTCCTGCCCCTTCGGCTGACGGAGGTCAAGGACGATGGACTGTTTGTTGCGCGACTGCACCTGCCACCAGACCGAGGTGCCCTGGTGCAGCATCCGCCACTTGCGCAGCGGATCCCCTTCGCCGGGCGGCTCGATCTTGATCACCTCGGCGCCGAAGTCGCCCAGCGTCTTCCCCGCAAAGGGCCCCGCAATGAGCTGACCCAGCTCGACGACCTTGACCCCATCCAGCGGCAGCGGGCTCTGTGTCTCACTCATGGCTCATGTCCTTACCTGTCGCTTATGGCTTTTTCCCCATCCCGTCGGGACGCTGGGGTGTGCCCGAGGGCAGGGGGGCGGTCCGGGCCGCCTCATGCGCCTCGCGAAGCTCATCCTTGTCGGGATAGAAACGCATCGCGGCCTCGAGCTCCTGAAGGGCCCGCGCGCGGTTGCCGGACTGGAAGTACACGCGGGCCCTTCAGGAGCTCGAGGCCAGCGCGCGCGGCGTGATCTGGAGGACAGCACGCAGGCTGCGCTCCGCACCCATCCAGTCTCCCAACTGCACGGCAGCCTTCCCGAGCTGTTCGAGCAAGGCGGGGTTCTGTGGGCTGAGCGTCAGTCCCTGCGACAGGGCGCGGGTGGCCGCCCGCCAATCCTCGAGCCCGCTGTAGGCCTGGGCGCTGAGGTTCCAGGCGGTGACATCCGTCGGCGCGAGCGTTGCGGCGCGTTCAGCCTCGGCCTTGGCCTTCTCCCACTGCCGCAGGTTCAGATACACTTGCGCCAGATGGAGGTGAGGCTCCGCGACGCCTGGCATCAGCTTCAGCATTCGCCGGAAAGCCGCCTCGGCCCGCTCTAACATGCCCTGCTGGATGTAGAGCCGTCCCAGCTCCCGGTAGGCCCCGATCGGGGCCGGATCGAGAGAGGCCACGCGCAAGAGGTCGGCCTCCGCCTGGAAGGGGTGGCCGAGTTCCCGATTCACCTGCCCCCGCAGAATCAGGGCGAGGAGGTGGCGCGAGTCGATGGAGAGCGCGGCATCCAGGTATCGTTTCGCCGGAATGGCCTGTCCTTTCCTCATGTGGGCCAGCGCAATGTTCGCCAGGAACGCCGGCTGCTCGAACAGGCGCGGGTCCGCCTCGGGCGTCAGGGGTGGAAGGCCGCGGGTGCGCGTCCGATCCACGAGCGCGTTGTTCCGCTGGACGGTCTGGCGGTACAGGCTCAACGGGGCAGAGAACTCCAAGAGCGGGCGGTCATCGGTGTTCAATCGGGCGCCCTTGGCCAGTCGATCCAGATCCTGGTTGCCCAGGCTAAAATCGACGAGGATAGTCAAGGGGTCCGACATGCCAAGGAGGCCCAGGTCTTGCCGGACGCCCGCCGAGGCGTCGAACCGCGCCCGGAGGCGATTCGGGTCCAGGAGAAGCGGCTGCCTGGAACCCATGAGAAGGAAGTCGCCCTGGTTGATCGACCACATCCATGTGTGGGGGAACACGTGCCGGAACGACGCGATCACCATGCGGAAATCTTCCGGGTCCAGGTTATAGGCCTGGAGCCATTGCACGTAGAGCCCATCCCCCCGCAACCGCTCCGCGGCCATGGCATAGAACTCGACCGAGAAGAGGCTCCCGATGCCGCTGATCCACGGGTTCGACGGCTCGGAGATGATGACGTCGTAGGGGGAAGCGCGCGTGAGGAGGAAGTGGCGGCCATCCGCCACGTGGACCCGCACCCGGGGATGCGCCAGGACGTTTCGGTTCTCCTTGGCGAAGTAGCCCGCCGCTTCGATCACCGCCGGCTCGATCTCGACGACATCCACGGTCACGACAGGGTGCTGGACGGCCGCCGCCGCGGTCACCCCGCTCCCCAGCCCAATCACCAGAACCCTGCGCGGCTCCGGATGCAGCATCAGGGGAAGGTGTCCCAGCATGAGCTGCGTGCGCATGTCGCTGAGGTTGCTGGCATCGGTTTTCCCGTTGACCCGCAGGAACTTCTCTTCGCCCCGACGCTGGACGCTCACGGTCGCTCCGACACCGTCCCGGTAGTAGAGCAGCTCCTCATCGACCGGCACCAGATCTCGGAGGCGCGCCTCCCCGCTCTCCGCGGTATACATCGGCCCGTACACGACGACCCCGGCGACCATGACGTTGGGATTCCATTTGGGAATCATGGGGAGAACGGCAAGGGCGACGCTGGCCCCCACGACCGTGAGAGCGGGAAGCGTGCGGCGCGCCTCGCGCAGGCCGACCGCCGCGATGGCGACGGCCCCGGCCAGATTCAAGCTCACGGCGGCGAGGAGGCTGCGCTGCACACCCCACTGCGGGATCAGCAGGAAGCCGGCGACAAGGGTGCCGAGGATCGCCCCCAGGGTATTCACGGCGTAGATCCGGCCGACGCTGAATCCCACCGAGTCGAGCTGCCGGACCAGAACCCGCACGGTGCAGGGGAAGGTCGCCCCCATGAAGAGGGTCGGCACGAGCATCACGCCTGCACCCAGAAGGAACTGGGCGACCACGATGGCGCGCGGATTCTGTGTGATCCGGAACACGGCGAGGAACAGCTCGGGGAGCCGATCGATGAAGGGCAGGACCATGGCGGCGCTCAGGCCGATCCCGAGCTGGATGAGCCCCAGACTCCAGACCGGGAGGGGGCGGCCCCCCCACCAGCGGGCGAACAGGGCGCTGCCGGCGGCCAGTCCCATTAGAAATGCCACCAGCATCGTGGTGAAGGCGTAGGTCGAACTGCCGAGGACCAGGCTCAAGGCCCGTGTCCAGCCCACTTCGTACATCATGGAGGCCGCGCCTGAGGTTCCGAAGACCAGGAGGATCAGGACCGCGGCCGCTCGCGGGGGCGCCGAGGCCGGTGACTCTGTGGCGCTGGCCCTCTCCATGGCTCTGGGCATCGCGGGGGCCACTCTGCTCGTCCTCCGGTGGAGGGAGCGGTCGAAGCCGATGACCAAGAAGCCGATGCCGATGTTCACCGCGGCGCCGAGCCAGAGCGAGCTGTGCAGGCCGAGTCCCGGCAGCAGGGAGAAACCCGCCAGAGCGGCGCCGCCGACCGCCCCGAAGGTATTGAGCGCGTACAGGCGTCCGACCTGTCCTCCGATCTCGTCCCGGTGTTGGATGAAGAACCGGATGAGAATCGGCAGGGTTCCCCCCATCAAGGTCGTCGGAATCACGAGGATGCCAAAGACCAGGGCGAACTGAATCGGGCTGAATCCCGACGCGGGCAGGCCTGCGCGTTGGGCGTATGCCAGATACAGCCGTTCGACCGCAGGGACGAGGAGGGGGGTGGCGACGGCAAACGCGCCGATGGCGATCTCCAGGATCCCGTAGAGCCGGATCGGACGCGTGCTCCGATCCGCGGCGCGGCCGAAGAGGGCGCTGCCCAGCGCGAGGCCACCCATGAACGCGGCCAGGACCGTGCTCACGGCGTAGACAGTGTGGCCGAACACGAGACCCAACATCCGCGTCCAGATCACCTCGTAGATCAAACCGGTGGCGCCGGAGAGGAAGAAACAGATCAGGACGGCGCGGGTGATCCACCGCACCGGGGGGGCGGCGGTTTCCGGAAACGACGCGACTGTGGGCGAGTCCCCTGCGTCCTGGTCCGCTGATACGCTAGGCGTGTGCCCTGATGCCTCGTGTCCGGCGGGGTCTTTCATGGTGTCTTCGCTCCCTTGTCTTTGCGAGAACCGGGCGCCATGCGACGACTGGGCGCGCGCCCGAGCGATCTCTGACGGTATGCCCATACGTCCGGCCGGGAAATCCATTGATGTCACATTCCCATCGGCCGGTCAAGGGATGCGCCATCGATAGCCCTCCATGTGGGCGGCGGCCGACCGGCCGTTCTCCGCCCTTCTGCGTTGAACCACGCCGGGAGATGTGCTACAAGTACGAGCCTGGAGATTGACCCGTGCAGATCTTGAAGCGCGTCCTGCCCATTCTCGCCTCGCTCCTCTATGTCGTGAGCCCGATCGACGCCGTGCCGGACTTTATTCCGGGCTTCGGCTGGCTCGACGATCTCGTGGTGATCGGCTTCCTGTTCTGGTACCTGTCGCGCCAGCAGCCCGGTCGCTCCCCTTGGGACGTCTTCCGCAAGCGGATGCAGGGCCCGTGGACGCGCCCGACGGACGCGCCGCACCCGGAGGATCCGACCGCCGATTTCAGCCGGATGGATCCCTACGCCATCCTCGAGATCTCTCCCCGGGCCTCGCCGGAAGAGATCAAGGCCGCCTACAAGCGGGCCGTGGTCCGCTACCATCCCGACAAGGTAGCCCACCTGGGCAAGGAATTCCAGGACATGGCCCACCAGAAGATGCTGGCGATCCAGCGGGCCTACAAGACGCTTCAGGGGGGTGGGCGGTAGCCCGCACGGGCACGCGCCAAACTCCTTGCATTGCACGGTGAGTTCACTATACTTGATGCCACCCTGGGAGACCCATGGCCCACATCGTCGCCTACATCACCGGACACGGATTCGGCCACGCCACTCGCATGGCGGCCGTGATCGAGGCATTGACCGAGCGCCGACCCGACCTCGCGGTCAGCCTCGTCTCCACCGCGCCGGAATGGCTCTTCCGGCTGAACCTTTCCGTTCCGTTTCGCGTCCGCGCCCGGGCGCTGGACGTGGGGGTGATCCAGCGGGACTCCATCCACATCGACTCCCCCGGCACGCTGGCGGCCTGCGCGCGAACCCAGGAGCGGCAGGACGCGCTGATCGAGGAGGAGGCGGCCGTCTTGCGCCGGGAGGCGGTGGACCTCGTGGTCGCCGACATTCCGCCGGCCGCGTTTCCCATCGCCCGGCGCGCGGGGGTGCCCGGTGTGGGGATCAGCAACTTTTCTTGGGACTGGATCTACGCCGACTATGCGCAGAGCCTCCCTTCCTACGGTCCGCTGGTGGGGGCGATCCGGGAGGCGTACGGGCAGGCGGACCTGTTTCTGCGCCTGCCGTTTCACGGACCGTGCGACGCCTTCCCGGTCGTTCGCGACATCCCCATGATCGCGCGCCGGTCCCGTCGATCCCGGCAGGAGATCCGGCGGTGGCTGGGTCTGCCGGAGACTCGTCCGGTGATCCTCCTCTCGTTCGGCGGTTTGGACATCCAGGGCATCGACTTCGATCGCGTGGAGCGACTCACCGAATACCTGTTCTTGACCACCCAGGCCCTGCCTCGCCCGGTCGCGAACCTGCGTGCCGTGGCGCTGGACGGACTGCGCTACGAGGACCTCGTGGCCCAGGCCGACGCCGTGATCACCAAGCCGGGTTACGGTATCGTGTCGGACTGTCTCGCGAACCGGACGCCGGTTCTGTATACGTCCCGGGGCGAGTTCGCCGAGTATACGCGCCTGGTGGAGGGGCTGGAACGTTTCGGCGTCTCCCGCTTCATCGGGAATGCGGACCTGCTCGCGGGCAACTGGCGGGACGCGATCGCGGCGCTGCTGGGACAGCCGCGCTCTTGGACGGATCTGCCTGCAAACGGCGCCGACGTGGCGGCCGAGATCCTGGAGACGTTCCTGCGGCCCGGGCTCCCGGGCCGAGGCGAGACCGAGCCGCAACTCCTGCGGGCCGTCGGACAGGCAACGGCAACGCAATGCGGAAGCTCACACCTGTAAAGGAGAGGAAGGGATGGCCACCCCGACAGAAGGACGTTCACCCGCCGTGCTTCCCGCTGCGCTCGTCGTGGACGATCAACCGTTTTTCACCACCATGCTGCGGACCGTTCTGGAGCAGCAGGGGTTCCGCGTGTTCGTGGCCAACAGCGGACCGGATGGGTTGAGGCTGGCCAAGAAGAACTTGCCGGACATCATCGTTCTGGATATCGAGATGCCGGGCATGGACGGCTTCACGGTCTGCCAGAAGCTCAGGGAAGACGCCGATCTCAAGAACATCCCGGTCGTGATCCTGACGAGCACGAGTGATCCCAAGCTGAACGAGAAAGCCTTCAAGGCCGGAGCGGATATTACCGCCATGAAATCCCTGTCGGCCGAGCGGCTCGTCAACATGATCCGACTCGCCCTCAACAAGGGAAAACCGGCAGCCGGGGTGTAGCTCGGGGCCGGCGGCCTGGCAGCCAATCACCGGAACGATTTTTGACAGAAAAGGAGTGGGCCGTGGCACTGCTCGCCAAGCGCGTCGGACTCATCGATACCGAGAATGCCTTCAAGGTCGGGCCGTACATCCGTCTGCTCGAGGAGCAGGGCAAGCGGGTGATCAAGTGTAACCTGGGAGAGCCGGACTTTCCCGTCCCGCAGCTCATCAAGGACGAGGTGAAGCGGCAGATCGACCTGGACAACACCCACTACTGCGACCCCCAGGGGATCCTGCCGCTGCGCAAGGCGGTGGCCGGCTACTTCAGCAAGACCCGCGGGATCACCGCCACGCCCGACCGCGTGGTGGTCTTCCCCGGGGCCAAGCCGCCCATCGGCTTCTCCCAGCAGACCTACTGTGACCCGGGGGACGAGGTGGTCTACCCCAGCCCCGGTTTCCCTATCTACGAGTCGTTCATCCACTACGTCGGGGCCGTCCCCAGGCCCGTCTATCTGGACGAGCAGAAGGGCTTCAGCCTGACGGGCGAGGAGTTGGCCCCGTTCCTCTCCGAGCGGACCAAGCTGATCTATCTCTGTTTTCCCTCGAACCCGACGGGCGGCGTCGCCTCCCAGGAGCAACTGAAGGGCATCGCCGAGGTCATCCTGCAGCGCTGCGGCAAAGACGTGCGAGTTTACTCGGACGAGGTCTATGAGCACATCCTCTTCGACGGAAGCACGCACGCCAGCATCATCTCCTGCCCGGGGATGGCCGAGCGCACGATCCTGGTGGGCGGCGCGTCCAAGAGCTTCGCCTGGACGGGCGGCCGGATCGGCTGGGCCCTGCTCCCGACCGCCGAAGAGGCGGAACAGTTCCGGACCCTGAACATCAACTACTTCTCCTGCGTCCCCGCCTACAACCAGGAGGGGTGCCGGCTCGGGATCGAGTCCCCGCTGATCGGCCCCGAGGTCCAGAAGATGGTGGCGGCCTTCCAGGCCCGGCGGGACGTGGTCGTGGCGGGACTGAACGCCATCCCCGGCATTCGCTGCCAGAACCCGAAGGGGGCCTTCTACGTCTTCCCGAACATCGCGGGGGTGTGCCAGAACCTGGGCATCCTGGACGCCTTCCAGAGCTTGCCCGAGGGCGTCAAGAAGCGGACCAGCCCTTCAACCCTCTTCCAGATGTTCCTGCTCTTCGAACACCAGGTGGCCACCTTGGACCGCAAGTCCTTCGGCCGGATCGGCACGGAGCATCTCCACTATCTGCGGCTGTCCATCGCCACCGACATGGATTCACTGAAGGAGGGGCTCACGCGGATCGCGGCGGCGGCGAGGGATACGGAAGGCTTCGGTCGGTTCATCCAGCGGGGGGAGCGTCTGTTCTGATGTGAAACCCAGTGACCCGCGTGTGGAGCCTGATGGAATTACCGACCCCGCATAGTGCCTGGCATGCGACTCTGTCAAATCATCCGGCGGCCCGCGGCAGGGCAAGAGGCCTCGCGGCGCGGACGGCGCCCCGGACAGGGTGCCGCCTCTGGCCCATCGTCTTGCTGGTGCTGGCCCTGGTCTCCTCCGCCCAGGCGGCCTTCACCCTCATCGGCCTTTCGATCGACGATTCCGCCACCCGGAACATCGTGGAGGGGCGCACCCTGGCCCGGGATCTGCCGCCCGTCCGCTTTCCCGGCACGCTCAGAACCGCCGACTGGCTGCTCGACCGGCCGGCGCTCGCCGCCACGCTGGCGCGCCACCTCTACCCGCCGCTGGAGCGGTACCACGTCACGCCGCAGGAGAACGGCACCTACGAGTTGAGCGACCTGGGGGCGCTCCGAGGCTCCTTCCGGCTGGTGGCGCGCGGGGAGAAGCGGCGGGTGTATCTGTGCCAGGGCGAGTTTCGATCCCTGGCCCACATCTTGAAACTGTCGGGAGGGATGGTCTTCACGCTGGAGTTTCGGGATCTGCAACAAGGGGGCGAGGCCTACCTGGAGGTCGTCCCGCAGCTCTACCTCCGCCTGGACAATACCCTGGCGCACGGACTCCTGAAGGTGCTCTCGCCCCTGGTCAACGGCATCATCGATCGCCGGGTCGGCAACCTGACGACGGCGACCCAGGTCGTCGGCGAGCGGATGACCCGCGATCCCGCGGGACTCTACCGCGAGATGCGCTCCTGGCCGGACGTCAAGCCCGAGGAGCTGGAGGCGTACCGCCAGGCCTTTCTCCCCGACGAGGAAACGCGATGACACCGAACCTCCTCGGCCTCTTCTGCGTCGGCTTCGACGGCCTCACGGTCCCCGACGCGCTGCGGCCGCTCCTCGCGCAGGGGCTCGGGGGCGTGATCCTGTTCAAGCGGAACCTCGAGGACCTCGAGCAGATTCTGCGGCTCACCGCCGACATCCGGGCCGCCGCGCCGGGACCCCTCCTGATCGGCGTGGATCAGGAGGGCGGGCGGGTCACCCGGCTGCCGGCCCCCTTCCTGGCACCGCCGCCGGCCGCCCGAATCGGGGCCCGCGGGGATGCCGTCCTGGCCCAGGCGCTGGCCCGTGCCGTGGGCCGGGAACTCCGGGCGGCCGGGATCAACTGGAACTTGGCCCCGGTCCTGGACGTGCACACCAACCCCGCCAACCCGGTCATCGGCGACCGGGCGTACGGGACGGACCCCGAGACGGTAACCCGCTTTGGTCTGGCGGTCATCGCGGGGCTGGCGGAGGCCGGCGTCCTCGCTACCGCGAAGCACTTCCCGGGGCACGGCGACACGAGGCTCGATTCGCACCACGATCTCCCCGAGAGCCTCCAGTCGCCGGAGCGCTGGCGATCCGTCGAGTTCGCACCCTTCCGCGCCGCCATCCGGGCCGGCGTGCCCACGGTGATGGTGGCGCATCTGTCGTGTCCCGCCCTGGATTCCACGGCCCCGAGCAGCCTGTCGCGCCGCATCCTCACGGGGATCCTACGGACGGAACTGGGCTTTGGGGGCGTCGTGGTGAGCGACGATTTGGAGATGGGGGGCATCACGACCCGAACCGATGTCGGCGAGGCGGCCGTACGATTCCTGGAGGCCGGAGGAGACTTGCTCCTGGTCTGCCAGGATCCGACCCGCCAGCATGCCGCCCTGGAGGCCGTCGGAGCCGCGCTGAGATCCGGACGGCTCCCCGTCCGGACGATCGATGCCGCCCTCGAGCGTCTCGCGCGATGCCATCGGCTCTTCCCTGGGAGGCATCGGCCAGCCGCAACCGACGCGGACGCCCGATCCCTGATCGGATCGGCGGAACATCGAGAGATCCTGGGAAAGATACTCGGCGCGTAATCGGCGAGAAATCAGTCGGCGCAGGTCTCCGGATAGCCAAATTGCGGCACACTGCCGGAAATTGCGATGGCTGCCCAGCCATTCTGACAGTCGGGGCAGCCATCG
>Ga0209182_10000031_pt1 | contig 28461 bp, 18 predicted proteins | sample LakBais05cmmetaG_FD_185474 | JGI IMG/M metagenome (GOLD analysis project Ga0209182, IMG submission 185474) | Lake sediment microbial communities from Lake Baikal, Russia to study Microbial Dark Matter (Phase II) - Lake Baikal sediment 0-5 cm... | ecosystem: Environmental > Aquatic > Freshwater...
GCTCATCGAGGCGCTTTCCTTTCCCTTGATGGATCTCTGCCAATCCTTCCCGGCATTCATCCAGGAATCCTGGAATCCGCAGAAGCTCCATGGTTTCGCGGTGGCGGCGGATGTACTCGTCCGCCATTTCCTCGAAGATTCTGCTCATGGACGAGCCTTCATAGCCGGCGATCGCCTTGAGCAGTTTGAACTTCTCTTCGGGGAGTCTCAATGTTGTCGTGCGCATGATGCAAACCTCATATTGATATAATAATATAAAAATATGTTAATGTAAAGCTATAAAGTTCCCCTGAAAGAGGGGCGGGCCTTGTTTCCGACTCAAGAGCATGAGGACAGAGTATTGTCTCCCCCCAATGAAATATATATAATGGGCCGGACTCGAAAGGAGTTCGTCCCGCTTGAAAGCGATCCTGGTCCTCGAAGACGGAAGCGTCTGGCCGGGCGAGGGATTCGGCGCCCTGGCCAAGGTCTCGGGAGAAGTCGTTTTCAACACGGGCATGGTCGGCTACCCCGAATCCATCACCGACCCCTCGTACCACGGCCAGATCCTCTGCCAAACATACCCGTTGATCGGCAACTACGGCGTAAGCTCCAAGAGTTTCGAATCGGACAAGCCGAAGATCTGGGGATATATCACGAGCGAGCTCTGCGACGCTCCATCCCACGCGACGTCGGAAAAGACGGTCCATGACTGGCTCAAGGAGAGCGGCATCCCCGGCCTCACCGGGATCGACACGCGCGCGCTGACCAAGAAACTGCGGGTCCACGGCGTCATGCTCGGCATCCTCGAGACCTACGTCACGAAAACCGACCTCAAGGCGCTCCTCCGGGAAGCACGGTTCATCCCCGACCCGAACAAACGGCACCTGGTCGCTGAAGTCACCCTGAAAAAGATCAAGGCCTACAACCCAGAGCTCAAAACAACCGTCGCTCTGATCGATTGCGGGGTCAAGGCTAGCATCCTTCAAAGCCTGATCAAAAGGAACGTGCGGGTCGTGCGCGTCCCGGCCGAAACGGAATTCTCCAAGATCATGGAGTGCGCGCCCGCGGGCATCGTCATCTCGAACGGGCCTGGCGATCCCAAGCAGTGCGCCGCAATCATCGCCACGGTCAAAAGGCTCATGGAGGAGAATATTCCCACTTTCGGCATCTGCCTGGGCAACCAGATCCTGGCCTTGGCTGCCGGCGGAAACACCTATAAGCTCAAGTTCGGCCACCGCAGTCAGAACCAGCCTTGCCAGGAAGAAGGCACGAAGCGCTGCTATATCACGAGCCAGAACCACGGATTCGCCGTGGACATCCGAGCCCTCCCAAAACTGTGGCAACCCTGGTTCACGAACGCCAACGACAAGACCAACGAAGGCATCCGGCATGTCTCGAAGCCCTTCATGAGCGTCCAGTTCCATCCGGAAGCGGCACCCGGGCCGACAGACACGGAATTCCTCTTCGACCAATTCATTGGAAGTTTGAGATGAAGATTAGACGATCCGATCACAGGGAGATCCTAGGGAGAATACCCCCTGGGTTGAAGGGCGTCCGACTAAAAAAAAATTATGGCAAGAGAGACACATCGCAAGACTCTGAATTAGCGGCATTAATCCCTCCGTCCTCCCTTGACCAATCAAGGGGGGCCTCTGGAAAAGTATGTGTCTCCCATTCTGTCGCAGGGCGGCCGGTGACTGGACGGCGCCCGTTGAAGGGGGTATCGCGAAGAGTTAATCCCTCCAAAGTGTCTAAAGTCCTCATCCTCGGCAGCGGCGCCCTCAAGATCGGCGAGGCCGGAGAGTTCGACTATTCGGGCAGTCAGGCCATCAAGGCCCTCAAGGAAGAGGCGATCGAAGTCGTCCTCATCAACCCGAACATCGCCACTATCCAGACCTCGGACTACCTCGCCGACAAGATCTATTTTTTGCCTGTGACGCCGAGTTTCGCGGAGCGGGTGATCGCCAAGGAGCGTCCGGAAGGCATTCTCCTCTCGTTCGGCGGCCAGACCGCGCTTAACTGCGGTGTCGCCCTCTCGAAGTCAGGCGTGCTCGCGAAATACGAGGTGGACGTTCTGGGCACGCCTGTCGAAGCCATCGAAAACACCGAAGACCGGGAGCTCTTCAACGCCCGGCTCGCCGATGCCGGTCTCAAATCTCCCAAAGGAATCGCGGCGACGAATATCGAAGAGGGCCTGCGCATCGCCAGGGACAAGATCGGCTATCCCGTCATGGCCCGCGTCGCCTACGCCCTGGGCGGACGGGGCAGCGGCCTGTCGCAGAACGAGAAAGAGCTGAAGGAAACGCTCAAGAAGGCTTTCGCCTACGCGCCGCAGGTCCTGATCGAGGAATACCTCGAAGGCTGGAAGGAAGTCGAATACGAGGTCGTCCGCGATAGCGTCGACAACTGCATCACGGTCTGCAACATGGAGAATTTCGACCCGATGGGCATCCACACGGGCGAAAGCATCGTCATCGCGCCCTCGCAGACCCTGACCAACACCGAATACCATCATCTCCGCGAGATCTCGATCAAAGCCGTCCGGCACCTCGGTATCATCGGCGAATGCAACATCCAGTTCGCCCTCAACCCCAAGGACGGCGACTACCGGATCATCGAAGTCAATGCCCGCCTCTCGCGGAGCTCGGCCCTGGCCAGCAAGGCCACCGGCTATCCGCTGGCGTTCATCGCGGCCAAGCTCGTGCTGGGCTATCCGCTCCCGGACCTCCTCAATTCGATCACGAAAAAGACGACGGCCTGCTTCGAGCCGGCCCTCGACTATCTCGTCGTCAAGATTCCCCGCTGGGACCTGAAGAAATTCCGGCGCGTCTCGAAAAAGATCGGCTCGGAGATGAAATCGGTCGGCGAAGTGATGGCCATCGGCCGCAATTTCGAGGAGGCGATCCAGAAAGCGACGCGGATGCTCCAGATCGGCATGTACGGCGTCGTCGGCAACGAAAGCTACTCGTTCAAGAACCTGGAGAAGGAGCTCCGCCAGCCGACCGACGAGCGGCTGTTCGGGATCGCCGAGGCCCTCAAAAAAGGCTATTCCATCGACAAAATCCATCGGCTGACGAAGATCGACCACTGGTTCCTGTCGAAGATTAAGAATATCGTCGCCGTCGAAGAGAAACTGCGGAGGCATACGCTCGCGGCACTGCCCGCGACACTCTTCGCCGAAGCCAAGCGAAAAGGTTTTTCGGACAAGCAGATCGCCATCCTCACCGGGTCGGACGAACTCGAGGTCCGGAAAAAACGGACCCGGCTCCGCTTGATTCCTTCGATCAAGCAGATCGATACGCTGGCCGCCGAGTATCCAGCCAGGACGAATTACCTCTATCTGACCTACCACGGGAGCGAAGACGACATTCGCTTCGGCCCGGGCGGCAATAAGGTCATGGTCCTCGGCTCGGGGTCCTACAGCATCGGTTCGTCCGTGGAGTTCGACTGGTGCTGTGTTTCGGCCGTCGTCTTTCTTAAGAAGATGGGCTTCGAGACCATCATGGTCAATTACAACCCCGAGACCGTGTCCACCGACTACGACATCTGCGACCGCCTTTACTTCGAGGAGCTGAGCTTCGAGCGAGTGCTCGACATCTACCAGCGCGAGAAGCCGCGGGGCATCATCCTCTCGATGGGCGGCCAGATCCCGAACAACATCGCCCTGAAATGCTTCAAGGCCGGCATGCGCATCCTCGGCACCTCGCCCGAATCCATCGACATGGCGGAAAATCGCTTCAAGTTCTCGAAGCTCCTCGACAAGCTCGGCATCGATCAGCCCGAGTGGAATGAGCTGCGAAGCGTCAAAGAAGCCGAGGCGTTCGCGAAAACAGTTGGCTATCCCGTCCTCGTCCGGCCGTCCTACGTTCTGAGCGGGGCGGCGATGACCGTCGTCCTCGACGAGCGTGACCTGGACAAATATTTGAAAAAGGCGTCGCGCGTCTCACCCGAATACCCGGTCGTCATCAGTAAGTTCATCCTCAACGCCAAGGAGATCGAGCTGGATGCCGTGGCGAAGAACGGCGAGATCATCGCCTCGGCCGTCGTCGAGCACGTCGAGAACGCCGGCGTCCACTCCGGCGACGCGACCATGGTCCTCCCGCCGCAGAAGACCTACATCGAGACCATGCGCAAGATCAGAGAAACGGGAAAAAAGATCGCCGCGGCACTCGACATCAGCGGCCCGTTCAACATCCAATTCATCGCCAAGGACAATGAGATCAAGGTCATCGAGTGCAATCTGCGGGCATCCCGCTCGTTCCCCTTCGTCTCCAAAGTCTCCAAGGTCAACTTCATCGAGCTGGCCGTAGAGGCCATGCTCGGACGGCCACTCAAGAATAAGAAATCGACACTCGACCTCAACTACGTCGGCGTGAAGGCGCCCCAGTTCTCCTTCTCGCGGCTCAAGGGCGCGGACCCGACACTGGGCGTGGAAATGGCCTCGACGGGCGAAGTGGCCTGCCTCGGCGAGGACGTCTATGAGGCGTTCTTAAAGTCCATCCTCGCAGCCGGATTCGTCCTGCCGAAAAAGTCTATTCTCCTCAGCATCGGCAGCCGCGCTGACAAGCACAAGTTCCTGGAATCGGCCGAACGCCTCCATGAGATGGGCCTCGAGATCTTCGCCACGGAGCAGACGTCGGCCTTCCTCAAAAACCGCGGGATCGAAAACACGCGCCTGTATAAGGTCCACGAGAAAAAGACGCCCAATATCAAAGACTTCATCACCGAACGGAAGATCGATTTCGTGATCTCGGTCCCCGACCCGGAGAAAAAAGCCGCTTTCGACAGCGATTATCTTTTGAGACGGACGGCCGTAGACTTTTCCATTCCGCTCCTCACCAACCTCCAGGTCGCCGAGCTCTTCGTCCAGGCGCTGGCATTGAAAACCGTCGACGACCTTCCCATCAAGCACTGGGGAGAGTATGAATAGTCAACTCGGAGGAGAAGACCCCTTCCCACCGTCGCTGCGCTCCGGGCCATTCTTTCAAGGAGCATTTCACAGCGCATCTTTTGCGGCTCAACATGAAATCCCGCCACCCGATGGTCGCAAAGGCGACTCTCCTCAGAAAATGAATCGGAAAGGCTAAACCCTCCACGTCCGCTCCATCTTAACCAGATCGATTTTCAATAGGAATTGAGGATGGGTAGGAATAAAAATCCCCCGCCCTCGAGCGAGGAGCGGGGGATTCGAGAATGCGCCTTTTCGGAACTTATTTCTTCTCGGTTTCGTCCGAGCTCTAGCTTGTCTTTTTGGTGTATCCGGCCGGCGGAGCATAGACGCCAGCGGGAGCGTTCTTTTTCGTGATTTCCACAGCCTCGGTCGTCATCTTGGTTCCGAACATATCCATTTCGGTGGCAACCTGAAAACCCTTGATCTTCATCATCTCTTTGATCGCGGCATCATCGAACATCGGACCAAGGCTTTTGAGTACGTAGGGGAGAAACTTGGAGCAATAGGCGTTGACGTCGAACGGCACGTCCGTCGTAGCCCAAACTTTTGAATTCATACCCATCCCCATCATCGACATGGTCAGGTTGTATCCGGCGCAGTTCCACTGGCCGATCTTCTTGGTTTCGTTCGTCGGCGTCACGGTGGCCGTCATCTTCATCATTCCGGCCATGCCCGCCGCCTCGGGAGGGAGAAGCTTCGTCATATCCAAGGGGAGAGCCATTTCAAGATAGGACTTGGTCTTGTGGTCAATGATATAGCCGAGGTTCTTCTTCAGGTCAATGACGACGGACTGATCGCCGGTCATGTTCGCAAACTTGTCCTCGCCGATCCACTGCTCGGTGAAGCTGTCTGAGGCCGGCTTGGTTTGTCCCATGACATTCATGGCGTCCGTGTGTGTTTTCATCTTGACGTAGACGTCCGCGCTTAAGGAAAGCGCCGCGACGAGCACCAACGCCAAGCATACGAAAAACTTTTTCATGAAAAATTCTCCTTTTTCGCCGTTATTAAAGCGACGATGTTAAGACTTTAGTTATTATATCGAAAAAGTCGAAATAAGGCAAGCATCCCAGAGAGCCGCGTTTCAGCCGGCCGTTGGCTTTCGGATCTGCCGGTATAATCGTCGTAAATTATCAAAATGCTTCGGCTCGTATATAGGACGCAGGTATAAAGGACGATGTAATACCAGTTTCTTCATTTTTCTCCCTTGCCCTTCTTATTCGCAAGGAAAAACATCCTCAAATCCATGACATTGGTCCCTGTCGGGCCGGTGACGATGAGCCCGCCCGCTTTTTGGAAAAAATGATAGGAATCGTTGTCGGCCAGAAAGCGCCGGATATCCAGTCCCAATTTGCGGGATTTTTGGATGGTCGTCCGAGACGCCCATGCGCCGGCCGCGTCCGTGTTGCCGTCGATGCCGTCCGTGCCGAGGCTGGCGACGAGCCAATCCCGGCCGGACAAAGGTCCGCTTTCGGTGTGGCGCTCAATCTCCGGCAGCGCCGCCAGAACGAATTCCTGGTTTCGGCCGCCCTTGCCGGGCCCTTTGACGTGGACGGTCAGCTCGCCGCCGCTGAGAAAGCACCGGGGTTGTTCTGATTTGTTTCCGGACACGGCTAGGCTGACAAGGAGAGAAACGTAGATTTTTGCCGCCAGTCTGGCTTCTCCGCGGTCCGTGGAAGTCAATATGATCGTCTTGAATCCAAGTCGTTCGGCTTTCAGGCGAGCGGCTCCGAGCGCCATGGCGTTATTGCCGATGATGAACGAGGAGACTTTTTCGAACACCCTATCATTTTTTTTCAGCGTGTCCGGAAGCTTGCCGTTTCGTCCTTCGCTGATGATATCCCTTATGGATCGAGGCGCATTGTCCCAGAGGTCATATTTCTGAAGAACGCCGAGCGCGTCCCCGAATGCGGATGAATCCCAGTGAGCCGGACCTGAGGCGACGGCTTCCAGATCATCGCCGATCACATCGGAAATGACGAGGTTCACGATTTCGGCCGGAAAAACCGCGTCCGCAAGGCGCCCGCCCTTGATGGCCGAAAGATGTTTGCGAACGATATTGAGCTCGGCAATGTCAGCGCCACGCAACATGAGCTCCTGCGTTATGTGCCTCTTATCTTCAAAGGAAATCCCGGCAAGAGGCAGGCACACCTGGGCCGACCCTCCGCCCGAAAGGAGAATTACGACAAAATCCTTTTGGCCTGCGGCTCGAGCCAGGGCGAGGATCTCGCGGCCGGCATCTAAACTTCGCTCATCGGGCAAAGGATGCGGCGCTTCAAGGACGTTGATCCCGGGTAAGGATATTTTTTGGCCCGGCAGCGCAACGACGATGCCGGCCTGAACGCGGTTTCCCAATATGTCCATCAGGCTTGCCGCCATGGCCGGCGCCGCCTTGCCGAACGCGATCAGATAGATGTTTTCATACGCTGACAGTTCGTATCTTTTCTCTTGAACGAAAAGCGTATCGGCTTCCCGTATGACGCTTTTGCTGATGAGGTTTTCTGGAGCGACCTCGGCCAGCCCCGCCCGCCAGATTTTTTCTGCTTTTTCTAAAAGCGAATGAGTTTCGCCTATTTTCATTTTATCGAGCTTCAGTCTATTTACCTGAATTATTCATAAATTGCGCCGTTTCCTCGAGAAGAGAATTCGCAGATGGCGCCGAATTCAAGACGAGGGGGACACGATCCCAAATTCCGGAGAATTTGGGTCATGTCCCCGAATTCGGCGCCCGTCTGTAAATTCAGGACCTGGAGATACAACGTAATTCATGAATAATTCCGATTTATTAAAATATCATACTTATTTTTTCTTCAAAAGCATCTCTGTCTTATAAGAATAAAACGAGTAATAATAAAACGAGCGACAAGAGGAGAGCCTTGGAAAGAGATGACGAGCGAGTTTATCGCCGCCGAAAAAACGCAGACATTAAGAGTTCGTCCCGGGAACAAGCCTCTTCCCCGAGCCCTCTTGAAGGAGCGAGTTCTTTCAGGCGAGCCCCGAGCCAAATTTCTCATTAGACAGCGCCTCGGGATTGTGGTAATAAAAATCTCGTGGTGAAACGAAAGATCATTCTTTTCCTCCTCAAGCTCCTCTTCAGCGTCGCCGTCCTCACCTTTCTTTTCATCACGAAAATATCGATCAAGGACATCGGTCTCAAGCTCAAGGGCGTCTCCTGGACGTGGCTCGCCGTCGCCTTTTTCCTCCAGGCGCTCGGCCTCCTGATCAGCGCTTACCGCTGGCAGATCCTGGCCCGGGCGCAGGGCGATGACCTGCCGCTCCTCTTCCTTGCCAAATCCTATCTCGTCGGGACGTTCTTTAACATATTCCTCCCGACCCGTTTCGGCGGCGACGTCGTCCGTATCTGGGACGGCTCGAAATATTCCAAGTCCCTGGTCAAATCCTCGGCCATCGTCCTGGTCGAGCGTTCGACGGGCATCATCTGCCTCTTCTTGTTCGCCCTGGCGGCGTCCCTATTCCGCCTCGATATGGCCCGCCAGGTCCCCGTGATCTGGGCGGCCCTCCTCCTCGGCTTCCTTGGTCTGGCCGCCGTCGCGCTCTTCTTTTGTCCTTTTTTCGGCCGGAGGCTCGAACACCTCCCCGAAAAAGGCATCCTGAAAACCGTCAAACAAAAGATCATCGCCTTCCGGACGACCATCATCCTCTACAAGGAAAAGCGCAGGGAATTCGGCCGGGCCACAGCCTGGGCCGTTTGTCTCCAGCTCAACGTCATCCTCTATTATTTCCTCATCGGCAGGGCCCTGCACATCTCCATTCCTCTCCTCGACTATTTCATCTTCATCCCGCTCGTGCTCCTCATTCAGATCATCCCCATCACCATCAACGGGCTGGGACTGCGCGAACTCTCCTACGTCGAAATCTTCAACTTCTACGGCATCACGCCTGAAACCGCCATATCGTTCTCGATCATCGAGATCGTGTTCGGGCTCGTCGTCGGCCTGGTCGGCGGAGCGATCTACGTTTCGCGAAAATGAAGTCATCGAGAACGATCCTTCTCGCCGTCCTAGGATTGGCCCTTATCTTCGGCCGGCCGTCTCTCCTTCGCTCTCAACAGGAATCGTCGGAGTCCGAGAGGCGCCTGGCTAAGATTAAAGAAGAGATCAAAGGCCTCAAGGTCAAGATCGCCGACGAGGAGAAAAAAGAAAAGACGATGCTGTCCGCCCTGGACCGGATCGGTTTCACGAAGAGCCTGCTCCGGAATGAGATGACCCTGCTTAATATGCAGCTCGACAAGAACCAGCTCGAGCTTGAGGCGATCAAAAAGAATATTCCCGAGCTCAAAGCGAACCTGGACCGGCAAAAGGAATCCCTGGCCAGGATCCTGGTCACGCTCTATAAATACGGCCGCTTCAATTTCATCCTCTTCGTTCTCCGGTCCGCCGACCTCAACGCCTTTCTCGACGAGAACAAGAACTTAGCCATCCTCGCCTCGTCCCAGGACCGGATGATCGCCGAATACGCCAAAAACCTGGCCGAGCTCGGCCGGGCCGAGCAAAGCCTGACATCCAAGGAGCGCGATATCAAAGACCTGATCGGGAAAGCGGACGTGAAAAAGGGCGAGATCGAGGCCCAGGAAAAAAAGAGCCGGAGGCTCATCGACGAGATCAAGTCCAACATAAGAACTTACGAACAGACCATGGAGGAAAAGAGCATCCAGGCCAGGCAGCTCCAGGAACTCCTCCGGAAGTTCGAAAAGCTGGAACCCGGCCTGCCGTTCCCGCTGGTGCCCTTCCCGGAGAAAAAGGGCAAGCTCCCCTGGCCAGCCGCAGGAAAGATCCTCCAGCGGTTCGGAATCCAGCGGCATCCGCAGTTCAACACCCTGACCTTGAACAACGGGATCGAGATCGCCCCCCCGAAGGACGACCTGATCGTCCGCGCCGTGCACACCGGCAAGGTCGTCTTCGCCGATTATTTTCAGGGGTACGGCAATCTGATCATCATCGACCACGGGCTGACCTATTATTCGCTCTACGGCCACTGCGCCAAGTTTTTGGTCCAGAAGGGAGACATCGTCAAGACCGACCAGCCCATCGCCGAAGCAGGAGACACCGGCTCCATGTTCGACGTCGAGTCGCTTTACTTCGAGATCCGGTACATGACCAAGCCCCTCGATCCCTTGCAATGGCTGAAGCGAAGATGATACAATCCTCGTTCCTTCGGAAGGACGACGAACCATGCTGAGAACGCAAAAAGCCCGGGTCTTGCTGATCACGGTCTTCGTCTCCGCCATCCTCTTCTTCTGGCTCGAGAAAAGCTTCCTTCCGGGAGTCCCCCAAAAGTCCCAGCCCCAGAGGAGCTTCGACATCCTGGCGACCGTCATCCGCTATATCAAGAGCGATTACCTCGAAGAGCCCGACCCGAAGAAAACCATGGAGGGCGCCTTTCAGGGGCTGGTCAATTCGCTCGACATCCTTTCTAGCTATCTGGACAAGCCGGCCCTCGCCAAATATACGAATCCCCAAAAACTCCAGCTCAAGGACATCGGCGTCATATTATATAAGCGCTACGGCGCGTTCCCGCTCGTCATCGGTACTGTGGAAAACTCGCCGGCCGAAAAAACGGGGATCAAGATCGGCGACTACCTGAGCGCCCTGGACGACCATTCGACCCTGGTCTGGAGCCTGTCGGAGATCAATATCTATCTCAAGGACGCCAATCCCGCTCCGGTCAAGCTCCGCGTGATCCGCGAAAACTCGACCAAGGAAATGAAAGTTGACCGGGCGGACATTTATCCCAGAGCCCTGGCCATGACCCTCCTCAAAGGGACGGCCGGAATCGTGAGGGTTTATCATTTCTTTCCGCCGCTCGCCGCGGAATTCAAGAAATCCGTCCTGCCGCGCATCCGGGGGCAGAAAGCCGCCTTGGTCCTGGACCTCAGGGACTGCTCCGAAGGCGATATCAACGAAGCCCGCGCTTTCCTGAATGTTTTTCTCAAAGCCGAGCAGATCGGATACTTTGAAAAAAGGGGGGGCGCCAAGGAATTTCTGGCTTGTCCCGAGGACGCCCCGCTGGATACGGTTCCTCTCGTCGTCTGGGTCAACCAGGCAACCATAGGACCGGCGGAAATGGCGGCCGGCGTCTTGAAAGACCTGAAAAAAGCCAAGGTCATCGGGCTGGCGACGCCGGGTCTCGTCGCCCGGCAGGAGCTTTTCTCCCTCGAAGCGGGGGATGCGCTGCTCCTGACCACGGGTGTTTTTTGTTATGTCTCCGGCGAAAAACTGTGGGGCAAAGGCGTGACTCCCGAGGTGAAGCTGGACCTGAACAATACGGACGCCAAGGCCTATACCGAAAAGACCCTCGACCTCCTTTCCGGCCGCTGATCCATGCGGAGAACCCTTTTTCTTCCTCTCCTCTTCCTCTCTTCTGTCTTGCTGCTCTTCGTCGCGTTTCTTTTCATTGAATGCCCGGCCAAAAAAAAAGAGGCGCCGCCGGCCGCTCGAACAGCCGTGTCCCAAAAACCGAATGAGCCGGACGTCGAGCCGCGGCAAGGCCAAGACGCGGCCCGCCTCCAAAAAACGGAAACCCCCGTCAAGAAAGCGGCGGTGATCATCGACGACCTGGGATACAGCCTCGAAGCGGCGCGGAGCCTATGTTCGCTGAAGAAGCCTGTGACCGCCGCCATCCTCCCTTTCGCCCCGGCATCCTTTGAGACCGCGAGATTCGCCCACGAATGCGGCCTGGAGATTATGCTCCATCTCCCTCTGGAATCGCTGTTCCAAAACCCGGAGAAGGCCGCCGAAGGCATGATCTCCGCCGGAATGACCGGCGAAGAGGTTCGGCGGGACATCCTTGCCTGCCTCGAACGTGTCCCCTGGTCGAAAGGCGTGAACAATCACACGGGCTCAAAGATCACCGAAGACGCGGGGATGATGCCCGAAATCCTCAGCGTCCTAAAAGAAAAGGGGCTCTATTTCATCGACAGCCGGACAAGCAAGGACACGGTGGCCTTTGAGGCCGCCCGGCGCATGGGCGTCCGAGCGGCATCGCGCCAAGTCTTTCTCGATCAAGATCTCGACGAAGCCGCGATCAAAGAGAAGCTCGAGGAATTATTCCGGCTGGCGGGGGAAAAGGGCCGGGCCGTGGGGATCTGCCACACCAAAAAAGAGACCCTCAAGGCGCTCGGAAAATACCTGGGGCTTGCCGACCGCTACGGCGTCAAGCTCGTCTTCGCCTCGGAGATCGTGGAATAATTCCTACTTCGCTTCCACTGAAAAAATAAGCGTGTTCTCGGCAATCTCGGCCATGGCGTGGCTCCGAAGCCCTCTCGGCACGATCCAACAGACTGCGTATTTTCCGCGGAAATAGCGCAGGGCGTTCTCGATGACCTTCCGGACCGGGAAGGCGTCCTGGCTGACGATGTTCACGACGATCATGAGCCAGTTCATGGAAAAATGGCTGATGTTCGAGCCCCTCTTTAAGAGCTGGATCACGGACGGCCCGGCCGTTTTTTTCTTGGCGTGGCCGAAATCCGGCGCGTCGGGCTTACCCACGGTCTCCAGTCCGCTGGCCTTGCGGAACTCGACGGCGGCCCATTGGGCGACGGTGTCGCAGTTCGAAATCCGCGAATAATTGCAGTCATGAATGTCCATGATCAGCTCAAAGGCGGAACACAGGCCGCGATCCATGGGCGGCTTGAAATCGGTCGAAAAGACCGCGGCGGCATCCATGAGCTTCGGCCGGTAAATTTGGGAGACGACGTCGATCCCGCGGAGCTCGGTCTTCTTTAAAGCAGCCTTGTAAATTTTGGTGGCCTTCCAGACATCCTTGATTTCGGCGAACGATCCTCTCGGCAAGTGCCAGCACACGGCGGACCCTGCGCCGAAATAATTCAGGGAGAAGTCGACGGCTTCGTCCACGGGCAGGGCCGCACAGGTGAAAATATTGGCGCAGGCCTTGTCGCCGAAGCGGCGGTAATTGATGGCACTCGTCTCGATATACTGGACGAGCGTCTCCCCGTCTCCGAGCTCGGGGTTCGAGACAATGGGCTCGCCGAAGGCGACCATCCGGATGGCCTTGCAGGCTTCACGGCTCCATTTTTCGACCTGCTTTGTGGTCGGCCAACGGCCGCCCGGAAGCTCGATGTCCATGACGATCTCTTCGCCGTATTTGTCGAGTTCGAGCCTTTTCTGGAACTCGGGGGAGGGATAGGCCGTGATCTCGGGCGAATACCAGCTTGTCTTGATCCCGGCCTTCCTGAAATTCTTCTTCGCGTTCCGGTCGGCGTTCTTGAAGACGCGCTTTCCCTTGGACCCCGCCGTCAGGCTGAACGGCCCGCCTTGGTAGCTGACGTTCGCGAACTGGACGACGCGGACGTCGTCGAATGTCCGCTCGATCTGGCGCCAGCTTCCCGGCGCCTCGAACGGCTGAAGGATGAGCGCGCCGGTCTGGTGGATGGCGATGCCGTCCTCTTCGAGCGCGTCGTAAACGCTCGTGTAGAAGCTCGTGTTGAAGAGGCTCTTGGCCGGGCCGATCGGGTCCGTGGAATCGATCATGATGGCGTCGCATTTGCCCCTCATCGCGCGGACGACCTCGGCGCCGTCGCCGATGATCAGGTCGAACCTCGGATCGTCGAAAATCCCCGCGGAGATGGACGGCATGTGCTCCCGGCAGAGGTCCACGACCACCTTGTCGATCTCGACCATGGTCACTTTCTTGATGTATTTGTGGCGGAGGACCTCTCTGGCGACGCCGCCGTCGCCGCCGCCGATGACCAGCACCTGCTCGGCCGGCTTCGATAGGGCGAAGAGGGGCCAGTGGGCGATCCACTCGTGATAAATCCCCTCGTCCTCTTCGGTGAGCTGGACGATGCCGTCTAGAACCAGGATGCGCCCCAGCCGGTCGGATTCCAGGATCATTAGTTTTTGGAAGCCGGTATCGGTCTCGGGGACAATGACCCTGGAGACTTCGAATCCATATGTCACATCTTTATAGAGTTCCTCGAAAAACCAGAGCTTGTTGCCTTTCTTGACCAATCCCATGGCATCTCTCCTTCGAAAGGATTCAAAATAAATATGATGAATCGGGGGAAATGTCAATAAAAAAGGCTCGTGAAGGGGGCGGGTATCTGAATTATTTTTACCAGACAACAGTTATGCGATCGATCAGATAAAAACCCATGAGGTCGAAGGCGAAGAGCCCGATCCAAAACGCAAGCTTGAGAACGATCTTCTGCCGGACGCTCCCATAGAATGAGCGGAGGAAGACATCGATGGCCCAGATTTCCAGGGCGAAGGGGACAAAGCCGCCATAACCGAAAAGGGGCATCTGGAAGATCCGCCCGAAGTCCAGGTAGGAAATATGGTACTCCCAATGCGCGCCCGCCCAGAAATTGAAGAGTTCCCAGACAATTCCCGCGGCCAACCCGGCCGACATCCAGCTCAGCAGCCTTGTCGTGCCGCCGGTTTCCAGGTCTTTCAAAAGGGACGGCCTCTGCCAGCGGTAGTTGAGAGGCTCGAGCAAAAAAATGAATCCCAGCCAGACGAGAGGGAAAAAGAGCCGGGGAAAAATGAGGGGCAGGAGCAAAATCAGAATGCCTATTCCTAAGCTGATGTTGAGAAGCGCAGGAGTGACGCGCAAAGGACCGAACAGCCGTATTTTTCTCTTGAAAAAACTGTGGAAGAACAAGGCAAGCTCCTTGAGGGCGGGGATGACCGAGGCAAAAGCGATGAAATATCCCGCCCAGCGGATGGCGAGCCCGGAGGGAAGACTAAGATAAGACCAGTTTTTGAGCCTGAGGTTGAAGAGCTCGAAGATGAGCCAGGCCGGAACCGAGATGAAAGCCGTAAAAAGGAATTCCGGGACGGATGCAAAAAAAACGGAAGTTCCGCACCTTCGATGATTCAAGCCGTCGAGGGCCAGGATGAACGACCACCAGGCGAAGCTGTAGAACCAAGTTCTCATGAACGGCAGGCCGACGGCTAGGCACACCGCCGCCCCCGTCAACAACATGATGCCGATGTACAGGTTCAGCCTGACGATCCGAGTTTTCAATAGCGACATTGGCAATATTTTATCAAAAATCTCGCAAAAAATGCGTCCGAGCCTTTCCTTGATTAAATTGCGGCCATCCGGTATCATTAATTTGAAGGAGGAGAACTGCGATGGATCATGGACGCAAAACGATCGGCCTGATCGCTTGCCTGGCGATCCTCTCCCCGTTGGTGGTCTTCCTCGCGAGCTGCAAAGTGCCGACGGACGAAGAGATCAAGAAATCTCTGGAAGTCGTCGATCTCGATTCCAAATGGGTGGCCAAAGAATACCGGCAGTGGCCCCATCCGAAGCTCACCCTGGTCCCGGTCATTACATTCCGAATCAAAAATCTTTCTTCTGTGCCCTTGAAATACGTCAACTTCAACGCCCTCTTTAAAGAGCAACGCGCCGTGGAAAACCGCGGGGACTGCTTCCTGGCGGCCATCCGCAAAAAGCCCGTCCTTCCCGGCGAGCTGAGCGATCTCATCACCATGAAGAGCAACTTCGGCGTTGAGGGCATGAACCTCGATTCCTTCAAAAACAATCTTGGCTGGCAAACCTTTACCGTAAAGTTATTTGTCCAGATGAAGGGCTCCCGGCATGTCCTGTTGGGTGAGTGGATCGTGTCCCGGAAGATCGATTTCAAGGAAGACCAGCCCGTTCAGCTGAAAGAAATCAAGAAAGAACCGGAAAAGAAAAAATAAAAAACACGGAGACATTCCTTCCGCTGGACTCAAACAAGGATAAATATTTTTGTGCTTGGGAAAAAGTGATGCGTCCCCGTGTTTATTTATCGGTCCCGAGCGGGTTGGGCTTGAGGATCTTGACATAGCTCTTTTTCTTAATGGTTCCCAGGAATTCGTTGAGCTTCGCATCCTGCTTTTGGCCGTAGAGCTTTTCTTCGATCCCCTTCTTCGCCTCTTCAAACGACAGCAGCCGGCTCTCCTTCTTGTCTTCCATCTTCAGCAGATACCAGCCGGCTTTGGCCTGAACCCAGGGTGAGATCTCGCCCTTCTTCAATTTTTCTAAGGCCTGCTGGATCGTCTTGTCCAATGTGCCTTTTTTGGCGGTCCCCAGATCCCCCTTGGATTCCTTGAGCGGGTCATCCGAATATGTCCCGGAGGTCTCCGTGAAATCCGCGCCGGATTTGATCTTATCGTCGATCTCTCTCTTCTTCGCCTCCAACGCGGCCGCGTCGGCATCGACGGCGTTGAGATAGACCGCCCGGATTGTATATTCCTCGGGCTCGATGAACTCTGGCTGATGTTTTTTATAATAATCGACGACTTCGGCGTCGTCCAGGACGATCAGCCTGTTCACTTCTTGGACAACGACGGCCTGACGGAGGATCGTCTCTTCCACCTGCTTCAGCCACGTTTCCCACTCGAGCCCCTGGCTCTGGAGCGCCCGCTTCAAATCCTCATCCGATTCGAGGTTGTTCTCTTTCTTGATGTTTGCGATCGTCATTTTCACCTGTTCGGACACGTTCACGTTCCTCTCTCGGGCCAACTGGAGCAAGAGCCTGTCGGTGATCATGGAGTCCAGAAGCTGGGTTTTGAGCTCCGCCAGAGCCTTGTCCAGGTCTTCTCGAGAGATCTGGCCTTTAGCTTGTTGGAATTCGGCCTGGATCGCCTGGACGCGCGTTTCATACTCGCGTTTGTATTGGGACAGCGTGATCACCTCGTCGTTGATGATGGCCACGATCTCTTCCACGATCTCTTGAGTCAGGCCAAAAACGGCCACGAGGCCGAGGACGATGAATAGGAGCGTCGTTTTATGTCTCATTATGTTTCGTTCCTTTGAAATGTAAACGGCAAATTTTCGGTGGTGGATTTCCAGTCAAGCGACGCTTTGAGCTCTTCAAGGTGCGCAGCGACAGCCTGCTTACTCTTTTGGTCAAGGAGCTTGGCCCGGATGGACGGAGCGGCGTCGGCCTGCGTCACCAGGCGCGCCTCAATTTTCTTGTCCAGCCGGAAGATATGATAGCCGTAGGCGGATTCGACGACCGGGCTGACCTCCCCTTCTTTCATGGGAAAGATGAACTTCTCGAGCTCCGGGGGAAGCTGGCCGGCGCTGAACATACCCATCCGGCCGCCTTTGGACGCCTCTGGCCCGGTCGATTCCGTCCGGGCAATGGCCCGGAACTCCTCTTCGGCTGCATTCTTCAGCCGGTCCCTCACTTCGCTCGCCTTGCCCTCCGAAGCCAGCAGGATCTGGCTGACCTGGACCTTTTCCGGCAGCAGATAGTCGCCTTTGTGCTGGCTGTAATATTTTGTTATCTCTGTGTCATCGACCTTGATGTCCTTGGCAAGGAGATATAAGTACTTTTGGACAAGGAGTCTCTCGAAGAGGGCCTCTTTGTCGACGGCCGAGGACGCCGCGTTTTTGTCTTCGGCTCCCAAGGCACTTTCGAGCTTTTTCAAGTATCCTTCCTTCTCCTCATCGGTCAGGATGAGACCCTGGTCCCGGGCGCGCATGAGGAAGATCTTTTCGTCCACGAAGCTGTCGTAAAGCCGGCTGAGCGCGGGGATCGAAAGCGAAGAGCTTTTTTCGCCGGCCGCATAACGAATATATTTGTCGAAGTCCGCGTTCGTGAAGATCGCGCCCTCGACTTCAAGGATGATCCTGTCCTGTTTTTGCGGCTTCCCCGCCAGGGGCGAGGATCCCTCGACCCCATCTTTCCGGCAACTCAAGGGAAGCAATAAAAAGAGGCCGCCCATGAGGATAAAAAGGCCTCTCCGTGCGCCTCGAAGGTCTCTCATCTTTTTGATTATCAATTCATTATATGACAATTCTATAACTCCTTCAAGACGGCAATCGTTTCACGGAGGAAATCCTCGTCCCGCCGCGCTTGAAGGACCAGGCTCATCACGCCTTGGGGCGTCAGTGTCCCCGCATACCTGTTCAGGAGCGATGTCATCCGGCCGAGCTCCGCGGTTGTGGCTGGCATGAACTTGAAGATCACCCGCCCGTCCATCCGGTCCACAGCCTTGATCTTCAACTTTTGGGCCAGGAGCTTGATCCGCCCGTAATGGCAGAGATTAAGTACGCTTTTGGGCTGTGGCCCGAACCGGTCTTTGATCTCGTCTTCGATGGCCTCGATCTCGTCCAGGCTTTCGGCCGAGGAAATCCTTTTATAGAGGTTGAGCCGGAGGTTCATCTGGGGGAGGTAATCCTCGGGAATCTGGATATCGACCTTGAGGTTGATCTCGCTCTTGACCTCTTCAACGATCTCTCCCTTGAGCTCGCGGATGGCCTGTTCAAGGAGGTGGATAAAGTAATCGAAGCCGACCGCCTCCATGGCGCCATGCTGCTTGGCGCCGAAGACATTGCCGGCGCCGCGGATCTCCAGGTCTTTCACGGCCAGCCGGAAACCCGAGCCCAATTCGCTGAATTCTTTGAGCGCTTCGAGGCGGCGCTTGGCCAGGGGGGCGAGCTCATTAAACGGCGGCACGAGAAAATAGGCGAACGCCTGGCGGGAAGATCGCCCAACCCGGCCGCGGAGCTGGTAGAGCTGGGCTAGCCCGAAATGGTCTGCCCGGTGGACGATCAACGTGTTCACAAGGGGAATGTCGATGCCATTCTCAATGATCGTCGTCGAGACCATGACATTGTATTTCTGGTCGATGAAATCAATCATCCGCCGTTCGAGCTCCAGAGGACGCATCTCGCCGTGGATGGTTACGATCTTGGCCTGCGGCACCCATTTTTCGATCAGCGCTGCCATATGCTCCATCTCTTCGATCTTGTTGAAGATATAATAAACCTGTCCCCCGCGGTTGAGCTCCTGCTTGACCGCGGTGGCGACGAGTTTCTGGCCGAACGTCGTGACAACGGTGTGGACGGCCAGCCGGTCCTTGGGCGGCGTTTCGATCAGGCTGATATCGCGCAGCCCGGCAAGAGAGAGGTTGAGCGTCCGCGGGATGGGGGTCGCCGTCAGGGTCAGGACATCGATGTTCGCCTTCATCTGCTTGATTTTCTCTTTGTGCTTGACGCCGAACCGCTGTTCCTCGTCGATGATGAGGAGCCCGAGATCCTGGAATTCCACGTCCCTCGAGAGGAGGCGGTGCGTGCCGATGACGATATCGACCCTTCCCTTCCGCAGGTCGTCGACGATCCTCTGCTGTCCGGCCCGGGATTGGAGCCGGGTCAGGGCTTCAACCCGGACCGGAAAGAGGACCAGCCGGCTCGCGAACGTCTTCAAATGCTGGCTGGCAAGGACCGTGGTCGGGCAGAGGACAGCGACCTGCTTTCCGTCCATGACGGCCTTGAAGGCGGCGCGCATGGCCACCTCCGTCTTCCCGTAGCCCACGTCGCCGCAGAGGAGCCGGTCCATCGGAAATTCCGCCTCCATGTCGTTCTTGATCTCCCGGATGGAGCGGATCTGGTCTTCGGTTTCTTCATATTCGAATGTCTTTTCGAACTCGGCCTGCCAGCTTCCCTCGGGGCTGAAGCTGAATCCCTTAATCGCCTTTCGCTGGGCATAGAGTTCCAGAAGCTCCTTGGCCACCTTCTCGACGGCTTTCTTGGTCCGCTCCTTGGTTTTCTGCCAGGAGTTCGTGCCCAGCTTGTCAAGGGGCGGGAGCGCCGCACCGACCCGAGCGTATTTCTGGACGAGGTTCAGGTCCTCGACGGGGACGAAGAGCTTGTCGTCGTCGCGGTAGCGGAGTCCCATGAATTCCCGCGGATTCCCGTCCACGTCCATCTTAAGAAGTCCCTGGAAGATGCCGACGCCGTAATCCGCGTGGACAACATAGTCACCGGCCTTAAGGTCCTGGAACTGGGTAAGCGTCGGCCTGACCGAAGGCCGGCTGAGGACGACCTTTTCTTCGGTGATGATGTCCGTTTCGGCAAAGAAGGAGATTTTCTCGCGGGGGTAGCTGAAGCCCTGGCCGAGGTCTCCGAGGAGGAGCATCAATTCGCCGCTCTTGGGGGCCGCCAGCGGCGTGTCCGCCTCCCGGCATTCAACCTCGTTTTGGGCGAGAAGTCCGGCGATCTTTTTGCGGATCGCCGGGCTCGTAAGATAGATATAGCAACGGTCCCTTTCCCGCTGGAGTCTGCGCATGGCGTCCAGGAAGAACGGGATCCTGTTTTTGAACCGCGGCACGGATTGAAACGGAAAATGAAAGACTTTTCTCGCCTTGGTGATCTCAAGGTCTTCGACGATCACGGCTTTTTCGCGGATCTCATCCCAGAGCGACGGCGGATAGATGTCGAGCGCCTCTTCCCGGTCCTGGAGTTCCTTGCGCGCGTCGTCCCATTCTTTCCCGACGTCGTCCAAATGGTCAATGACAAAGACGGGATCCTCGAGATATCGGGTGAAGGGAACGGACGCCTCGTCCGGCCCGGCCGCTTCGAGAAGCGAAGGGATGAGGATGCTCTCCTGCCGGCGAAGGGAGCGCTGGGTGGAGGAGTCGAACTCCCGGAGAGAGACGATCTCGTCACCGCTGTATTCGACGCGGCACGGGACGTTCTGCCAGGGAGAAAAGACATCGACGATACCCCCTCGCCCCGCGTATTCGCCCCGGAAGGAGATCAGGTCTTCGCGGACATAGCCGTACCCGGCAAGAGTCTCGAGGAGCTTATCCCGGTCATAAAACAAATTCTTTTCGAGCCTCAGAAAAAGGCGGGCAAGACGATCGGGTCCGGGAAAGGGCCGCAGGAGGCCGAAGAGGTTCGTGATGATGAGCGCCGGCATTCGATAGAGAAGGTCATAGAACAACCTCATCCGGGACGAGACCGCTTCGAGCGAGGGGGCTGTCTCCTGATAGGGATTTTCCGTGAGCGCGGGAAGGGCCTTGGCATGCTTCGCCGACCCGAGCTCGGAAAAAAAGAATCCGGACCGTTCTTCGAACCGCGTGAGAGAATATTCCGCCGGCTGGATATAGATGATCCTTCTCGGAAGTCTCTGAGCTAGGGATGAGAAAAAGAAGGGCTTTGACGGCGGGGCGAGCCCGGAGATCCGGAGCCCCTTCTCGCTTTTTTCAAGGGCCCGGATGAGGTCCTTGAATTCAGGGACATCGTTGAGAAAATCGAGGCTCATGGCACCAGGACGTCATTATACGACGACATCTCTGGTGCCGTAAATCAAAAGACGATGCTGGCTCCGAGCTCGATACCGCCCACGTTGAACTCGAAATCCGCAGGTTTCATCTTGCACCAGGAATAGCCGGCGCTCACGTCAACGCCAATCCCCTGGATGATCGAGATCAGCACGCCCGCCTTCCCGACGAATCCAACACCGCCTTTGTTCACATCGCCGATCACGTTGGATTCCATATACAAACAATATCTCGCCCCGGCTCCGACGTAGGGCGCGATCTTCCCCGTAGGGATTCTATACCTCAGCCCTGCACCGATGGGGACCAGCATCAATTTCGTCTCTTCCTGGGTATAGGTCAGGACCCCCGTTCTGGCGAAGTATCCGCCGTCCAGCCAGGCATCCAGCCCCTTCGTGATGTTGAACGTAATCTCAAGGCCGTACATCCATCCGCGACCGTATATACTCTTGAAATCCGAATCCCAAGGGGAAAAATAGGCGCCCTTGAGCCCGATGGAGGCAGAGGCCGCGGCCGAGGCCATAAAAACCATCAGCACTAGCGCGATCAGTCTTTTCATCGTCTCGTCTCCTTTCCCGCCGCTCACTGGACCACGACAGTCGCCGCATCCCCTTCCCGGGGCTCATTATTCACGGCCACAATCGCATACGTGTATTGCTTGTTCTTATCCACTTTTCGATGCCAATAGGTGAACGCTGATTTATCCGCAGCCAGGGAGGCGACCTCTGTCCTCTGGCTTCCTTCGACGAGATAGATCTTGTATCTCGCGATGTTTATGTTATTGGCGTTGGCTTCCCAGCTGATGACATTGATGTATTCCGCCCGAGACAGGGACCGGTTAAAGACTTTCAGGGCCGCGGCGTTCGAAGGAGGATAAATGAACCTTTGGAAATTGGCCGTGACCGTCTCGTTGCCGTCCACCGTGAGGGAGACGGGATTGGCTGATCCTGTCGCGCTGCCGCTCCAGTTCAGAAAGCGATAATGGGTATTCGGCAAGGCTGTAACAGACACCACCGTGCCAGTATCTACAAGGTAATTCCCCGAAGCCGGATTTGTGGTTCCGCCCGTGCCGGAGGCAATGGTCAGATGGTACTGCCGGATATAGTTCACCTGTATGTTTTTCATCGAACTCATGGTCAGGGTGATGGTCGTATTTGTCCCGGAGACGTCTCCGCTCCAGCCGGTGAATCTGTAGTGAGCGCCCTGGACCTCAAGCGTTTGAGGCGCGGTGATTGTCACCGTTGCGCCGGGACTATAGGAACGGGATAACGGCGTTGTCCCATTCCCCCTTCCGAGGAGATCGCTCGGACTGATCGTTAGATCGACATCGACACTGGACGTCACGCTCAATGTATAGCTGTTGAAGGCGACGCCGAAAGAAATCGTGCCGTTGGCAGCACCGATATTAGAAATGTTCAACCCGCCGGCGCTTCCATCCTGCAAGAAGCTTGACGGGTTGGTCGAGTCATTGATCGCCGTTCTCCCCACATGAGCGCCGAAATTAGCATTCGACGGAGAGCCGTTAACTGTTCTTGTTCCGTTCGGACGGTACGCATAGAGCTCATCGGGGGGCCCATTCGCATTCCCCGTATATCGCGTATCATACCGCCAGATGATAGCCCCTGATCCGGGTATAGAATTCTCAAAGACTCCCGCTTTTTTCCTGTATTCAATCACAAAAAATTGCGTCGATGAATTCGGAGAGGCAATCCGGTAGCAGTTATTCGTGGACGACGTCAAAGGGTAGAGGGTGTAGGTCCCAGAGCTCGTAAGAAGAGGGATCGAGGAGATCCATCCGCCGTATTTATATTTCATGTACGCGGACATGTGCTGCGGGGGGTTGAGGTTATTTTCCATGATATCCCACATGTAAGCGGGCTGAAGTCCGTCATAACTATAATGGTAAAGATCGGGCGCTCCTAAGGAATGAAACATTTCATGACACAGGACCCCGACCCCCGAAGATTGCAGCGATGTTTGGAGCTGGAAATTATAAGTATAGACGCGCTTCTCGTTGATATAGACCGTCTGGCTGTAAAGAGACCACATGTGCGGCCAGAGCAGAGTATTCCATGCCGTCGGACCTCCATAAACGACAAAACAGACGTTGTCCACCAAACCATCGTCATCGGCGTCTATGTTAAGCCCCGAAGGAATCGATGAGCTGACCGAGTTAACGGCGTTTTTCAAGAGTGTATGCTCGCGATCTGTTCTCTGCGTATCGCCCGAATATCCGTCCGGGTTCGTCGAAGCATTGTACGGTTTATAGTAGTTTCGCCCATGAGAATCCTGATAGGACCTGACAAGCGTCGACGGAGTCGGGTAGAAATACGACTGAATTGTCAACAGGCTATAGGATGCCTCGCGAAAATAATTGGACATGGAGTTTGCCCCCGAGGTGCTGCTGTTAAACATGGCCTCGTATGTCGAGATCGCATCCGTAAACTCGCCCTCGTCGCTGAAACGGATGAAAATGATGACGTTATTGATCGTTCCCGTCTTCGGCGCCCCTATGCTCTGGGCGGGATCGGCGGCTCCTCCGGGCATCAGGTCTTTGGGTTTGATCCGTTTTTCCCATGACGTTTTCAGCCCGGGCGGAATCTGCAAATAGACAATGACCCTCTCATTCACGCTGGCGATGGAACTGACCGGAAAACCCGAAGGCTGGAGGATCCCGTCTTTGAGAAGGGCATACTCATAATACCCCGTTTCCGGATCCTGGATGATCGTATAGCCCTTGGCATCGTGCAGCCAGTTGTAAAACTCGTCGCCGCTGGCGAGAAGCCGGAGCGTCTCTCCATCCGGCTGAATCACAGTGACCGGCACATTCCAGAGTAAAGCGCCCGATATCGGAAGGCTTCCCAAAACCATGACCAACATCCATAAAAGCAGGCTAATTTTCTTCATGACACTCCCCCTCTCGAGAATTCGAATAGTAACGCAGCGTCACCCGACCTTTGTCGGGAATGGGGACGTGACTCCGGCGATGAACACCAGATAATTCGTCGTCTCCGGGGCGAAAGCGCCCAAAGGGATAATTTTCTTTTCGTGTCGCGCTATTTGAGGGACAGAAGCTATTTTTTTCTCCGCGACTCACGAAATTTCACTTCTGGACTCAGAATCTGTGTTTTCCCTTGCGATAAAATATACCGCAGGCCGAATCTGGATGTCAAGGAGCGAGAAAAACCTTATTCAGTCGAGCCCGTACAGGATATACGTGTAGTCCCGTTCTTGGAATTTCAGGACCTCTCGATGCGGGAATTTCTCAAGAATGCCTTTACAGAAACTTTGCTGAAAGGGATCGTTGACGTTGCACCAGAAATTATAATGGAAATAGACGCCTCCCGGGAACTTCGCTTTGAGATTCTTCAATCCGCTCTCATTATAGCCGGCTAGGATCGACGCCTGGGCCGAGCTCTTCCCCCAGAAGAGGAACATATTCGGATTGTGGGTAAAGATCATACTGTCCGGCGGCAGCGATTCGACCATGATGCGGGCATAACGGTGGTCGGCCCTGGCCGCCCAGGCTTCCTCTCCGACGGCCCGGGATTCGGGCAAAAATGAGAGAAAAGCCAGGCCGATGACGACCGAAGCAACGGCATAGTCTTTCTTATAGAATCTTTTCAGGATATTGTCGAAATAAGAAAGACCTACGCCGGCAAGAAGGCTGAAGGGTGGAAGGGCCATCAAAACAAAACGGACGTCAGCCCCGTAATAGTAGCTTCCTGCGTAAAAGAAAAGAAAAGCGCCCCAAAAAAAGAGCAGCCAGAAGAGGAGTTTGATCTTTTCCCTGAAAAAGCTCTTAGCGAAGAACGACAAAAAGAAAAACAAGGTCAAGACCGCGGGGAAATTTTTATTGTCGAGAAAGAATAGACCGTTCGTCCCGATATTGTGGCGGACATAAAAAATGGAGAACTTGTCCTGGCTGGCACCCCACGGATTCCCCAAAAAACAATAGAGATGCAGGACATGGGGAAGCATGAGGAACAAGACGAGGGGAACGGCCCAGCAGAGCTTGGACGATTTGAACTCCCCCCGTTCTTCGAGAAAAGCCAGGATCCCGAGCAGGGGGAAGATCAGGCTGGATTCCAGGCGGAACTGAGCCGTGAAACACGCGCCGGCGGCGGCCAGAAAGAGCAGGCGGCTTTTGCCGGACCGAAGGAAGACGAGAAAAATGAGAACCGTCAGGCAGATAAAAAACGTGTTCGCCGGCTCGACCGAGGTCGTGTTGTGCCAGAGGATGTTCTGCGGGATGACGGCAAAAACAAAGGCAGCGTAAAGCCCGATCCTGGCCCTTCCAGACAAGAGAAATCCGATGCCGAAGACGAGCAGGCAGGACAGCGGGAAAACGAGATTGTTGATCAAGAAGGAAAGGTTTTCGCTGCGACCGAAGACCCGGTAAAAAAGGCTCAAGAAGCAAGGATAGGCGTTCGGCTGTTTATTGTATTCACCCTGAATCACCAGAAGTTTTCCGTCTTTGATCTCGCCAAAGTTGACCATCTGAGCCCTCTCGGTGGAGGCGATGCTTTGGCCGATATGGAGATAAATGCTCTCGTCGTAATAGATTCGGTGCGTTCTCGGCGCGACGAAAAAGGCGAGGGCGAAGGAAAAGAGAAGAAGGGCCGGGAGAAGGAGGCGGGCTTTCCCGGGAACGCTTTTGAAGGGCTCGACCAGGTCTTTCAAGCAGATGACGAACAAGGCGAAGAACACAACGAGCGCGATTTCCAGGAAAAGGGGCGAGAGCGTTTTTAAGCTTTCGATGACTCTGTTCTTATCTCTTGATAATTCCAGGAGATAGACGACGAGGAGGGCTGCGGTCAAAACAGCGGGCGCGACGACGCGCTTCACTTTTTCCCCACCAAAAAGTCTTCGATCGCCAGATACTCGAACTGGCTGTTGACGAGAAGCTCGAGCGCTTCGGCGGGGCTGTTGACGATCGATTCTCCGTGCTTGTTCATGCTCGTGTTAAGCACGACGCCGTGGCCGGTGAAGTCTTTGACCTTTTTGAGAAGACGGACGCAGCGCGACGGGCCGCCGTCCAAGATCTGGGGCCGGCAGGAATTGTCGGCGTTGATCACGGCCGCGAGGCGGTCCGCATATGGCTCCTTGATCTTATATCCGACCGTCATGAAGGGATTATTGACGCCGCCGTAGTCTTCGAGCATCTCGGCCGCGTCTTCGGCGAGCATCGTCGGGCAGAACGGCTGGTACCAGACCCTTTTCTTCAGATAGATGTTCAGCCGGTTCTTGATCGCGACGCTGTCGGGCAGAGCCAGGATGCTCCGGTTGCCGAGGGCCCGCGGTCCGTATTCCATCCGTCCCTGAAACCATAAGACGATGTGCCCCTGGCAGATGAGTTCCGCGACCCTGTCTTCGATGTTCTCGATTTTCCGGCAGGGAAGATCAAAGGCTCTGATCGCGCCTTCAACCTCGGCGTTCGAATAGGCCGGGCCCAGAAAAAGATCTTTAAGCGGATAGCGGGATGTCCCCTGCCGCATCTGACCGGCTAACAGGGCCGCGCCCAGGGCCAGCCCGCCGTCTCCCATATGAGGAAAGACATAAAGATTTTTCACGTTTTCGGAATTCTTCAACAGCATGTTCACTTTGATGTTGGACGCGACGCCGCCGGCGTAGACGACATCGGACATCCCCGTTGCTTTACAGGCGTTCTCGACCAGCTTGAGGATGTTCACTTCGAGGACGCGCTGGGCCATATAGGCGAACTGCTCGGATGGATACAAATAAAGGATCTTTTCGAGATTCTTGTGAAGCTTCCAGGAATGATATTTCGACCGGAGCGCCAGCCCGTTCACTTCAAACCACTTCAAAAGCGGGTTCTGGTCGTCGGGCACCGGATAGCCGTAGCTGGCCAGGGCCATGACCTTGCCTTCATCCTCGAGCTCGCGCATGTTGAGGAGGTTCGTGACATGCTCGAAAAACAGGCCGAGAGAGTTCTTCCCGGAAAACCGGTTGAGGATATTCAAGCCGGCCCCTTCGAACGTCCCGATCATTCCCGACAGGCCGTCGCCGATGCCGTCGAGACTCAAGAACAGCCCCTTCTCATACGGGCTCGTGGCGACCGCGGCGGCGACATGGGCCAGGTGATGCTCGACCCAGACAAGCGGCTGGCCGAAAAATCCGAGCTTTTTGAGCTCTTCCTCGACAGCGCGAGTGCTGATCCATTTCGTCAGCCGGTTGGGGCCGATCTCGGTCAAAGCATACTTCGCCTTTTTGCTGATCCTGTTGAAGAACGACGGCCCGACCTTTCTCCTACGGATCAGGTAGTACCGTCGTTTGAGGCCCGGAAAAACGCGGGTCAGCGTCTTGGCGAAATCGGACGTCGAGACCGCGATGGAGGAGATGTCTTCCGGCCTGAGATTCGCGAATTTTAACGCCTCTTTGATCGACAGCGAGGGAAATTCGACGTCGAGCTTTTTGCGCGTGAACCGCTCCTCGTTCGCCGCAAAGAGGATCTCGCCGTCCTCGACGAGGGCGGCTCCGGCGTCGTGCCCGTCCCAGATCCCCAAAATAACCATCGTCTATCCGGCTTTGAAAATTTTAGGAAAAGGCCTTTTCACGGTCCGTAGCCCGCCTGATATCCACGACCTCACTGAAGCCAGGGACAGGGCCGTTTTCAAGGTCTTCGGCCTGAAATAAAAAACATGATAAGCCTTTCTTTTCAGTCTGTAAAGAGACTCCCTGGAAAGGGTCGGCAGGTCCATGACGAATTCGGACTGGCGGAACTGGTCCCACTTTTTCCCCCGGATCCATCCTGCGCTCGAAGCCTGCTCGAAGAGCGGCGATCCCGGATAAGGCACGGCCGCATAAAAATGGGCAAAATCCAGGTCCAATTTTTTGGCCAGGCCGAGCGTTTTCCGGGCCGTCTCTTCCGTTTCTCCGGGAAGACCGAAGATGAAATGCCCGGCGATCTTGATCCCGGCGGCCTTGGCCATCCTGACCGCGTGCTCGATCTGTTCGACCGTGATATTCTTCCCGCAGCTTTCGAGGATGCGGTCGTCGCCGGATTCGATCCCGAAGCTGATCATCCAGCAGCCGGCTCTTTTCATGAGGGTCAACATGTCCTCATCCACCGTGTCCACGCGGCTGTTCGCTACCCACCGGACATTCAAACCTTCAGAAAGCATGCCCTCGCAGAGGCTCGTGACGTGGCCGCGGACCAAGGTGAACGTGTCGCTCCAAAAAAAGATGTCGCGGATCCGGTAACGGTCGATGCTGAATTTGACCTCGTCGAGGACGTTAAGAACCGACCGCGATCTTGCCAGCGAGCCATAATAAGCCCGGGCATTGCAGAACGAACAGAGGAAGGGGCATCCTCTCAAGGTATTGATGATAATGAATTTTCTCTGAGACCCGGGAAGCCGATACCGGCCCAGATCGACCAGATCCCAGGCCGGGAAAGGAAGCGCTTCCAGGTTCCTAATGAAATCCCGGCTATGTGTCGAAAAGATCTGCCCGGATTCAGAT
>Ga0209182_10000032_pt1 | contig 28107 bp, 28 predicted proteins | sample LakBais05cmmetaG_FD_185474 | JGI IMG/M metagenome (GOLD analysis project Ga0209182, IMG submission 185474) | Lake sediment microbial communities from Lake Baikal, Russia to study Microbial Dark Matter (Phase II) - Lake Baikal sediment 0-5 cm... | ecosystem: Environmental > Aquatic > Freshwater...
GTGATGGCAGAGGTGTGTTCGTGGCCGTATTCTGTACAAGGCTCCCTAAAAGTGGGAGTTTCCCCAGGTCAAATCCCCCCCCGGTAAGTGAACAACCTGTTAACGATATCAATAATATGATCTGAGTTATTTTAATGAGACTTTTTTTCATTTGTGTTTATTTCAAACCATGATAGCTCTTGAGGTTTTACTTTGACAAGGGGTTCATTGCATGTTAAACTTGTATTACTGATTGACAGGCGCTCTCCTGTGAGGGCGTTTTTTGGTGTCGATGATGCGCACAATCGAATGGGACGCTAACACTCATCAATTGTCGGTTATTAACCAGCGTTTGATCCCGGGGCGGTTCGAACGGATGACGCTTACCACATATCAGGATGTTGCCGGGGCAATCACAGACATGACCATCCGAGGTGCTCCTGTGATCGGTGTAGCGGCGGCTTTCGGGGTTGCTATGGCTGCCATCCAGTCACCCGCCGATAATGTTACCATGCTTCGGAAGGACCTGGAAAAGTCTATCCAGGTATTAATGTCGTCCCGCCCGACCGCCATCAATTTACGCTGGGCACTGGAGCGTATGCGCAAGATCAGTGTTAATCTGGATCAACCGGATGTGATACGAAAGGTGCTTGAGAAAGAAGCCCTGCTGATGGCTGATGAAGATGTGGCAATCAATCATGCAATTGCCAGGCATGGGGTGACTTTGTTGGAGGACGGCGACACGATCATCCACCACTGTAATACCGGTGCCCTGGCAACCGTTGATTGGGGGACCGGATTGGGTATCATCCGTCTGGCGTATGAACAGGGCAAGCGCATCCATGTTCTGGTGGATGAAACCCGCCCGCGACTGCAGGGTGCACGCCTGACCGCCTGGGAGCTGCAGCAATACGGTATCCCATTTGACATCATCACCGATAGCATGGCTGGTTATTTTCTCCATCGGGGGCTGGTGCAAAAGGTTATTTTTGGCGCCGACCGCGTGGCTGCCAATGGCGATGTCGCCAACAAGATCGGCTCGTACATGCTGGCGCTGGCTGCCTACGATAATGTTGTTCCGGTTTATTCGGTTTTCCCGCTCTCGACCGTCGATCTGAGTATCGCTCAGGGATGTGATATTCCGATCGAAGAGCGCGATCCTCAGGAAGTGTTGGGTCTGCAGCTGGATGGTGAGAAAGTAATGCCTGAGGGAGCAACTGCCCGCAATCCGGCCTTTGACGTCACGCCCAATCGATTGATCTCTGCTTTTGTAACCGAGCGGGGTATCATCCGACCGCCTTACTTCAAAAACTTGCCAAAAACTATGGAGTAAAAATGAATATCATCGTTACCGGTTCGATCGCCTATGATTATCTGATGACGTTCCCCGGCTACTTTCGGGATTATATATTGGCCGATAAACTCGATTCGATCAGCCTGTCTTTCCTGGTGGATAGCATGATCCGTCAGCGGGGAGGAACGGGACCAAACATCGCCTACACACTGGCATTGCTCGGTTCGCACCCCAGCCTGGTTGCGACTGCTGGTGAAGATTTTGATGAGTACCGCGCCTGGCTGGAGGCAAATGGTGTGGATACGCAGGGTGTAAAGGTCATCCCCGGTAAATACACCGCCTCATTCTTTGCCAACACCGATAAAGCCAACGCCCAGATCGCCAGTTTCTATACCGGAGCGATGGCACACGCCCGTGAGATCTCGGTCACGACAGCCACCAGGAATAAGCCTGACCTGGTCATCATCTCACCCAATGACCCGGGTGCCATGGCACAGTATGTTGAAGAGTGCAAAACGAACGCCATTCCATATGTGTATGACCCAAGCCAGCAGATCGTACGTATTGAAAGCGATCAACTGGCAGCCGGCATCGATGGTGCTCTGGCGCTGTTTGTCAATGAATATGAGTTTGAGCTCCTGCAGAAACGAACCGGCTTTACGGCCGATCAGATCATCAGCCAAGTCGGTTTTACCGTTATCACCTGCGGAGAGTGTGGCTCCCAGATATTCAAGGATGGTATCAAACACGTAATCCCTATCGTTCCCCCAAAACAAATTGCCGATCCAACCGGCGTTGGAGATGCTTACCGGGGTGGTTTTTTCACCGGTTATGACCACGAACTACCGATCGAGTTATGTGGTAAGATGGGTGCTCTGGCTGCAACCTATTGCCTCGAGCAGCGCGGTACACAAAACCATCGATTTACCATCTCAGAATTTATTCAACGCTTCCGTGAACATTTTGACGATCAAGGGGAGCTTGACAAGTTGTTATAGGATACTGGAGGTGTCATGAAAGACTATCATGTAAAAGACTTAAGCCTTGCGGAAGGTGGACGGCGACGGATTGAATGGGCGGAACGTGAAATGCCTGTCATGAGGATGATCACCGAACGCTTTACCAGGGAACGACCCTTAAAGGGATTGAGGTTATCCGGTTGCCTGCATGTCACGACCGAGACCGCCAATCTGGTGCGGGCTTTGCATGCCGGCGGGGCTGATATCGTCCTGACAGCATCGAATCCACTTTCGACCCAGGATGACGTGGCAGCTTCCCTCGTTTCTCATGATGAGATACCAGTTTTTGCAATCAAGGGTGAGGATAATGCAACCTATTATAAGAATCTGAATGCTGCTCTGGATCATAAACCGCAGATGACCATGGATGACGGCGCTGATCTGGTTTCTACCCTTCATAAGGAGCGCCGGGAATTATTACCGGATGTCATCGGCGGCACGGAAGAGACTACTACTGGTGTCATACGGCTGCGTGCAATGGCGGCGGATAATGCCCTGGCTTTCCCGGTCATCGCTGTGAATGATGCCATGACAAAACATTTATTTGATAATCGTTACGGCACAGGTCAATCAACGCTGGATGGTATCATCCGCGCGACCAACATCCTGCTGGCAGGCAAGACATTTGTTGTTGCCGGCTATGGCTGGTGTGGACGCGGCTTGGCATTGCGTGCCAAAGGGATGGGTGCCAATGTGATCGTGACCGAAGTCGATCCGCTGCCCGCTCTGGAAGCGATCATGGACGGTTACCGCGTCATGCCGATGGATGAAGCCGCCAGGATAGGTGACATCTTCGTGACAGTCACCGGCGATATTAATGTGATCGATAAGCATCATTTCGAAATGATGAAGGATGGCGCAATCGTTGCCAATTCGGGTCACTTCAATGTCGAGATCAATATCCCCGCACTGGAGAAAATGGCCACCTCGAAACAACTGGTGCGCCCATACGTGGATCAATACAAACTAAAAGATGGTCGCTTCATTCATATCCTGGGTGAAGGTCGTTTGGTGAACCTTGCAGCTGCGGAGGGTCATCCGGCCAGCGTGATGGATATGTCTTTTGCCAATCAGGCTTTGGCGGCTGAGTATCTGCTGAAGAACCATGACAAGCTTCAAAATCAGGTCTATTCGGTTCCTGAGCAAATTGACAAGGATATTGCACGCATCAAGCTGGAAGCGATGGGCGTGAAGATCGATGTTCTATCTGAGGATCAACTCAAATATCTGAGTTCCTGGGAAGAGGGAACTTAACCTGCATAGGCAATAATAAAAAAGGCGCCAGAGATGTGGCACCTTTTTGTTTGTTGTATTAGACTACTGCCCGCTTGTGAGAGAAGCCAGAACGTCCAATAATTGATTGGCTGGCACATCCTGACCATTGACCAAATATGTGGGTGTTCTATTAATCCCCAAAGCAGCTCCTTCTTCCCTTTTATCCAGGACCTTCTGTACGTATTTACCTGAATCAAAGCATTCCTTGAACATGGTTTGATCAAAATCGATCTTAGCAGCGAATTTGAATAGATTGCTATCTCTGAAAGCGCCCTGATTCTCACCAGCCCAATTCTCAAACAATAAATCGTGGTATTCCCAGAATTTATTCTGGTCGGCGGCACAGTAAGCGGCTTCAGCCGCCCGGAAGGATTCGGGACCCAAGAAACTGAATGGCTCGTAGGTGAAAAATACTTTTCCGGTGTTGATATATTTCCTCACGAGCTCAGGTTCAAGATCAATGAAGGCATTCTCACAGGCGACACATTGAAAATCAGCATATTCCACGACCTTTATCGGTGCATTAGGATCGCCGGCAGTAAGGCCATCAACAATGGTACGAGTTGGTAGTGTTCTCTGGCCATTTAAAATGAAGAAAGTTGCAATTAAACCTACGACAACGAGGATCGCCAGGATTGTCAGGATACGATTTACGCGCGCACGTTTTTTTCTTTTATCTTTAATAATTTGCCGTTTACTCATTGACAAGTCTCCTTGTAATTTTACAGTATTTGGTAAACCCCGAAGGTCTCGCCCGTCCTTCGAAAGCCCATTTTATCATACAGTGCCAGTGAAGCCTGGTTATTGGATTGTGTATTTAACGTGATGTGGGTCATGCCCTTGTTTTTCATATCGATAAAGAGCTTATGGATGAGGTGCGTGGCGACATGCTGCCTTGTGTTTTCTGGTAACACTGCAATTCGTGCCAGATGCCCGGCTTGACCTGATTTCGTACTGAGCAGATATCCCGCAGGCTTGCCGTGGATTTCGGCAATATAGGCAAAATCAGATTGTTGAAATGCTAAACCGAGTGTTTGAGCTGAATAAACCCATAGATCTTCGAAACTTAAACCGTCGATGGTTTCCACTATGGACAGGTCGTCCGATACCATCTGACGAATGATCATACTATTTGGTATTGATTGAAACGATATTGTATCCAACTCACGCTGCAGGATGATGATCTCCTGATATTTTCTAAAGTGGTTTTTTCGCAGCAGCGCATCGATCCAATCCTCGAGTGCCAGAACGAAACACCGGACTGGTTTACTTCCCACGGTCAGGTGTTTCACAGTTTCTGTGAACAAATACTTCCAGGCAAGGTCTAGCGAAATTTCCCAACTGCAAGCAAACAAATGCACCCAGGCAATGTTGGGAGGATCGGTCGGACATGCCATGACCGCCTGAAGTCTCTCATGTTCTTCCAAGAGGAGAAAAGGTTGCGTTCCAAGCCATTGAACAGGGTCACGCCAATCGAGATAGCGGTGAGCCAGTGCATGCGCGTTCAACAGGCGTTGAATGCGGATAGCATCCCCCCAGTCCGCTTGCCGGAGGTTGTATCGTTCAGCAAGCGTTTTATCCGTCTCCATTATGATCAAATGGTGTTGGAGTGATAAAGTTAAAAGGTGATATCGAGCAAGCCCTCGGCGATTGAGCGTAGTTTGTCGACCGGCAGGTTGCTCAACCTGTGAGCCAGGTCAACATATGGGCGGTTGATGGGTTGGGCGAGGAAATCCTGAAGATCCGGCGGGAGCTGTTTATAACCTGCTATGCGTTCGGCTTGTGTAAGTCTCTCACCAACGGATCCATGAGTTCCATATAGTGACTGTACAGCAATGGATGCAATTCTGCATAATACTTCCAACATGGCTATGGGTATGGGTTTTTTGCCTGTCAGATAATTGGAGAGCTCTTTCGGCTTGATATGCAGAGCGGCGGCGATCTCCGCGCGTGGAATTTCGGCGTCTTCCAGCGCTTTTTTCAGACGCGTGGCGATGATGCGTTGACGTAGTTGCATAAATTTCATAGTTTGTATGGCATCCGTCGCTATTACTTCTGCTGCTTGTTCATCATGAGATAGTAAAGTTGTAATGGCTATGTTTAAATTAATAGCCAGGACTTCCAATTCGGGCAGGGAAGGTATTTGACTACCATTTTCGTAAGCTTTATAACGGCTTGGGGAAATGTTCAGCAACGCTGCAACCTCACTCACCCTCAACCGCTTGGTTTCACGATGACTGCTGAGACGGAGTCCGATTTGCCGGGCTCTCGATGAAAAACTGGGATCCTCGCTCATATACTACCTTCCAATTGAAAACTATTTATATTGTATCACCGGCTTGATGTTGCCGATGCGTCCTGGTCTGGCATGATATAACCCAAACCTGATTTGGTCAGGATGTGCACGGGATTGTGAGGATCGTCTTCTAGTTTCTGACGGATGCGTGCGATACTCACCCATAGGATTTCCTTATCGTCTTTATAAGACGGACCCCAGACGGCAGAGAGCAGGTCTTCAGCGGTTAAAACCACGCCGATATTCTGAGCGATCTGGATTAACAGGCGATACTCCGTGGCAGAAAGGTAGATAGGTTTATCGCCTTTCCACACTTCAGCCCGGGCAAAATTGATCTTGAGGTCTCCATGGATAAACTCACTCTTTTTAAAAGTACCATTTTGAGTATTGACCCGTCTGAGCACCGCTCTGACACGTGCAAGCAGCTCAGTTGCAGAAAATGGTTTAACCACATAGTCGTCTGCGCCAATATTCAATCCCTTGACCCGATCCTGTTCTTCGCCTTTCGCGGTTAACATAATAATTGGCACGGATGAGAACTGCCGGATACGCTCGCAGGTTGCCAGTCCATCCAATTTGGGCATCATGACATCCAGTATGATCAGATCCGGTTTATGACTGGTGATAAGGTCCAATGCTTGTTCGCCATCGGAAGCGGTCATAACTTCATAGGCCTCGGTTTCGAGGTTAATCTGAAGAAGGCGCTGATAGAGTGGTTCATCGTCTACAACGAGTATTAGTGTCATGAGCGCACCTTAATCCCGGGTTGTTTGAAGGGTAAGTGGATGATAAACTTGGTACCTTTCCCGGGGACAGAATCGGCTGTGATCCTACCGTGATGGGATCTAATGATTTGTTTGCATATGAATAATCCCAGACCGCTGCCATGTTCTGAGTGTGATTCCGTCCCGCGGTAGAACCGCTCGAAAATATGCGGTAGTTCATCTGCAGGAATGCCAGGTCCCGTATCTTTTATCACGACAGTGACACCTTCAGACCTCTGTCGTGTTTGAATGATTATGGTGGCATCCGGTGCGTATTTAATGGCGTTGATGATCAGGTTACCGAACACCTGAGCCAGGCGTCTGGGATCTCCCTCAATAGGGGGAGTATCGCTCATTAATTGACATTCAATGTGCCTGCCAGGATGCTGAGTTTCAATACGGTTTTTTACGTCCCGAATGGTCGGTTCGATTCGCATTTTTTGGAATGAGATCGGCATGGTCCCGCTTTGCAATCGGGCGGTATCCAGAATGTTATCGATCAGCTCCTGTAGCTTGTCGGTCTCCTGATCAATGATCGTCAGGAACTCGTTACGGTTCTTTGTGTCCCACTCGGTATCTGACCGTAATAAAGTTGTTGCATATCCTTTTATGAAGCCAAGTGGAGTACGCAGTTCGTGGGTGATGGTCGAGACGAAATCTTCTTGAAATTGAGCTTGTTTTCGTTCTTCCTCGACTATTTCAAGCCGTTTGAGCATATCTTTACGATTTAGTAATGCTATGATCTGTTCTGCCACCCATTTCGCGATCTGAGTTTGTGGATTATCGAAAAAAGGACTTCCAAAACGAATGAAGATCAAAGCGCCGAGCGATGATGTTCCAGAATCGAATGGTATACCCAGCATGATTGGTTTTTCGAGCCGGTCGGTGCCAGACAGGTCTGTTTTGGATTGTTCGATAAGGGGCGATCCGGTTAATAGAACCCGCCTGGCGAATGGTTCCCCCCAGGTGATCTCGGCCCCTTGCGAACGTCCTCGACCCGTAGCGCGTGCATAGGTCAATGTCAGGTTTTTACCGGAGGGATCAGAATGATAGATAACCATATTATCAAAAATAACCAGCCTGCGGATTAGCGGTATGGCTTGATTTAGACTGCTTTTCCAGTCTTGCGAATGGTTAAAGAATCGACATATCTGAGTTGCTTCTTCCAGCCATTCTTCGGAGGGGGCTTGGGTTACCGGTACGATCATCTCTTCACCTCCAACCTATCTGGATTATACACACAGGGGCAGATGGAACTCAAAAATGGTGCCCTGATTGACTCTGGATTTTATATTGTATTTGGCATTATGCGCATCCAGAATGCGTTTAACAATAGCCAGACCGAGGCCGGTTCCACCATAGCGGCGTGCAGTAGATTCATCCAGCTGATGAAAAGGCTCAAACACTTCTTCAATCCTTTCCTCCGAAATACCAATACCCGTATCAGTCACTGAAATGATTACATCTTTTTCTGTGCTTTCCGCTTTAATAACAATCGTTCCACCAGGTGGGGTGAACTTCAAGGCGTTGTCGAGCAATTGGTTCATTACTGCGGTTAGCTTTTCCTTATCTCCCAGCACTTTCGGGGCAGCATCCGGCAATATGATATTTAATTTAATCTTACGCTCGTTCGACAATTGTGAGGCATTTTTAACGGGGGCACTCATGAAGTCCAATATGGATATGGGTACCAATTTCATTGAGAGTTGACCTTGAGAGGCTTCTGAGAATTGCAGCAGATCACTGATTAACTGCTCGAGTTTGTTGTAGGATTTCTGTATCACTTTGACTGCATCAGACTGTTCCTTGGTGAGGCAACCGAGTGAGTCGGTATTTAGTAATTCCAAATAACCTTTCATGTGGTTGAGAGGGGTTAGTAATTCATGCGACAGATTGGATATGATCCTTGTTTTAGTCTGATTGAGTTCTTCCAGCTGTTTAAGCGCGATTTCGAGTTCGGCAGTGCGTTCACGAACGCGTTCTTCCAGTTTTTGATTGGCATTAACCAGTGCGTTACGCAGTTCCAGGATCTGTTCGGTGATCACCCCGTTCAGGGTGTCCTCGTCGGTTAACCCTTCTTCTACCAGGATTTGCCCTAAAAGTTTTGTGTCACCTTTGGATTTAAGGCCGGCCTGCTTTTTCAGGCAGAATTCCAATGCCCCATGCGATATCAACCCCTTATCGATCAGCAGATCTCCCAGGCGCGGAATTAGCATTTCTGGTTTTAAAAAAGTCTTTTTGATCATAAGTCAATACTTTGATCTACCCACACCCATTTACCATTTAACATGGTGGCGATCGGTTTAATATGATGCAATTCCTGTGCCTTTTCCAGAAAAGGATCGGCTGTAAGCAGAATCAGATCGGCGTCGGCACCAGGTTCCAACCTGCCTGAGGTTGATGATTTCCTGCATAATTCCGCGGGTCCGGTTGTATAAGCATCCAGCGCTTCATTGAGTGTAATTCGCTCGCCGGGGATCCAGCCTTCCGCTGCAGTTGTGTCCTCTCGAAGCTGACGGGTTACGGCGGCATGCATGCCCCAGAATGGATTGGGCGAATCCACCGGGGCATCAGAGCCGAATACCAGACGGGTGCCACGTTTCAGTAGCGACTTCCAGGCATATGCATAGCGAGTACGTGACCCCCAGTATTTGTCTGCCATTTTCATATCAGAGGTGGCGTGAAGCGGTTGCATAGAAGCGTATATTCCAAGTTCATGTAAATCTACCAAGTTTTCCTCGCGCAATACTTGAACGTGCTCGATCCGCATCCTGGCTGGTTTATACTCTGACGCTTTCTCAATTTGTCTCAAAGCCCGGAATGCTTTGATGGCTTCCTGGTTTGCGCGGTCGCCGATGGCATGGATAGAAATATCTGAGCGGTTTTTTAAAAAGGCTTTGCTCCGGATAATAACCTCTTCGGCTGTGCAGTTAAGGATGCCGCGATTATTCGGATCATCGTTATATGGTTCGATCATCGCTGCTGTGTGGGGACCCAACGCGCCGTCCATGAAGAATTTGAAAGGACCGATATGTACCAGCTTTTTACCCAGACCGGTACGGCAGCCTGCTTCATAGGCTTCTTGATGATCATTTGGCGGGATGACTTTGAGGATCCGCAGGTGTAACTGGTCATCTTGCTCAAGCTGATTATAGTATGCCATCCGGTTGAAAGAATCAAAATCGTGTACAGATGTAATCCCCATCTTTATAAGAGACTCCGTACCTTTCAGGATGGCATGGGTTATCTCTTCTGGCGACTGCTTTGGGATAATCGAACTGATCAACTCGGTTGCCTGCTCAAGCAGGATACCATTCGGTTTGCCGGTCTCATCGCGTGTGATTAAACCCCCAGTAGGATCTGGTGTCTCAACTGAAATGCCTGCGAAATATAATGCCAGGCTATTAGCCCAGCCGGCATGCAGCGATTTTGCGGTCAGATAGACAGGGTGTGCATAACTGACTGCGTCCAGTTGCGCAGCCGTGCCATAGCCTTCCTGCCAGTTATTCTGGTTCCAGCCGTGTCCAAGTACCCAGGCATCCCGAGGGGCTGCTCTGGCTGCGGCTTCGACGCGTTTCAAGCATTCCTGAAGAGTGGCGGTCTCACAATTGACTCGTACCAAATTTAGTCCATAACTGGTGAGGTGTATGTGGGCATCCGTCAAACCTGGCCAGACCACCTTGCCTTTCAGGTCGTACCGCTCGTTTATCTTGGTATTTTGTTTCAGTTCATCACTGGTTCTACCGATGGCCACGATCCGCCCATTGTCAATCAGCATGGCTGTGATGTTGGGTCGGTCTGGCAGGTGGAAACACCCGTTTTCAAGCAGGATCATCTCACACCTTTAGTAACTGATCGATCAACCGGTTAAGTTCCTCATCTGAATAATAATAAATGGTGATACTGCCTCCCTTTTGTCCCGGGCGAAGGCTGACTTTGGTCCCCAGCGTTGCGCGCATGCGGTCTTCAATTTCCAGCAACTCTGGCGTTATGGTTTTTTCGGTCTTGGGAACAGGCTGGCGAATGCCTGCGTATTTCCGCACGAGCTCTTCAGTTTGTCGAACATTCAGCCCGTTGCGAACGATCATTTCCAGTAAAGCCATTTGGGCTTGCGCCGACGACAAAGCCAGCAGTGCGCGGCCATGCCCTTCACTGATGGATCCCTCCAGCAAGGCGGCTTTCACCTTTTCGGGTAACTTTAACAGGCGAAGAGTATTACTGACGCTGACGCGACTTTTCCCCACCCGCTGTGAGATCTCTTCATGCGAAAGATTGAAATCCTCGTTGAGCTGACGGTACGCCTCCGCCGTTTCAAGTGGCAAAAGATCAGCACGCTGAACGTTTTCGATCAAAGCGAGTTCCAACCGATCCTGGTCGTTTGCCTGGCGGAGTATGACCGGAATGGACTGCAAGTTAACCAATCGTGCTGCTTCCAACCTGCGTTCTCCGGCGATTAAAATATAGTGATTGCCTTCCGGAGCACGACTGACAATCAGCGGCTGGATGATCCCATGTTCTCGGATCGATTCTGCCAGTTCTTGCAACTCCTCAGGGTTGATCCTGGTGCGGGGCTGGCGCGGATTAGGAACCACTGATTCGACCGGAATATACGTAATTCCACCCTCACCAGGCTGGTTTTCACCACCGGGGATGAGGGCGTCGAGACCTTTTCCGAGACCGCTTTGTCTGGGCATATCTTCTTCTTCCCTTTAGGACGTTGAAATATTGATGCCATCTGACGCTAGAATTTCACCTGCCAGATCATTGTATGCTTTGGCACCGTTGCATTCGGGTGCATACATCGATATGGGTACTCCATAGGAAGGTGCCTCTGCAAGGCGGATACTGCGTGGAATGAGAGTGTGGAGGACTTCCTTCGGGAAATGTTTTTTTACTTCATTGACCACATCAGAGGCGAGTTTGGTGCGTCCGTCAAACATGGTCATTACCACTGCGCGAACTTTTAGCTCTGGAAATAACTTAACCCGAACCTTGTTAAGGGTCTGTGTCAATTGCCCCAAACCTTCGAGTGCCAGATACTCGCATTGGACGGGGATGATGACACCATCGCGGGCTGCCACAAGGCCATTAACAGTCAGCAGGTTCAGCGAGGGTGGACAGTCGATAAGGATGTAATCATAACGATCGGCGACAGGGGATAAAACCTCACGCAGTTTGTATTCCCGGTTGGGTTGGTCGACCAATTCTATTTCTGCACCTGAAAGCGCTGGAGAGGAAGGTAGAAGCGATATTTTCAAGCGCGGGTTATGCATAATATGGGCAGCGATGGGTGCGCTGCCTGATAACACCTCATAGGTTCCGTTCTTGACCGTCACTTTGTCGATGCCCAAACAAGAGGTAGCGTTCGCTTGAGGGTCCAGGTCAATCAGCAGGACGCGCTGACCGTAGTAACCCAGGTATGCTCCCAGGTTGATGGCTGTGGTTGTTTTACCAACACCGCCCTTCTGATTTACCAAAGTATAGATCCGTCCCATAAAATGTCCTAATTATTGTTGTAAACTGTGATTCGACTGGCAGCCATCTCATCCGCCGTTGGGATGCTTTCCAATCCGATATGCGTGATCGAGTGGGAAGCGATCAGGGTTGCAAATCTGGCGGACTCCCACGGGTCTTTGCATTCACACATACGCGTGAAAAAGGCTGTTGCGAAGATATCTCCAGCACCGGTGGCATCTTTTTCCGTGTAGTGGGGGGGAGAAAAATGGCGATAATCTCCGTTCCAATACAACCGGGCACCCAGATCGGCTTCTGTAACAACCAGGATGGGAACCCGCTCGATTAAATTGGTGATAACGTTCTCGTCACCCTGTACATCCTCGATGCTTAATACCACTGCCGCGGCTTTGGCGAGCAAATCGGGCGCATTTGTCCAGGGGGTTGCTGTGACCCTGCCGTCGCCATCCCATTTACGCATCCAGCCCTGGGGGGTTAATCCAATGAAACTATTTGGGAAACATTGGATGACATCCGTTGCCACCTCCTGCGCTACAGGTCCGAGGTGTACGATCGGGGTGGCTTTCCATTTATCCGGAATCATACTGGCTGTCAGGGTGAGCGCAGTATGGTAAAGGTATTGGACCCTACCGGATGGTGTAGGGATATTCTCGAATGTGGTGGAGTGCTCGCAAGGGATATTGTGCACATATACTCCATCCAGTGGCGTCAGGACAATATCAGGAGATGCAGAAGTAACGACACCCACTTTCATGCCAAGTGCCCGGGCGGTCAGCGCAGAGTAAGCGGCAGTTCCACCCAGTCTTAGCCCGGAGGGAGTGATATCCTGGGTCAAATGACCAATCAATAAATAATCAATGGGTTTTGTGACTGTGATGCTATTTGTCATTTCTTTAATAACAACTATGGGTTATCTACTGCAGAATGGCTGCGTTTCTGAGGCGCAAATTCAAGACTGCAAAATGGGCAAATGTCCCATGCCAGTTCAATCAGGCTCCCGCAGTCCGGGCACTTCTTTTTGAGTACAGTATGACACGAGGGACAAACCATCCATTCAGCCTTTATTTTTCGTTCGCAACCAGGGCATAGTTCAGATTCTTCAAGGGTCGTCAGAAGTGCTTCTTCCTCGAGGGCTGCCTGATATTTTTCTTCTGAGGTCAGCGGTGGTCGCAAAATAAGGTAGATCAGGACGCCTGGCAGGAATAACAGAATTGATACAGTTACAGCGAGGATCCGCAGGGGCAGATCGTCACTGCGGTTGCGGATGTCGCGATACACCCAAATGATCAGGCTGATCCATAACGTAACGACAAATGCAATACCCAGACCGATTAAAAATGTTGATAGACTATTGATTGTCCCTGTGTTTAAACCCATAAGATTGTCCAGATTCAAATTATAGCATGGATGGATTAATGATCCCGTGGAAGGGAGACTTAACTATCAATGATCAGTGATCAGTGATATTAGTAATATTCTCGTGATTGCCATATCTATTATGATCTGTTTACGTCTGACATAAATCGGTCTATAATACTGATAACCGACCTGATTTCGACACCCACACCAATCTCGCTGGAGGTTCGATCACCGGGGAATATTTGATAGGCTGTTACAGGTATAATTATCATGGAAAATAAAATGTTGGGCGACAGTTTTTCTCAGGCACGTGAGGATTTCCGGAGAGCACGCAGGACTGCCAGTCTTCAATATATCGTTGCTCAAATTACCGGCAAATCAATAGACCTCCTTCCTTATAGTGAGATTACCCGGCGACTGAGAGCTACAAGCAGTTCAGAACGCGGTTTGCAGGATGTCCCACTGGATGCCATCATTGGTTCAGTGAATCGTTACAGTGATTACTCCCGCAGTTTTCTTCCGTTATTGAATAGCGATCGTGACCGCTGGGTTGGGGTCATGGTGGAGATCACCACTCCCGGCCGGCCGGGTCTGCCACCGGTTGAACTGTATAAGATCGGTGATACATATTTTGTAAAGGATGGACATCACCGCATCTCTGTTGCGAAACGGCTGCATGCGAAGTATATCCAGGCCTATGTAACTGAAATCTCCTCTCCGATACCGCTCTCGAAAGATGTCACCCCCGGGGAATTGATTCTGAAGGAGGAATACGCCGTATTCCTTGCCCACACACAATTACATCAATACTTTCCGGAGGCCAATCTTCAACTCTCGTTCCCGGGATTATTTGCAACTCTGGAGGAACATATTAAAGTTCACCGCTACTATATGGGTATCGATGTGCTTAAGGAAATCACCTATGAAGAGGCGGTCAAACACTGGTATGAAGCGGTCTACCAACCAATTGCGTACCTCATCCGCGAACTTGCAATACTACATGAGTTTCCCGGGCGGACTGAGGCGGATCTGTATGTGTGGATTTCAGACCATCGCACCTATCTTCAAAAAGAATTGGGCTGGTCGATACGACCGGAAAAAGCTGCTCTCAGTCTTATCCGCGAGATCAGTCCACGAGTGAAACATGTTCTCTATCGGGTCGGTTCAGGGATCGTCGATTGGATCTTCGCAATAGATATTGCCACTCCACGGGTTACCGGCTCGTGGCGCAAATACAAAAGTGAGGGAGATCACCTCATCGGCGATATCCTGGTACCCATTGATGGAAGTAAGGATGGATGGTTTGGTCTGGAACAGGCACTTGTGATCGCCGGACGAGAAGACTCCCAATTACTTGGATTACATGTTGTCGGGAAAATGGGCAGCGTGGATACCACCCGGACACGCGCCATTGAGAAAAAATTCAAGAAACGTTGCCAGGAACAAGCGGTCAAGGGACATCTGACAATCCTGAAGGGGGATGTGGCAAAAATAGTCAACAAGAAGGCACTGCTTTCAGACCTGATTATTTTAAACCTGGGTCATCCGCCTGCGGATTCACTATCGGCCCGTTTCTCCTCGGGTTTGCTGGATATTATCCGCCGTTCCGGCCGATGCGTTTTGGCGACGCCACATACCGTGACACCTCTGAACCGTATTATGCTGGCTTATGTGAATAGCCCGACGAGCCGTGAAGCGATGTTCTTAAGCACCTATTTTGCCATCCGTTGGGGAGCCACACTGGGGGTCGTGTCTGTTTGCGTATCTCCAGAGATTGCCCATAAGCTCCAGGTACCTGTCAGGGCTTACTTAAAAAAAATGGAATTATCTGCCAGTTATTTCCAACCGACGGGATATGTATCTGAAGGCATACTTAAAACTGCCATGGAATTTGAAGCTGATTTGCTGGTGATCGGTGGGTTTAACCGTCCACCCATGGTCGAGGTTGTTTTGGATATGACCCTGGATCAACTACTTAGGGCAACTACTATTCCAATCCTGATCTGTCAATAATCAAATCTCGATACCCAGAACGCCAAGAAGAGTTTCCATATCTTTGCGTGTGTTATACCCCTGATAAGACGCGCGTATTATTTTCATGCCATTCCATTCAAACAATGGGATTTCAATTCGGTACTGTTCATAATGACGTGATTTAAGGTTAACAACATCCATGTCATCTGGCAACCGCATGGCAGCCATCTGACTAAACCAGGAATCCTTCCCATCATGTATACCAGGCAATCCAGTCAGGTTAATGATCCTCGAGCTGGTTTCACGTGCGAGTTGGTGACAGTCTGATCGAACCTGGTCCCAGTTGTGACTGGACTGGTAGTCAATGGCTGCTGGAACAGCCAGGTAGGGCGAGATGTCGCGTGTACCCGTCCATTGCAGCAGGTCGATAAAGGGAGACCGGCCAGGGTGGGGATTGCGGTATCCCCAGCTGACAACCAGTGGTTCGATCAGCCGCTGTGTCTCCGGGCGGGCATACAGAAAAGCGGAACCCTTGGGTGCACACAGCCATTTATGCAGGTTACCTGTGTAAAAATCCGCCCCCCACTCATCCAGGTTGAGCGGGATCTGCCCGGGTGCGTGCGCACACCGTCAACGATGGTCAGGATGCCTGCCTGACATGCTCTGGCACAGATATCGGCAACCGGCAGGATCACCCCTGTTGGGCTGTTATATGACTCAGAAAGATTATTTTGGTGTTTGAAGTTACGCCATGCCAGAAAGCATCTGCCACCAATTTGGGGCTGGTCAGGGGGAACGGCAGTTTATAATTGATATACTTGAAGCCGCGCTTCTCCGCCAGAAACCACCAGGTGCGATCCAAAGCGCCATATTCATGGTCGGTTGCCAGGACTTCATCGCCGGGTCCGAGGTTCAGACTACGGGCGACGATGTTACCACCGGTGGTGGCATTGCTGATGAAAACGAGGTTGTCCCGATGTGTGCCAAGATAATCAGCCAGCCGGGAGCGTGCTTCCTCCAACAGGGAGGGTGCACGCCGATCCAGAAACTCCACCGGTTGGCTTTCAAGTTCCCGTTGCCAGCGCTGGTAAGCTTCAAATACTGGTCTGGGTGTGGCGCCGAATGACCCATGGTTTAAGAAGGTAACCCCTGGATCCAAAAGAAAGTCATCCTTCAATTGTGAAACCATACCGTATCGATTATACCAACATGGCATTTCTCGCTTCAATACGTCGCCAGTTCATTAATCCGACTCCACCCCCTCCAGAATTAAAGCAGGTGTTTCTCCATTTTGCCATGGATATCGGTTGGTATGGGGTTCTCAACGGAAGCATCCTGGCTTTTATCTCCATATATATCACCCGCCTGGGCGGTTCTGCTACCCAGGTGGGGATGATCAATGCAATTCCTGGTGTGGTTACGCTATTGCTGGCTTTACCCGCCGGGCAGTGGTTATCTTCCCGTCAGGTTAGTTGGGATGTATTCACCAGTTCGGTGCTGGCGCGTATCTTTTATCTGGTTTTGATTGCTATCCCTGTCCTCATCGGTCCTGGGGAGCAGATCACGGTGATCATTCTGGTAATTTCGCTGATGAGTATTCCGGGAGCGGTTACTAATGTTGGATTCACAGCGCTGCTTGGGGAAGGCACCCCTCCTGTCTGGCGCGGTTATCTGTCAGGCATCCGTAATAGTTTATTTGCTATCACCAATGTCCTTACTTTACTCCTGAGTGGCTGGATTCTCGATAAGGTAGCCTTTCCAACCGGTTATCAAATCGTGTTTGCTATCGGGTCGGTTGGTGCAGCGATGAGTAGTCTGCATCTGTTCTTCCTTCATAGAACCCTCCATAATACGTCTGATACTAAAAAACCAGCGCAGTTTATTCCCGGCAATCTGTTTACCCTAAAAAATATGGCGCCTGAAGCAAGGCGGATTGGAAAAAGTCTGTTGTCATTGTGGAACCTTCGCCTTGACATCCTGAAAGGTCCGTTCCTGGCCACTTTATTGCTGATGTTATTCTTTCATCTTGTCCAATTCATTGGAATACCCATCTTCCCGGTATATTCGGTAAATGTTTTGAACTTGTCAGACCAGGTGATTAGCTTGGGATTGGCCATGTTCTATGCCACTGTTTTTATCGGATCAACGCAAGTCGCCCGTCTGACTGATAAACTGGGGCATAAGACACTGTTTGGCATTGCTGTTTGTTTTTTTGGGTTATACCCCGCCATGCTGATATTCAGCACAAGTATAATGATGTACCTTATTACCAATGCAATTGGGGGTTTGGTATGGGCAATGGCGGGGGGCGCTATTTTTAATTACGTGTTGGATAAATCTCCTTCAGATGACAGACCTTCTCATATTGCCTGGTATACGATTGCTTTAAACTTAGGTATGTTGCTTGGCTCACTTGGTGGACCCTGGCTGGCTGACGCTTTCAGCTTGTTGGCGGTTCTGGTGATCTGTGCGGTGGTGCGTTTCCTGGCTGGCCTGGCAATCCTTCGCTGGGGGTAGTTATGTTACAATCGTTGCGTGGAAATTAAGACTGTTGCGACCAACCGGAAGGCGAATTTTGAATATTTCCTTCTCGAGAAGTATGAAGCTGGTCTGTCACTGAAGGGGACAGAGATCAAATCGATCCGGGCGGGTCAGATAAGTTTGGCGGAATCCTATGTCCTGGTCGAGAAAGGGCAGGCATGGTTGATCGATGCTCATATCGCCCCCTACAATCCGGGCAGTCGTAACAACCACGATCCCCGACGTCCGCGTCGCCTTCTGTTGCATAAAAAGGAATTGCGTAAGATGACTGGAGAGGTTGCCCAGCGGGGGGTCACGGTTGTGCCAATCCGTGTGTATATTAAAGATGGGCGGGCGAAGATCGAGATCGCTCTCGCCAAAGGGAAAAAGTTGTACGACAAGCGTGATGCCATTGCCCGCCGCGATGCAGAACGCGAGCAGGCACGCGGTCTAAGGGATGGATAAAGTACCACTGAGAGATGGCATTGTTTACCAATAACTGGCTTGCACTATTAATCACTTTCATTATTGCTCTGGTGTGGCTGCGTTTTGTCGATTTCATTGCCGCGCGTGGCTGGATTGATAGCAGCCTTTCACGCAAGATCATTCACATCGGTACAGGTCCCATCTTTGTACTTTGCTGGTTGTTATTCAACGATCACAGTGATGCCCGCTGGCTGGCAGCTCTGGTGCCATTACTGATCACAATCCAGTTCCTTATGGTCGGCACGGGTCTCCTCAAGGATTCGGAGGCGGTTAAAGCCATGTCACGCAGCGGCAACCGCCGTGAGCTCCTGCGCGGTCCGCTCATGTATGGTATCGTATTTATCCTGCTGACAGTGATCTACTGGCGCAACTCTCCACTTGGTATCATCGCATTGATGGTCCTTTGCGCGGGTGATGGTCTGGCTGATGTGATCGGCACCCGTGCTGCAAATACGCCCCACCTGCCCTGGTCACCTCGTAAGTCCTGGCTGGGATCGCTGGCGATGTTTTTCGGCGGTTGGTTGGCATCTACTATCGTGATGTGGATTTTTATTCTTTCCGGGTTAATCAAGTTGGGTAGTATTCAACTTGTTATTGGCAGTGGCGTGGTGGCATTGGTCTGCGCGCTGGTTGAATCGCTGCCTTTTTCAGATATCGACAACCTGACAGTCCCGCTGGCAGCGTTGTGTGTGGGTTATCTTATCTTCTAACAGGCATCTTATGATACATATTGACGGGCATCATCTGAATCTTGATGAAATTATCCGGGTCGCGCGGCTGAATGAACCTGTAAGTCTCAAACCGGCTGCAGAAAAAGCGATCAACCGTGCACAACACTGGCTGGCCGGCATCGCTGCTGATGATAAAGCTTTTTACGGTATAAATACCGGTCTGGGAAGTTTCTCAACAAAACGCATCCCGAATGGGGAATCTGCCAGATTAAGTCGCAACCTCATCCTCAGCCATGCGGTTGGTTGTGGACCAACCTTGCCCATTGAGGTGGTGCGGGCTGCCATACTGATCCGAGCCAATGCATTAGCTAAAGGCTATTCGGGTATTCGGCTGGAGGTTGTAAAAACGCTGCTGGTGATGCTCAATAAGGGTATCACACCTGTTGTTCCGTCCCAAGGTTCTTTGGGTTCTTCCGGTGATCTCATTCCGCTTGCTCATCTCTGTCTGGTATTAACTACAGATAAGAGGGATCGGGATAATGAATCAGGCCAGGCGGAATTGGATGGAAGAGTCATGAGTGGCAGGGCAGCCATGAAAAAAGCGGGTATTCCACGTGTCATCCTTGGACCGAAAGAAGGTCTTGCGCTCATCAACGGGGCAACTTTCTCTGCTGCCATTGCGGCACTGGCGGTCTTCGACGCAGCACATCTCCTGGATCAGGCAGATATCTGTCTTGCCTTGAGCCTTGAGGCGTTACAGGGATGCCCGGCGGCTTTCGATCCTCGTTTGCATGAAGTACGCGGTCATAATGGGCAACAGGTCGTCGCCAAGCGTATCCGCGACTTGACTCGTGGCAGTAGTCTGTTTACCGGTGAACGCCGCGTGCAGGATGCCTACTCCTTGCGCTGTGCGCCACAGGTACATGGTGCTGCACGCGATTACTATCAGAGGGTTTTCCGGACGGTTGAAGATGAAGTGAATGCTGCCACTGACAACCCCCTGGTTTTTGGACCGGGCGAAGTTCTTTCGGGTGGTAACTTTCATGGAGAACCACTGGCTTTTGCGATGGATACCCTTAAAATAATCATGGCGGAGCTCGGCGCCATCTCTGAACGGCGGACATTCCGGCTTCTGGATTCCAATTTAAATGATGGTTTGCCACCCATGCTGGTGGACAATCTGGAATCGGGTGGTCTAAACTCGGGTTTGATGATGCCCCAGTATGCCGCGGCTTCATTGGTTCTTGAAAACCAGACGCTTGCGCAACCCGATTCTGTCCACTCCTTGCCGGCATCTGCCAACCAGGAGGATCACAACGCCAACGCCATGACCGCCGCCCGACATGCACTGCAGATCATTATTAATGTCACTCGAATTCTATCAATCGAGGCTTACACTGCTGCCCGTGCGCTGGATTTGAGGATTCGTCAGGTAAAAAATGTTAGACTGGGTGCGGGAACGGAAGTTGCCTATAAACTTATAAGGAAAGCAATCCCCTATCAGGCTGGCGATATCTGGTGGGGACCCGAGCTTGATACCATGACTGCATTATTAAGAGATGGTGAGTTTGATGTATGTAAATAGTAAATAAAGTAAAATATCTCCCCTATACAATGAAAACTTACAATCCTATGAATCGCCGCGATTTTATCAAACTGGCAGCAGTTGGAGCCGGTGCCATGGCACTAAGACCGTTCAAGATTAACCCCGGGCAGATCTTGGATTTCACTCCAGATCAGAAATTAGTGAGGGTGTGTGCCGGTGGTGAGGGTGCCTGGTTTGATCTTAAAGCCAAGCCATACTGGGATGCACAAAATGTGGGTACGGTTTATCGCGACGATGTTGTTGAGTGGATCAGGGAAGTGGTCACAAGCCATACTGATTACAATCGCATTAATCAACGCTGGGTGGAGACCCCAAAAGGTTATATCTATTCACCCTATGCCCAACCGGTCTATAACCGATCAAACCAGCCCTTGCTTGAATTTCCATCAGAAACAAAGGAACAAGGGATGTGGATCGAGACTACAGTTCCCGTCGTGGATATCAAGCTCGAACAAGCTCCCAACTCGCCGTGGTTGAAAGAGCTGCTAAAGCCGCGCATTTATTACAGCCAGGTTTTCTGGGTTGACCAGATTAAAAAAGACGAACAGGGTCAGGTCTGGTACAGGTTGCGTGAGAAGTATTGGGATCCGGCTGGAAATTACGTGATCTACGGTGATATCTTATGGGGAATGGCAGAAGCTTTTAGGCCGATCCTTCCAGATCAACTAACACCGATCCACCCCGAAGCTTCCGATAAAAAGATCGTGGTGAGCTTGCTCTACCAGACCATGTCATGCATGGAAGGGAATGAGGAAGTCTATTTTTGCCGTGTTTCGACGGGATACAAGGACGCCACCCCGGTGGGCGAATTCCCCACCTGGCAAAAAAATATCTCCACCCATATGAGCGGTGGTGTCACTGGTGCAGGCTTTGACACGGCAGGGATTGGCTGGACAGTCCTATTCTCCAGTGATGGTGCTGCCGTTCACTCGACTTTCTGGCATAATGATTTTGGTCTGGCACGTACGCATGGCTGCGTCAACTGCCGTCCGGAAGACGCAAAGTGGGTCTTCCGCTGGACGATACCATCGGTTGATTACTCTCCCGGCGGACTCATAACCCAGGGCATGAATTCCTCGACGCATGTCATCATCATGGGCGCTTAGAACGCATGAGTAATCTCTCTATTGGCCTGGCACTGTTGGCAGGTTTGGCGTCATTCCTGTCGCCGTGCGTCTTTTCGCTTGTACCGGTTTATATCTCGTACCTCGGTGGACGAAGTGCTGGCCAGATAGCCATAGGGGAGGAAAAAACCGCCCGCTTTGAAACACTGATTCACGGTCTTGCTTTCGTTTTGGGATTCACGGTCGTGTTTGTGACCCTCGGTATGGCTGCTGGTGCGTTGGGAGCGGCACTGGCTCCCATTCGTTACTGGTTGACGCGGGTGGGTGGGATTGTAGTAATTATCTTAGGGATACACATGACCGGATTGATCCGCATCCCATTTCTTGACTATGACCTGAGACGACATTCACCTCTGAAAAAATCCACCGGGTTACTGCCATCCTTCCTGATGGGCGTGTTCTTTTCTGCGGGATGGACTCCCTGTGTGGGGCCTGTATTGGGCGCCATCCTGACCCTGGCATTAAATGGAGGATCACTGGCGAAAGGTGCGTTGTTATTGACGACCTATTCTTTGGGTTTGGGGATCCCATTTCTTGTGGCAGCTCTAGCAATTGAATGGATCTCCCGACTGCTTAAGCGATATTCCAAATTTCTTCATTATGTAGAAATCGTCATGGGAATTGTTTTGGTTATCGTTGGGATAATGCTTTTTCTGGGCACATTTAATCAGCTGGCTCGGTTTGGGATTTTTGTAGACTTTGGCATTTAATGCGGGATACTCCATGAAGAATAAAGGCATATTATTCATCATCATTGGTATCCTGGTGGGGGTAATCGTAGCGATCCTCACTTTCGGCAGATACACAACAACTACCGGCTTGGAGGAAGAACCCTCGACTTTTGTGGAACGCGGATCAGTCAGCGATAATTCACCAGCGCCGGTTTTTTCGCTACCTGATACCTCAGGCAATCTGGTCAACCTGGGTGATTACCATGGCAGGGTGGTGATAATCAATTTTTGGGCAACCTGGTGTGTCCCTTGCAAGGAGGAGATGCCGGTCCTGGATGCATTCAGTCAGGAGAACTCGGAAAACATCGTTGTGCTCGGCATCAATGTTGGTGACAGCACGGAGGAAGTCAAGAATTTCATCAATGGAGTTAAAGTGACTTATCCCATTTTGATTGATAAGATGGGTGTGGTAGGGATTACCTATCACGTTATCGGATACCCGACAACCTATTTCGTGGACGCAGAAGGTATAATTCGTGGGAAACACGTCGGATCAATAACCCCCCGATTAATTCAACAGTACCTGACTCCACTTGGAATAAATCAATGATTACCGTTACATTATTCAGTACACCATCGCTTGCCGGTGAAGAACGCATCATCCGTGGGTATTTGCAGAAGAATAAAAAAAGAGCTCAATACCAATTGGTGGTGATCGATATTACATCGGACCCATCGTTAAAAAAAGAGTACGATGGGCGAGTTCCGTACCTGCAGGTTGGTCCTTATCACCTTTCATGGCCATTTGCCCAACAGGAGCTGCAGGTTCTACTGCAGGCTGCCAGCGACCGGCAGGCGGGTTTGGAAGAGATCAAGGATCCCGGGCATACAACTCGGATGGAACGCGGTCGCATCTTTAGCAAGTCAGATCGGTTTACCGTATGGTTTTCCAACCATTACATGCTGATATTTAATATCCTGGTTGGGCTTTATATAGGCTTGGCATTCCTCGCTCCCACCTTTATGAAAGTGGGCGCCCGCGGACCTGCGCGAGTACTCTATACTATGTACAGTCCGCTTTGTCACCAACTGGCATTCCGATCCTGGTTTCTTTTTGGAGAACAATCGTTTTATCCGCGCGAGTTGGCGGGCATTAAAGGGGTCCTGACGTACGGCCAGGCGACCGGGTTCGATGAACGTGACGTTCTGACAGCCAGGCGATTTGTTGGAAATGAGCTGATCGGTTACAAGGTGGCTTTATGCGAGCGGGATATAGCCATTTACCTGGGCATCCTGCTGTTTGGTATTGTGTTTTCCATCAGCCGCCACAAAATAAAATCTCTGCCCTGGTTTATCTGGGTGGTGATCGGTATCGCCCCACTTGGTGTGGATGGCGCCTCACAACTCCCCTCGTTGCTGTCATTCCTCCCTTCCTGGTTGCCTTTGCGCGAGAGTACTCCGCTCTTGCGGACGATCACCGGTGCCCTGTTCGGTATTACCACGGCCTGGTATGGCTACCCGCTGGTTGAGGAATCAGTTCTGGATACACGCCGCATTCTTCTTCAAAAACGTGCGATCATTCAACAGGTGGCGAAAGCCGAAAATGAAGACAGGTAATTTCGGATCGATACGATATTATTCATTCGAGAGCATGGCTGGTGCTGGTGTTACCCAGGCAATTTTCACGCGTAGCGGTGGGGTAAGTCGGGCACCGTACGCCACATTGAATACCGGTGGTACGGTAGGCGATGATCCTCGCGCAGTGGCAGAAAACCGCCAGCGCTGCTTCACCAGCCTGGCTCTTGACCTGATGAGCATGTATGATGTCTGGCAGGTGCACAGTACCAGGGTTGCCATTGCAGATGCGCCCAGACCTATCGATCAACCACACCTGCAGGCAGATATCATCCTGACCGATAATCCGGGGGTGACTCTATTTATGCGTTTCGCAGATTGCGTACCGATTATCCTGGTTGATCCGATTCGGCACGCCGTGGGAATGGCGCATGCCGGATGGATTGGCACGGTGAATCATGTAGCCGCCAAAGCGGTTCAAGCCATGCACGAGCGGTTTGGCAGCCTGCCTGATAATCTCCTGGCAGGAATTGGACCATCCATCGGAGTTGAACATTACCCGATCGGGGAGGATGTCATCAGCAAGTTTAAAGACGCCTTCCCGGATTGCGCCTCTGAACTATTGATCAAAAAAAATGGGGAAATACATCTCGACTTATGGAAGGCGAATCGCTTCACACTTGAGGAACAGGGTGTGAAAAACGTTGAAACGTCGGGAATCTGCACCGCCTGCCACCTTGAAGACTGGTTCTCCCATCGCGGTGAACAGGGAAAAACCGGGCGATTTGGAGCTTTATTGGCTTTGGCACAATAACAGTCTATGAGTATCTATCAGGATATTTCTCGAAATTATCACCTTGTTAAATCTCAAATTGAACAGGCAGCGTTAAAAACCGGTCGCAACCCGGAGTATGTAAAACTGGTGGTTGTTACCAAAGCCCAACCGCTGGATAAAATCAAAGTGGTTATTGATCTGGGCGCGCGCAATTTGGGCGAAAACCGCGTTGAGGAAGCCTTGCCCAAGATGTCTGCGCTGTCAGAATATCATGATATTCACTGGCATATGATCGGGCATGTTCAATCCCGAAAAGCGAAATATGCCATGGAAGGTTTCCACCTGATTCATTCATTGGATAGCCAAAAATTGGCGTGCATCTATGACAGGTTGGCCGGAGAGCAGGGTGGCGTGCTGCCGGTATTGTTGGAGATGAATTCTGGTGGGGAGGTAACCAAATATGGCTGGGATATATCCAAAGCGGTATTAATTGGGGAAGCCATCCAGGCGGTGGATGAGATCATGAAACTGCCCAATCTGGCAGTCAGAGGGTTAATGACCATGGCGCCACTCGTCGGCTCAAGGGAAGAAATCAGGCGGAACTATCAACGTATGAAAAGGGTGCTGGTTGATTTACGGGCAAAATATCCCACAAGGGATATAATCGAGCTATCGATGGGTACCAGTGCGGATTATGTGATTGCTGTAGAAGAGGGCGCTACACTCATCCGTGTTGGTCAGGCTATTATGGGTCAACGAAGGTGACTTTGCTGGAACTGAAAGGAACTAGACGATGATTGTCATTATAAAATATCTGATTAATATCATTGTTGCTATCCTCTCGATATTAATTGTGCTGGATACTTTATTATCTTATCTTTTAAGGGAGGGCAATCCTGTTCGTAGAGTGATATCAAAGATCCTGGATCCCATTTATGCACCCATTCGACGGTTCATTCCTCCACTGGCTGGGATAGATTTCACACCATTGATTGCTATTATTATCCTGCAGATATTGGATGCTGCCCTGATAGCCTTGTTGTCATTGATAGGATAATAATTATGGTAAAGAATCCTCGTTTTCACGATGGTAAATCGGGTGCTGCGTTGGCTGTGCGGGTTACGACCCGTGCCCCTCATAACGAGCTAATCAATATCCAAAAGGATGGTACCCTAAAATTACGCCTGGCTGCTCCACCAATGGAAGGTAAAGCCAACCAGACGTTGATCAGCTTCCTAGCTGAAGTACTCAATATATCGTCAGGTAAAATTGATCTGGTTGCTGGTCAGTCCAGCCGGAACAAATTGGTGACAATTACAGGGTTGACAAGTGCCGAAGTTCACAAGCGTATCGTGGAAAAATTACCCAAGTAAATTAGTTATTTCGGAAGTTACGAACTAAAGGTACCTGCCATCGAATAAAACCACATGGTGTACGCAGCGCTATCCTGAAGAGGGCGGTGTTCATTCTCAATGATTTCTTTCACGGTTTCAATGATCTTGCCATCCGGACTGGGTATAAAGCACAGGTAATCCAGGACGGCTTGTTTTTCCTCTGCTGTGCCTTTTTCAATAGCTTTTGTCAAAAAGTCCTTCGATAGCTCTCCAGGCATGACAGTGACGTTCAGACGGGATGCAAGGGCTGTTGCCCAATCAGCCGATTCAATGGCGGTCAGCGGTCTGGGGATGTAAGGGCTTCCCTTTTGACGATATTCAAAAAGGTTTAATGCTGTGTTACGTACCATCCATTGTGGATCTTCCGTGCTGAGTCTGCTGAGCAACGGGTTTGCCCATTTTTCATTAATCTTACCCAATGCACATACTGCTGCGTAGCGGGTGATAACATTATTTGAGTTCAGGGAATTCTTCAGGAACTCTGAGCATAATTCAGGTCTGGCTGCAAACGCTTCTGCTGCCAGGCGGGCAAGTTTCTCATCCCCAGCGCTGATCACATGGGTGATGACTTCAAGGGTTTCGCGGCTGCCAATAGCTACCAATGCCATGCAGGCGCTCATGTTCTGTTCCATGCTGGAGGCGCTGAGCATTTCGACCAGTTTTTCACCTGCTTTACCGTCTCCGATCAAACCACTACCCAGAGCAATCAATGGCAAAACTTCGGGTTGTTTGGTAGTAATCAGTTTTGCAAAGAGCTGTCCAAGGCCTGCCTGGTTGGAATAGATACAGGCTGCCAGTGCCCTAGCGCGTTGGACATAGGGTATGGAATTTGATTTTAATAGTTCAACCAATTCCCGCATTACCTTGTTTTTCCATTTATCTTCACCGGGATTGTTCCTGAGCCAGCGGGCAAGGATGAAAAGGTTAGTCGCCAGAGGATCATTTTCCACATTGGAAAGCATGCCAGAAACAGCCTGGGAAATGTCTTGCTGTGTGGCGAGGAATCGCGCATACATCAGGACTGAAAAGTTTTGTGGGGCTGTAGAGATATCGATCTGGTCCATCGAGAAACGTGCCGCTTGGCTGGCCAGATACCCGAGAAAAACTGGGTGGGCAAATGAAACCTGACTATTGTCTGTTCGCTCGAACATCAAACCGCTTTGAAGGGCTGAATTAATCAGACTGGAGGCTGCCGGCGCCTTGGCGAATGGCCCCATCGGTTCGGTGGCTCCACCAGGTGAAGCTGGGAGACTCTCGAGAGCTTCCTGCTGATTGAGGTCCATATGATGGAAAGCGGATAACAGCCCACCGATCTGGTCGTGCTGTGGAGCCGTTTTGTTCTTCGCGATCATCTCATAAGCCAGACGTTCCAATGCAGAGCGTATGCGGATATGGCTGATGGCATTATCCAGAAAGGACTCGAAGATGTCTGTCCGACTTGTACCTCGCAGGCAGCCCATGTAAGCAGACCAGAGTTTAAGGGTCAACTCCAGCGGTGTGTCGTCCTGACGCTCTGTTTTCAGCCAAGCGTTTAGATATTCAGGCTGAACAGGTTTCACCGCATTTTCATCGGCGGTGATCATCAATTTTGGACGGATAACTTCATTCCATAGATTTCCCCAGCGGTCGATCAATTGGGAAGTTTGGGAACTTGACCACTTGGCTATTGGTAGAGGCACGAGTCCCATTTGGATAAAACCATCCAGGAAATAAGGTGATCCAGCCACCAGTAATCGGGTTTTTGGATACTTGGTGCGCAGTTCGGTGATGTATTTGTGAATATCTTTTATTTCAGATTGTGAGATCTCATCCAGGCCATCAATTTCCAGTAATACTCTGCCCTCAACAA
>Ga0209182_10000033_pt1 | contig 28018 bp, 24 predicted proteins | sample LakBais05cmmetaG_FD_185474 | JGI IMG/M metagenome (GOLD analysis project Ga0209182, IMG submission 185474) | Lake sediment microbial communities from Lake Baikal, Russia to study Microbial Dark Matter (Phase II) - Lake Baikal sediment 0-5 cm... | ecosystem: Environmental > Aquatic > Freshwater...
CTGATAAAGTCTCTACCTCTCATATCTGTTTTCATTTCTTACCCCCTTAAACCCTAGCTATCTTATGCTTTTAGTATTCGCCGTCAATAGAAAGAACTGATCGACTCACTAGTCTCGTATGTATCGGGAATTGTTCAGCTCCCCGCAAAGACCGTGTCAACTCACGTACGAATGTACGTGAACCATCAGGTCGTGAACTCAGCAGGAATGGGGGCGTAGCTGCCACGTTTCTTGATGGCCAGAGGTTGTCTCATCCTGGCAATCTCATCCAGGCGGTCCTGGCCAATACACCCCTCGGATACAACAACATCCTCGGGGGAGGAAGATCTCGTGGAGCAGCGTTGTCATGTCCAGCTCTGCGCGGGTGGCCAGGAGACGTTGCTTTGTCTCTTCGGGAACATCCTTCCGTGCCGGCATCCGTGCGCACGGTGTCTGTGCTCTGTCATACACCTTGGTGATGTGGCTCCCGCTCCTTTCCTCCCGGCGGGAGCTGGGAAGCTCTCCGTGTCTCGCTGCGCGTGCACATCGCGTTGGGATCGAGAGCCTGTGCGGATTCGGGGGACCTCTGAGGGGAAAGGTCTGGGTGCTAAGGTCGCACCTGGACAGTGGACGTCGCCTGAAAAACGGTATCAAGCGCGGCAGATCGGCCCACGACCATGATCTCCAGAGAACCTGCCAGGATTGGCGCGTAGGTCACCGTCACGGGCAGCGACGAAGCTGAGGTGACGAGCGCTCCTCCGATATACACGTCGAATGATATGACGGCTGACCCGACGGACTGGGCCACGTCGAGGCTGAGCGTCATTTGCTGTCCGACCTTGAACTGCTCTGGGAATGCCATTACCCTGAGTTCGCTGCCCGACGTGGTCTGCTGCCCGTAGACTTCCGTAGGGACTTGGTCCCGGAGCATGGTCCTGACGACGACTCTGCTATCGGGCCAGTCGGTCGGGGCCAGCTTGGTCGGATCCTCGGCCGCAAGTCGTACGGTCTGAAGAATTGGCGGATGAACCGTGCATGTCTGCGTGGGTATGTGGCTCGACAGGAAGTAGGAAGAGTGAGTCGAGGCTGCGGGACACGACCCGGTAGCGAGCAATCCTGAGTCGTCACAGACTGTGCGCACCGACACTCCCTCGGGTTTTGGGCTAAAGACTGTTTGTTTCTGAAGCTTGATAGCCTGCTCCATGTACGCTTTCCAGGTCATGGCGGGGAAGCGCGAGCCTGCATTGCGGATGGCCGACATCTGAGCGCGGGCCGCGTCGGCACCCACATGGATGACCGTGCACAACTCCGGCGTGAAGCCATCATACCAGGCATCGCGCCAATCGTTGGTGCTGCCCGTCTTGCCGGCCGCCTGTAGTCCACTGATGCGCGCGTTGGAGGTGTTCTCGTAGACGCCCCTCAGCATTGCCTGCAGAATCCAGGCGGTGGAGGCCGGTACGACCTGGGTCGCGGCGAAGTTGTGTGCCTCGATCGTCGTGCCATTCTGTGTCTCGATGCGCCGGATTGGATAGGGCGTGATGCGGACTCCTCCATTGGCGATCGTCGAGTATGCCTCGACCATTTCCAGGGGCGAGACCTCGAAGCTGCCGATGGAGAGAGACACATACGGTTTCAGAGGAGACGTGACCCCCATTTTGCGGGCATAGTAGATGACCCTGTCGAGCCCAGCCCTGAGTGTTGTCTTGGCAGCGATGATATTGGACGATTGCTTGATGGCATTGGCCACGGAGATCCGGCCAAACCATTGGTTGGTGCCCAGCCATTCCGGGGGATTCCACCCACCAAAGTCCGTGGGTTGCGAAGCGACAATCTCGGACGGGAACGTTACGCCATTGTCGAGTGCTGCGGAATAGTCGAAGATCTTGAACGTCGAACCTGGTTGTCGAGGCGCCAGCACGCGGTTGAAGTTCGTCTCGTCGTAGTTGGTTCCACCTACCATGGCCAGAATGTAGCCAGTCCTGGGGTCGACGCTCACCAGGCCCACCTGGGGTTGGAAGACCCCAAGGGAATCGCGGTCGCTCTCGACGAACACTTTGTCTTTCTTGGCTTGGTCCCAGACCTTCTGGACGGCTGACAGCGCCGCCTCCTGGAGCTTGGGGTCGATGGTCGTGTAGATGCGCAGGCCGCCCTGATAGAGCAACTCTTGGCCATACTGCTCCTGGACGATGGACTTGACGTAGTCGACGAACCACCCGATGCTTCCATATGGGGACCGCATGCCGTTCTTGAGCGTGAGCTTCTCGGCAGCTGCGGTGTCGGCTTGTTCCTGTGTCAGGTAGTGGTTGCGCACCATCTTGTGAAGCACAAGTTGCTGCTGCTCGGTGGCTCGCTCAAGGTCAACGTATGGGTTGTACGCTGACGGGGCAGGCAGGACGCCTACGATCATGGCTGCCTGAGCGGCGTCCAGATCTCTTGCCGGGATGCCGAAGTACCCCAGCGCAGCGGCTTCTATGCCATATAGGCCGTTGCCGAAGTACACGTAGTTGAGGTACATGTTGAGGATCTCTTCCTTCGTGTACTGCTTTTCCAGGCGAAATGCAACGATGATTTCCTTGAACTTGCGTGCGACGGTGACATCGGTGTCGTGCAAGATAGCTTGACGTGCCAGCTGCTGGGTGATTGTGCTCGCTCCGCGAATGCCGCGACCGAGGAGTGGATCCACGATCAGGCCGGCGACGAGACCCCGGAGGTCGATAGGACCATGGCTGAAGAAGCGCTCGTCCTCAGAAGCAATCAGAGCTTGGATGGCTTTCTCTGAGATCTCCGCCAGCTGTTTGGGCAGGCGATTCTCAGCAAAGTACACTGACGAGAGAAGGTTATCGTTGCGGTCGAACACCTGAGAAGCCTTTGGCGTCTGGATGAACAGTGCGGCGACAGGGGGTACCTGGGTGGAGTAGTGTGCAAAGAGGAGAGCGACAATGGCGCTCCCGGCAATTCCGACTGCCAGTAACGCGACAAGAAGCCATCCAAGTACGACCTTGAGCCGCGGTCGAGCCCGACGTCCGGGTGAGTTGGCGTGTTCCATAGTCAAGTGGTGCCTCCTGGTTGTCGACACGGAGTGACGGCACGCCGGGTTCCGCGAAGGGCGGACATGGATGCCTGCGTTTCGATTCGGAACGTGTACGGTGCTACCGTAGTGACCTCAGCGTCTCCTTGCGAGCTGCAAAGTCCTGCGAGATGACCTCGAGACGTTTGCGGATGTCTTTCAGTGTATCTCGCCGGCCAAGGTCCTTGGGCGACTCGAACGCAGTCTCGAGTTCATCAAGATTATCGTATATCTGTGTTTCCAGTTGATAGACCCTCGACAGGAAATCGGGGTTGAGCTGTTCATCGGTGAAGAAGGTCGTATCGCCATATCCGAGGAATTCCACCTTGTCACGCAGTTCATTCATTGTTCGAAGGATCTTGGAGATGTCATCAACGACCGACGTTTCTGCGTCGTTTGCCTTCTCAATGACGTCGGAAAGGATTTCCCTCAGGTCGTCCAGCTTGAACACCATAGTATCTCGCACCGTCTTGTCGGCAATGCGGCGCTGGTCTTTGCCCTGATAGCCCACAAAAGTCGGGATGCGAGCTGTCAGTTCTGCGAACCAGTCACGCGGCGTACTTCCTGCGTCGACCTTGTCATCCATAGCATCCCCCTTTGCCTCCAAGATTCTACCCTATGGATTCTACATGTGGTGGGAGAACAAGTCAAACCATGATGCTGGCCCGCTCTCGCCACACTCAGCCGTTTGACGAAAGCCATGGGCGCGGTAAACTATCATAGAAACAGATATGCGGGGGTCCGGCCCCTTTGGTGTCACATGCAGCGCCGGGAACGGAGGCATTATTCCATGAACTGGGCAAACTTGACTGAACGTGCTCAAAAGGCCGTATGGATGGCACAGGAGTCGGCCAGCTCGCTGGGTAACGACTTCCTCGACACCGACCATCTCCTGATCGGTCTTGCCAAGCTGGAAGAAGGCATAGCGTATGAGGCTATGGTTGCCAGTGGCATCGATCTTCACAAACTGGTCGACTACGTTTCCGATCAGGTGCGAGGGGTCAAGCACAACAACTTCCTCGGCAGGAATGATGAGATCATCCTCACACCAAGGGCCAAGAAGGTCTTGGACCTGGCTGAGCGCGAGGCTATCAATCTCGGGGATGGGTATATCTCTACGGAACACATCTTGCTGGCGATCGTTCACGAGGGTGGCGGTGTGGGTGTTCGAAGTCTGGAGGATGAGGGTGTCGATGTTTCGAAGCTCGTGAACACGGTTCTCTCATTACGTGGGACCGAGCACACGACGGAGTCCCAACGCCCGGGTCACCAGCCGCGGCAGCGCACCAAGACGCCGACGCTCGACCAGTACAGTCGCGATCTGACAGAGATGGCTCGTCAGGGCAAGCTCGACCCCGTCATCGGCCGTGACAAGGAGACTGAGAGGCTGCTTCAGATACTCTTGCGACGAACCAAGAACAACCCCGTTCTCATCGGGGACCCCGGCGTAGGCAAGACGGCCATCGTCGAAGGGCTGGCACGGAGAATCGTTGCGGGCGAAGTGCCAGAACTTCTCAAGAACAAACGCGTCATTTCGCTTGATATTCCAAGCCTTGTGGCCGGGACCAAATACCGTGGCGAATTCGAGGACCGGATGAAGAAGTTTCTGGCCGAGATGAAGACGGCCGGCAACACCGTTATTCTGTTCATCGACGAGCTGCACAACGTTGTGGGGGCCGGGTCCGCAGAAGGAAGTTCTATTGATGCGGCTAACATCCTCAAGCCGGCGTTGTCGAGAGGCGAGCTTCAGACGATTGGAGCCACTACACTTGGAGAGTACCACAAGTACATCGAGAAAGACCCGGCGCTTGAGCGCCGATTCCAGCCGATCGTCGTCAGCGAATCCACCGTACCTGAGTCGATCGAAATCCTGAAGGGACTACGCGACAGGTATGAGGCTCACCATCAGGTAACTATTACGGACGCGGCCATCGAGGCTGCCGTCAGGCTCTCTGTGAAGTACATCACGAGCCGGTTCCTGCCGGACAAGGCAGTCGACCTCATGGATGAGGCCAGCGCCAAGGTAAGGCTTGCTTCTACCGTTCCGAGCGACGAATACCGTCAACTGCAGGACGAGCTCGACAAGATCGAGCGCGAGAAGGACGACGCCATTCGCAATCAGGAGTTCGAGAAGGCGGCGGGTCTGCGAGACCAGGAGCGGGACGTTCACGACAAGATCGAGATGATGAAAGGCAGTTCGTTTGTGGCATCGGCTGCACGGGAAGCCGTCGTGAGCCCGGATGACATTCGCGCCGTTGTGGCCCTGTGGACCAACATTCCAGCCGAGCGGCTTGCTGAGGATGAACGAGCAAAGCTCCTGCACCTCGAGGACGCTCTCCGAACCAGGGTTGTTGGGCAGGATCAGGCTGTAGCGCTCATGGCAGAGGCTCTGAGGCGTTCTCGTGCGGGGCTTAAGCATCCTACAAAGCCCATCGGGTCGTTCCTGTTCCTTGGCCCGACAGGCGTGGGGAAAACCGAGTTGGCACGTGTCCTGGCCGAGGAGCTGTTTGGCAGTGAGTCGTCGCTCATCCGCCTCGACATGAGCGAGTACATGGAGAAGTTCGCTGTGTCTCGCCTGGTTGGAGCCCCCCCGGGCTACGTTGGATACGAAGAAGGTGGACAGTTGACGGAGGCCGTGAGACGTCGCCCATTCAGCATCGTCCTGTTCGACGAAATCGAGAAAGCCCATCCGGACGTTTTCGACATTGTGCTTCAGATTATGGACGATGGACGTCTGACCGACTCGAGTGGAAGGACGGTCGATTTCCGGAACGCCGTCATCATCATGACGAGCAACATAGGAGGCGGGTTCAATCGGATGGGTGGCCTCGGGTTCAAGCTTCCTGGTGAGGGTGGTGAGGCAGAAGCCCACACTGCGTCCATGATGGATGAGCTCAAGCACAGTTTCAAGCCGGAATTCCTGAACCGGGTCGACGAGATCGTCGTGTTCAACCAATTGACGGTCGAGGACATCGAGAAGATCGTAGCGATCCTGCTAAGGAGGGTAACCAGGGAGATCGAGGAGGAGGACATGCGCCTCCAGTTCAGCTCCGAGCTCGTGTCGTATCTTGCACGCAAGGGTTTCAATCCCGAGTATGGTGCCCGGCCGCTGCTGAGGTTGATCCAGCACGAAGTGGAAAACGAGCTGTCATATCGGATCCTGAAAGGTGAGTTCAAGCACGGCGATACCATCGTCGTGACGAGCGACGGCCAGAAGGTGGTCTTCGAGTCGGCACTAAGAGAGCCTGTGCCAGCAGAATAGGCTGGAGTCGTGAACCCGAAAAGCATACGGAACTTCTGTATCATTGCCCATATCGATCACGGCAAATCCACGCTCGCCGACCGTTTTCTTGAGCGAGCCGGCTTTATCCTGAAGAACAAGGGTGATCAGGTCCTGGATCAGATGGACCTCGAGAAGGAACGTGGCATCACGATCAAGGCACATCCCATCCGCCTGACCTATACCGCGCGAGACGGTTCACCAGAGGTGTTCAATCTGATTGATACGCCCGGCCACGTCGACTTCACCTACGAAGTCTCGCGCAGCATAGCCGCCTGCGAAGGAGCTGTACTTGTCGTGGACGCGACACAGGGTGTCGAGGCGCAGACTGTTGCCAATACCTACCTCGCGCTGAATCACGACCTCACCATCATCACTGCTGTCAACAAGATCGATTTGCCAAATGCCGACGTGGACGAGACGAAACGGGAGATTGAGGAGATCATCGGACTCAATGCCTCGGATGCGTCACTTGTCAGCGCAAAGACGGGGCTCGGAGTGGACGAGCTGCTTCGCGTCATCGAGGACAAGATTCCGAGTCCTTCCGGCGACGCCGGCGCTCCTCTCAAGTGTCTCGTATTCGACTCGCACTTTGATACGTACAAGGGCGTGGTTGTTCACATCAGGGTTTTCGAAGGGACCATCCAGAAGGGAGATCGTGTCCGGTTCATGGCTACTGACACCGAGTTCGACGTCGTCGAGGTAGGGTACTTTGAGCTGACGCCTGTCGTGACCGATGTCCTGACAGCCGGGGAGGTCGGCTACTTCGCCGCGGTGATCCGGGTTCCTGCCGAGGTTCATATCGGGGACACCGTGACGAGCGCAGTCCGGCCGACTGCAGAGCCCGTAGCTGGGTACAGGCCGGTGCTTCCAATGGTCTTTGCCGGGCTCTACCCTATCGACGCCAACGACTATGAGGGGCTCAAGTCATCACTGCAGCGGCTGCAGCTGAACGATGCTTCTCTCACGTTTGAACCCGAGTCGTCGGAAGCCCTGGGTTTTGGGTTCCGCTGTGGGTTCTCCGGACTGCTGCACCTGGAGGTTATCACGGAGCGCCTTCGCCGCGAGTACAACCAGGACATCATCGTCACCGTTCCGAATGTGCGGTATCGTGTTATCAAGCGCAATACCGGAGAGGAAGTTCTTGCCGACAGTCCTTCGAAGTTTCCCCCGCTGGGAGAGATCGAATGCATCGAAGAACCCTTCGTCAAAGCCGAGATTGTCGTACCGCATGAAGCTATCGGAGACGTCATGGAACTCACCAAGAAGCGCAGGGGCATCTATATCAACATGTCCTACCCCGAGAGCCGGCGGGCGGTCCTGGAATATGAACTCCCCTTGTCCGAGATCATCACGGATTTCTTCGATCGGCTCAAGTCAATCACGAAGGGGTATGGAACGCTTGACTACAAGCTGGCAGGGTACCGCAAGGAACGCCTCGCCAAGGTCGATGTCCTGGTCAACGGAACGCCCGTCGATGCACTCTCGTTCATTGCCCACGAAGATGAAGTCCAGCACATCGCAAGGTCGATGTTACAGCGGCTGCGCAAGTACGTTCCCCGGCAGATGTACGAAGTAGCGTTGCAGGCCGCAATCGGTGGAAAGATCGTAGCGCGCGAGAACATCGTCCAGCTGCGCAAGGACGTTTTGGCCAAGTGTTATGGCGGAGACGTCACGCGAAAACGGAAGCTCCTGGAGAAACAGAAAGAGGGCAAGAAGAAGATGAAGCAGATCGGCAAGGTGAGCATCCCCCAGGAGGCGTTTCTCTCTATCCTCAAGCGTGAGTCGGACGACTAGACCGGTCGGCGTCTATATCCACATTCCCTTCTGTCACAGAAGGTGTAACTACTGTGACTTCCTGTCGACAGGAGGAGCAACGGGTGTGCCCGACGAGTATATGGATGCTTTGGTTTCCGAGTGGGGACTGTGGGCTGATACATTACGCTGGCAGGATTTTGGCGTGCGGTCCATCTACGTTGGCGGTGGCACCCCGTCCTTGTTGGAACCGCTTCAGCTTCGGCGGCTGATCGACGGGGTGAGGTCTGCTGTGCCAGCAATGCCGGATTGCGAGATCACCATGGAAGGTAATCCGGAGAGCCTCGACGTTTCGAGCATTCGGGCGTACGCCGGCGCGGGTATCAACCGCTTGAGTGTTGGAGTCCAGAGCTTCAGCGATTGCTCGCTGAAGAGACTGGGACGCCTGCACGATTCGGCTGGGGCCGAACGCGCACTTCGGCAGGCGCGGGAGGCGGGGATTCACAACCTGTCTCTGGACCTCATGTATGGACTTCCCGGTTCTTTGCCTGGTGAAGAGGTTGCCTCGTTGAGACACGCCATCGAGCTTTCTCCGGAGCACATCTCCTGGTACAACCTGACCCTGGCTGCCGGCACCCCGTTGGTCAAGTCCATAGCTGAAGGCCGTGAGGTGATGCCAGACGACGACACGGTTCTGGCAACGATGCGGGAGGGATGGAGCCTGCTTGCGGCGAGCGGATACGAGCACTACGAGATCTCCAATTTCGCCCGCCCCGGTTTTGTCTCGCAACACAATCTCGGCTACTGGCTGTTCACCGACTACGTCGGTCTCGGCCTGGGAGCGTCTGGATTCGTGTCAGGCAGAAGATGGACGAACGTCAGTAACATGGCAGTGTACCTGGCTGCCGCTCTAGACGGCAGGCTGCCTGTCGACAGCGAGGAACGGCTCGAGGGTCGTCTCCGGGAGGGCGAGTATGCCATGCTGCGCATGCGCTTGCCCGGTGCCGGCCTCGATTTCGCGACCTTCGGCGGCCTGTTTCGAGAAGATGCGCGCGTCATATTTCGTGACGCTCTTGCCCGGCTCATGGGCGATGGACTCATCAGCGTCTTGGAAGACAGGGCTGTATGTACACAGAAGGGCCTCGAACTGAACAACCTCGTGGCGGGGGCATTCATCTGATGACAGCAAAAGCCCCGGCCATCAAGGCCGAGGCTGGTGGCGACGAGCGTCCCCTGTCAGTGAGAAACGTTGAACCGGAAGTGGGCAATCTCCTTGTTTTTCACGATGTAACTCTCACCCTCTATCCGCAGTAGCCCCTTCTCCTTGGCAACCTTGAAGGAGTTGTTGGCTGTGCGGAAGTCATCCAGCGAGATGACTTCGGCTGCAATGAATCCGCGCGCGATATCCGTGTGGACCTTCCCTGCAGCTCCTCGGGCACGGGTGCCGGCCTCGATGACCCATGCCTTGCACTCGTCTTCTCCCGCCGTGTAGAAGGTCTCGAGCTTGAGCAGCTGATATGCTCTGCCAATAAACGTGTCGATGACCGATCCGGAAAGGCCAAATTCCTGGAGGAACTCGAGTTGTTCGGCAGCGGGAAGTTCGGCAATCTCGCGTTCCAGTTTCGCATCCAGCACCATGACGGTTGCGTCTACCTGGTTTGCAGCAGCTGTGAGGGCCGCCTCGAGGTTTCTGGCGGCGGTTTCGTCCGTCATCGTGATATTGATGACATACATCACCGGCTTCAGCGTGATGAACGCGTACGAAGTGAGGAGTCGCTTGTCTTCATCGGTCAGACCGAGGCTGCGCAGCCCCTTTCCTCCCGAAAGGCATGACTGGGCCCTCGAGAGGAGGTCCCGCTCCCGTTCGAGCGGAGGCGTCATTTTCTCCTTCTTCATGCGCTCGAGCCGGTGTTCCACGATTTCCAGATCTACCAGGGCAAGGTCCAGTTCGAAATTCTCTATCTGATCCCTGAGGCTTGTGGCAGAAGGCACCTGCGTGAATGCGTCAAATACCTCAACCAGCGCTTCGACGTTCTTCACGTCCTTCAGCAGTTCGTTGCGTCGTGAAGCGTTTTCCTGGCCGGACGGTATGCCCGGAACATCAGCGAACTCAACGCTGGCGGGCGTAGTTTTCTTGGGCTTGAAGACGTCGGCCAGATAGTCCAGGTCGGCGTCGGCGACGCCGACGGCCGCGAGGTTCGTCTTGGCCTGTGATACCTGCGTGGTTCCTCTCGTCAGTGCTCCGAACAGCGTGGTCTTGCCCGTTTGAGGCAGACCAATTATTCCAATCTTCATTGGCAACTCCTTCTCATGTGCTCGTTCATGCTTGTGGGCTTTTGTTCAGTATACTTGCGTCATAAACGTGTTGCAAGGATTGGGAGGCAACGGGCCTCGTGGGACAGCAGGAACCTGGTCAGGACGGGCTGTCGGGCGTATTCCTCCTGCAACCGGCCGATTGACATGGTGAGGCTGACATCATACACTGTCGTCTCTGGAGACAACCTATCAGATGAAGATCAAGACGGTACGTGGAGCGCTGCGCGCTGTGCAGCGCAAGATACTCGCTAGTCACAGGGAAACGGTGACGTACTCCAGTGAACTCGACAAGACCTATGGGCTGCTTGCGACGAACAAGGCGTGGTACATCACGCGTCTGCTCCGCAGCGAGGACTATGTCGACTTTGGGGGCCTTTTCCCCGAGCTAGCGAAGCAGATTGGCTGGACCCGGGGGGTAAGGCTCGCCAGACAGGGCCTTTCTGCCGCTATCGGCGCCACTCGGAAGCTGCCGGTACACGGCACGGCGTCGAGCATCCTGGTGTTTGTGGACGAACATGGAAGATTCCTCCAGATCGGCCCTGCGACATTGATGGGGTTCTGTGAGTACATGGGACTCACGACCGGCCGCGGCAACAGCTGGTATGCCTTTCCGACAATCATCCTGAGCCCCGTGTTTGGCAGCGAGCGCGACACAGACGAGCGGGCTGCACTACAACGAGCGTCTCTTGTCTCCCAAGTCAACAGCACGGAAGCCGATGAGGACACGCGCAAAGAGTACTTCGTCGATGCCGTCGTCCAGCTTGGCCAGCCAGATACTCAGGCAGTACTGGACTCGTCCGTCTCTGCAGGGGTTCCGACAACTTCGTTCGACCAGTTCGATTTTGCGGGCGACGGCGCCGTGCTTGCCGCACTCAGCGAGATCAACCGAAACCTTACTCGCATACGCGAGCTGCTGGAGAAGACCTCATCGAAGTGAGTACCGGTCGCGCGCGGCACCTGACCGTCGCTGTGGCTGCCATCATCTCTGGAGCATCGCTCCTGTCGGCCCGATTGCCCGCGTCGATGAACCTTCTGGCGCTTCGGGCGGTTCAGGCGGCGTCCTTGGACGCTATGCAGATCGCAAGCGACGCAGGTATTGTTCTTGGTTCGGGAGCAGCCGTAGAGATGGAGTGCGTGGGCGGCGGCATCGCACTGGTGACGCGCCGTCAGCAGATAATCCGCGTGTTGCGGGAGGGATCGTCTTCCGATGGGACATGGGATGTGCCGCGAGCTTTCGGTCCAGTGAGACTTGTGCAGGTGAGCGAGAGAACGGTAGCGGTACGGGAACGGGTTCCGTATGACATCCGGTATGTGCCCGAGCAGTCCGCAGCCAGGGGGCAGGTGGTCGTGTGGACGTCCGGCACGGGTGGCGTGCGCGAGCGTGTATTCCGCCTCCTCTACGAAGACGGCGCACTGGTATCGCGGGTCCTGGTTTCCGATTCCTTGCTCGGGCCACCCGCTTGTGACGCATTAGCTGTCGGGAAATCCGTCTATCGCGGCGGAGCGACGAACGAGTTCTACATGGAGGCCACTGCGTATGCGCCGACAGTTCAGGAGACGGACGGCGATCCGTGGATGACTGCCTCGGGGATGAAGTCCGGACAGGGCGTGGTGGCCGTCGACCCGAAGGTTATACCGCTCGGCAGCAAGCTCTATGTGGAAGGCTACGGGTACGCCATAGCCGGCGACACGGGCGGCGCCATCAAGGGCAAGCGCATCGACGTGTTCTTCTACTCGCCTGACGAGACAGCAAGATGGGGAAGGCGCTGGGTCCGTGTGTTCCTTCTGAAGTGACTGGGAGGAAGTCGACTGCATGAACACGCTCACTCCAACCACTCTTCGCGACTTGCTGAACCGGACGGGTGTTGTCCTGTCCAAACGCTTCGGGCAGAACTTCCTGGTCGATGGCAACGTTCTTGCATCCATGGCTTCGCACTTCCCTTCAGATGAGAACGTGGTGTTCGTCGAGGTAGGTGCCGGGGCGCTTGCCCTGACTGAGATTCTCGCGGAGCGGGGCAAACGCGTGGTTGCCTACGAGATTGACCAGCGTCTTCGCAAAGTCCATGAGGCCCTTCTGGCCGATGACCCTCTCCGGACGCGCATTGAGCTGAGGTATGAGGATGCCTTGGAGGCAGACTGGTGTGCTCTGGGACATGAGGGTGAGACCCTGGTGCTGATGGGGAATCTGCCCTATCTTCGGTCCTCCGAGATTGTCCTGAAGCTCATTCGAAGCGACTGCATCGGGCAAGCCTGCCTGCTGTTCCAGCGGGAGTTCGCAACCCGTCTTGCCGCTCATCCCGGGAACGGGGACTACAGCTCGCTGTCTGTCGTGGCCCAGACGTTCTTCGATATCAAGCGGCTGCTCGAGCTTTCGCCTGACGTGTTTTTCCCGCGTCCAGAGGTCAGCTCGACCTTGCTGGGGTTTCTCAGACGTCCAAGTGGATTGGAGGATGCCGAAGTCGCGCCGTTCATGCGGTTTGTTCAGCAGTCGTTCCTGCACAGGCGCAAGAAACTGGCCGACTTCTTCCGCCGACTTGGTGTCCCGCTTACGAGTGAGTTCGCCGAGACATCTCAGCTTCGCCCGGAGGTCCTCACACCCTCGCAGTTCATCGACTTGTTTCGGGCGGTCTCCCGGGTGACTCGACGCTGACCGAGGGCGTCCAGAGCGCCCGCCGTGTTGCCTTTTCCCTCATCGGGAGTAAAATTCCTTGGTATATCAAGTCATCTCATTTGGGGAGGTATGCGATCATGAAGATTCAGAACGATGCACGTTATGCGAAGTCGGACGAGTGGGTACGTGTCGAGGGTGGCGTTGCAGTCGTTGGAGTCTCTGACTACGCCCAGGACAAGCTGGGGGATGTCGTGTTCGTCGGTGACATCGTTGTCGGCTCGACGTTGAAGGCGGGAGACCTCCTGACCTCCGTCGAGTCGGTCAAGGCCGCCTCGGACGTCTATACGCCTGTGTCGGGCAAGGTTCTCGAAGCTAACCACGAAGTGACCGCGAAGCCCGAACTCATCAACAGTGATGCATTTGGCGCCGGCTGGCTGGCGAAGATCGAGCTTTCGAATCCGGATGAGCTGAACGGCTTGATGAGCGCTACTGACTATGCAGAGTATAGAAAGGAATAGGTTTTCGTTCATCCCAGCGACAGGTGATGAGCAACAAGTGATGCTGCAAAGGATCGGCCTGCAGTTTGACGATATTGTCAAGTGTTTTCTTGGCAACGCCTGCGTGGAAGGCGGTCTCCATCTGCCCGAAGGATTGACGGAGGACCAGATGGTCGAGTACTGGGACACCATGATGTCCCGGAATTCCGGCCCCAAGAAGGCTTCTCTTCTGGGCGCTGGGGCATACATGCATTTCATTCCAGCCGTCGTTCCACACCTCGCATCCCTTCCGGGTTTCGTCACGGCATATACGCCATACCAGCCCGAGATAAGCCAGGGGACGCTGCAGTCCCTGTTCGAGTTCCAGTCGTTCATGGTGGAACTCACCGACATGGAATTGGCCAACTGCTCGATGTACGATGGGGCCTCGTCGACCGCCGAGGCCATGCTGATGGCTCATCGTGTCAAGAAGGCGGACCGCGTGCTCGTAGCTGCGACGGTGAACCCGAACTACCTGGCAGCGGTGCGGACCTACCTGGAACCGCACGGGATTGCCGTCGATGTTGTCAGGATGGATGGCAACGGGCGGGTATCCGTGGAAGACCTGGAGTCGCAGCTGTCTGCCTCGGCGTGCAGCGCAGTTCTTGTCCAGAGTCCAAACTACTTTGGCATCATCGAAGACCTGGGTGCTATCGGAACGACCGTCCACGGGCACGATGCCCTGTTTGTCGAATCCTTCACGGAAGCGATGGCTCTGGGACTGCTGAAGTATGGTGTCGGCACGGGAGCAGACGTCGTCGTCGGTGAGGGGCAGTCGCTTGGTCTCTCGATGTCGTTTGGTGGGCCGCATCTTGGCGTCTTTGCCACTCTGAAGAAGTACAACCGTGAGTTCCCCGGTCGAATCGTCGGTGAGTCCATCGACACGAAGGGTCGCCAGGCATTTGTCATGACATTGAGAGCCCGTGAGCAGGACATTCGACGTGAGAAGGCGACGTCCAACATCTGCTCGAACCATGCGCTCAACGCACTTACGGCGGCGGTGTACCTTGGCAGCGTGGGCGAGTCGGGATTCAGAGCACTTGCCTGCGAGAACGTTGCGAAGCTGGAGAAGCTCATCAGGGGCCTCGAGGCGACCGGGCGCTTCACCCGCATTTTCAAGCAGAGTCCGGTGTTCAACGAAGCAGTTGTGGCCAGTTCGATCGCTCCCGAAGACGTGCGCTCCCGTCTGGCCGGCCTGTCGGTGTTCCCACCGCTCGCTCTTGCTCGTGGCGTTGCCCCGGAAGTCCAGGGGATGCCTCACACATATCTGGTCTGCGCGACCGAGATGCTCAAGGACAGTGTCCTTGAGCAGGTTCTCGGCGCATTGAGCTGAGGTGGCGGAAGATGACTCTATATGAGAAGAGCGTGGCAGGTCGGTCAGCATTCTCGTTTGGGTTCGAGGAGGACCATGCTGCGGCCGAAGCGTGCGTCCCTGAGTTTGCGCGCGCTGCGGTGAAACCGTTGCCACAGGTCAGCGAGCTTGACCTCGTGCGCCATTTCACGAATCTGGCCAGGACGAACTACGGCGTCGATACCGGCTTCTACCCGCTGGGGTCGTGCACGATGAAGTACAACCCCAAGATCAACGAGCGAATGGCCGCTGATCCAAGGCTCACCGTGCGTCACCCACTGGATGATGCCATGGACAACCAGGGCGTCCTGCAAATGGAATTCGAGCTGAAGGAGTCTCTGCAGGAGATCACGGGTATGGACGACTTCACACTGCAGCCCGCATGCGGCGCCCATGGTGAGCTCGCCGGCATGCTCATTATCCATGCGTACATGCGTGACCACGATGGCAAGCGTACGAAAGTGTTGATCCCCGATTCTGCCCACGGGACGAACCCTGCGTCGGCATCGATGGCGGGATTCCAGGTGGTGACCGTTTGCTCCGACGAGCGAGGCGGGGTTGACATGGATGCGTTGGAGAAGCTCATGGACGATACGGTAGCGGCCATCATGCTGACCAACCCGAACACCGTGGGCCTGTTTGAGGAGAACATCACGCAGATTGCCGAACTCGTGCATGCTCGCGGAGGTCTTCTGTACTACGACGGGGCAAACCTCAATGCCCTCATGGGGCTTATCCGTCCAGGCGATCTGGGGTTTGATGTGGTTCATCTGAACCTCCACAAAACATTCTCCACCCCGCACGGCGGCGGAGGTCCGGGTGCTGCCCCTGTGGGCGTCAAGCAATTCCTGGCTGACTACCTGCCGATCCCCGTTATTGTGTGCAGAGACGGTCAGTACGCCCTGGATGAGGACAGGCCGCATACGATCGGCCGCATGTCCGGATTCTATGGCAATACCGCCGTACTCGCCCGCGCCTACGTGTACATCAAGATGATGGGCAGGGATGGTCTTCTGGCGACAAGCCGGGCGGCAGTCATCAACGCGAACTATGTCAAGGCATTACTGAGCCCGTATTTCCCTCCTGCCTATGACAGGCCTGTTATGCACGAAACAGTTCTGAGTGCAAAGGGCTACGACAAGTATGGTGTGACTCTGCTCGACATAGCCAAGCGTTTAATGGACTATGGGTATCATCCCCCAACGATCTACTTCCCACACTTCCCGCCGTATGCAGAAGAGGTCTTGATGGTCGAGCCGACCGAGAGCGAGAGCAAGGAGACGATGGACTCGTTCTGCGATGCCCTCATCAAGATCAGCCAGGAAGCGAAAGAGCATCCGGATCTCCTGCTCTCTGCTCCGCACGATACCGTAGTCACCCGCGTCGATGCGACGTACGCAGCTCGTCACCTGGTCACGAGTCGTCGTGACAAGAAAGGAAGTTGACTGAGTGCTGAACCTACGTGAGACAATAGACCGGCAGGTCAGTCTTGCGCTCGGGGACCTCCTCTCTATGGAGGAGGCCCCTCTTGCATGTTGCTCGCTATCCCGCCCCGGCTTTCTCGACTACACGCTTTCGCTTCCCATGAAACTGGCCAGGACGCGGCACAAGCCCCCCGTGGTCATTGCAGAGGAACTGCAGCCTGCTGTCGCAGGCATAGCCTGCGCAGCACTCGCGGAGGCAGTCGCCCCCGGCTACATCAATATCCAGCTTTCGGATTCGTTTGTGGCCGACCAGCTTACCTCTATGCTTGGTACAGAGCCTGCGATGCTGCTCCAGAAGGAGGGGAACGGCCAGAAGATCGAGGTAGAGTTCGTAAGCGCCAACCCGACCGGACCCCTGCACGTGGGCAACGGCCGTGGAGCAGTGCTCGGATCGGTTCTTGCCACGCTTCTGGAGACCCAGGGATATGATGTGGATCGTGAGTACTACGTCAACGACTACGGGTCGAAGATGAAGCTCTTCACAGAGTCGATTGCGCACTACCTCTTTCCGATGCTGGGGCTGGAGCATGCTATGCCCGATGAAGGTTACCAAGGAGCATATGTGCCGGTTCTGGCGCAAGCGATCCATGATCGAAAAGGGTCGGAGTTACGTTCGCTGCTTGAAGAGCAGCGCCTTGCGCTCATAGGAGAGGACGGGAAGGAACTTGTGCTGGCATCGATTCGTCAGGCCCTGGAGGAAATGGGTGTCTCGTTCGACACCTGGTTCTCGGAGCGGTATCTCGTCGAGAACGGATGGAATGATCGCGTTCTTCAGCAGTTCCGGGATCGAGGTGTCGTCTATGAGAAGGATGATGCCGTCTGGCTGCACTCGACCGATTTCGGTGACGACAAGGACCGGGTACTGGTACGGCGCGATGGAGAGCCGACCTACACACTCACCGACGCGGCCTACCACTTCAACAAGTTCCAGCGCGGGTATGTCAAGAGCATCGACGTCTTTGGTGCGGATCATATTGGGCATATCGTCCCCATGCAAGCCCTTATGAAGAGTCTTGGACTCCCCGATGACTTCCTGGAGGTCATCGTCTACCAGATCGTGCACTTCCTGCGTGGTGGGCAGCGTGTCGTCCTCTCCAAACAGACAGGCGAGATCATCGAGTTGGCGGACCTCGTACGCGAGGTTGGCAAGGACCAGGCGCGCGTTTTCTTCCTCCTTTCGTCGGCTGACTCTGAGCTGGAGTTCGACCTTGAGGTTGCCAAGGAGAACTCACTCGACAACCCGGCATACTATCTCAAATACACATATGCCAGGCTTTGCAGCGTGGAACGTCAGGCACGTGGCATCGGAGCTGTTGTTCCTTCCGTGGCAAGCCCGGCTGACGTTCCGCGGCTGAAGACTACTGAGGACCGTGAATTGCTGAAGTGCCTGCTGAAGGCGCAGGATGAGGTCGATGATGCTGCAAGGACGAGGCAGCCCCATCGGATCCTGTATCTTGCAAGTGAGCTTGCCAAGTCGGTCAACGCATTCTATCAGAAAGAAAAGGTCATCCAGGAAGACGCAAGCCTGGCACAGGCCCGCATGCTGCTCGTGCTCGTCTCGCAGCGCCTCCTGCAGGCGTATGCCCACGTTCTGAGCATCACTCTCCCCGAATCAATGTGAATGAGCTCCCCGCATCTGTGCGGTGAGCACGAAGTGAGGTATGTATGAAGAACATCCGCAGACTGCGGCTTGAAGCGTTCATACGGCGTAGCGTCGAGGGTCAGCTGGTCATGATGGATGACCCCGACCTGCGACTCTTGACCGTGACTCGCATCGACGTGTCGAACGATACGCGGCTGGCGAAGGTTTACGTTTCGAGTCTGTCGAATGACGAGAGTCGTCAGAAGGCTCTCATGGCAGCCCTGTCGAGGGCCTCGGGCAAGTTTCAGCAGAGGCTCGCGGCGGATGTCTCGATGCGCTTCACGCCCCTCCTTTCGTTCCATTTCGATCAAGGGTTCGTGAAGGGCACTCAGGTTGTCGAACTGCTCACTGAGCTCGAGAAGAACGAAGAAAGGGATACCGCGGATTCATGAGGCGAGCTGGTCTTGAGGCAATTGCATCGAGGATTCGCGATGCGAATGATGTCTTTCTGTTCACGCACGAGTTTGCCGATGGCGATGCTCTGGGTTCCATGGTGGCGCTTATGCTGTATCTGCAGGCAATGGGCAAGAGTGTTCATGCGTTTGTCCCTGGCAGAATCCAGAGTGTCTACCGGTTTCTGGCAACGGATGAACTGCTGAACACCATGTCCGCTGCCCAAGCCACGGCTCACATTGGTGCCACAGATGTGACGTGTCTCAGCGCAGACGCGGCCGATGTCGATCGTCTGGGTGAGTGGAAATCTCTGTTTCTCTCCGGGGCAGAGCGCCTGGTGATCGACCACCACGATACGAATGCAGGCTTTGGCGAGGTGTTTGCCATCAACGGTTCGGCCAGTTCATGCTGCGAGATTCTTTTCGAGCTGTTCAATGTGATCAACCCCCGGCTTATCGATGCCAGGATCGCCTCCGCCCTCTATGCCGGTCTGGTTGCGGACACCGGATCATTCCAGTACGCCAATACCAGGGCTCTGTCTCTCGTGCACGGAGCTCAGCTGGTCGAACTGGGCGCGTCGCCGGATGAGATCTCCCGTAGCATCTACGAATCCAAGCCATACGGAAGCCTGAGACTCGTGGCTGCTTCTGTAGCAGCTTCGCGCCTCATGTATGGCGGGCAGGTGGTCGTATCCTACGTGACGCGGAACATGCTTGCCGACTCGGGTGCACTGGATGAGGACACGGAAAGCATCACGGACGAATTGCGGCGAATTGCCGGAACAAAGGCGGTCGTACTTTTCAAAGAGGCATCAGACGGATCGGTCAAGGTGAGCCTCCGCGGGAAGTATGGGTTCGACGTCAAGCGCATAGCAGCCGCGTTTGGTGGCGGAGGTCACTTGCTCGCTGCTGGCTGTACCATCAGGAGTGAGCTCGGCGAAGCCGAAGTACTCATCCTCGCCGAACTGGACAGATACCTGGGGCCTTCTAGAATCTGAAACTCCTGCTGATATCGTAGACCATCGGCAGGTGGTACATGGTATCGCCGGTGAGTATCTTGATGATTGCAAGTGCAGAAATGAGCCCTGGGAGGAACCAGAACCAGCCGGCTGCGAACCCGATCAGCGGGATGCGGCCCAGAACTGTGAGAATGACTTCCAGGGCCAGCACAACGAGTCCTTGCGCCAAATGCAGGCGGAAGAACTCGTTTTTCTTATTGGCAAGAAGCGGGATGATCCAGAGGATGCCCAGATAGCACAGTATTCCAAAGACTAGATCGTTGTTGACGGTGCCGTTAGTCTGTTGATCCACGGTCGTCCACCCCCGCACAAGGATATCAGCATGGTAGGTTCATGCCGATGCTGTGTCAAGGGTTCCTGGCGTTGGTGAGCGCTGAGGTAGGGCAGGGATTCAGATACTCCTGGATGCCGCATGCATGGCAACCCGTCTCACGGCATGTCGGCAGACGTTCACCTTTCTCTGCGGACAGGTACTCCTCGCGGAGGAAGTCTGTCGAAACTCCCGCATCGATGACCTGCCAAGGCAGCTCGCTCTGCAGGGGAATACTGCGATACAGGAAGTCGGCAGGGTCGAGTCCTGAGGCCGCAATGGCCTGCTGCCACACGTCGAACCTGAAAGACTCGCGCCAGGCATCGAATTTGGCCCCGTTTTTCCAGGCTGTCTCGATGACGGTACTGACTCTGCGGTCGCCGCGGCTGAGAAATCCCTCGAGGAAGGCGATGCGCGGATCGCCGAACTCGATATGGAGCTTGCCCTTGAAGGCCTTGAAGCTCTTGCGGAGGTGATCGATCTTGGCATCGTAAGACTCAGGTCTATCCTGGGCGCACCATTGAAAAGGAGTATCGGGGCGAGGCACGAACGGGTTGACGCTGAGATTGATGGCGATGTCCCTGCGGAAACCTTTGCCAAAAGTGTAGATGCGGCTCACCAGGTCAACCATGGCATCGAGATCCTGGTCCGTCTCGGTCGGAAGGCCGAACATGAAGTAGAACTTGACGAGATGCCAGCCCTTTCCAAAGACGGTCCGCAGCGTTTCGAAGATCGATTCTTCTGTGATGTTCTTGTTGATGACGTCGCGGAGGCGCTGGCTGCCAGCTTCGATGGCGAATGTCAACGAGCCTTCGCGTGTCTGCTTGACCTCGTCTGCGAGATAGCCGGGGAAGTTCTCCATGCGGAGTGACGGGAACGAAATGGCTACCTTGTGCTCTTCCCTGTACGCGCGCACGAGTCTGACCAGCCCGGGCAGGTCACTGTAGTCGGTGCTGCTCAGAGACAGCAATCCAACTTCTTCGTAACCGGTGTTGGCGATGAGTTGCTCGAGCTGCTTCTGAATGGATGCCAGCGATCGCTCGCGCGTGGGGCGATAGGAGATGCCGGCCTCGCAGAAGCGACAGCCTCGCACACATCCACGGAACAGTTCGATGACGCCCCGGTCATGGACGAGTTCGCGATACGGGACAATCGGGCTGACCGGGGCAAATGCATCGTCGAGGCTCTCGATGACTCGCTTGCACACGGTTGCGGGGACTCCCGGTGAGATGGGTTCGGCGACAACGTATGGCGCACCGTTGAGAGCAACGCGTGTCTTGTACAGAGACGAGACATAGACGCCCTTGACGTCGCACGCCAGTCTCTCCAGTGCATCGTGACGGCTTGCTCCGCCTGCGCGCGACGCTGCAAGGTTCCGCACAATTTCTGGAAAGAGGTCTTCGCCATCGCCGATACCGAATGCGTCCACGAAGGCGGACATGGGTTCGGGGTTGAACGTGCAACTGCCACCGGCAATGATGATCGGCCACTCGCTCCGGTCCTCCGACCGTACGGGGAGCCTGGCCAGGTCGAGCATGTTGAGCAGGTTTGTATAGGCGAGTTCCGTACCGAGGCTGAAGGCAACGACATCGAACGAGCCCAGCGACTGGCGACTTTCGAGAGAGAACAAGGGAACCTGGTGCTCTCTGAGCCACGCCTCGAGATCGTGGAAGGGCGTGAACACGCGTTCTACGACAACACTGTCGATGGCATTGAGAAGGTGATAGAGGATCTGGATGCCGTGAGACGACATGCCGACCTCGTAGAGGTCCGGGTAGCTGAGCGCAACGCGAAAGCGGTCACCCCAGTCCTTATGGACAGCATTGAGCTCGTTCCCTGCGTATCGCGACGGGCCTTCGAAACGTTCGAGAGAGTGCATATCCATGTTAGAACCTTAGTTCGTCGCGGGTACGGTAGACACTGACGACGATGGAAGCGGCCGCAACCTGTGTAAGCAGAGACGATCCGCCATAGCTGATAAACGGCAGGGGGATGCCGGTGACGGGCGAAAGCCCGATGGTCATGCCCATGTTCACGGCAGCTTGCAGAAACCACATCGCTCCTATGCCCACGACGATATAGCGGGCAAAGTCGTCGGTCAGTGATCGAAAGACGAGGAATGTTGACCAGAGGAGCATGATGAAGAGAAGAACCAGCAGCGCACTGCCGGCGAACCCAAACAGCTCTCCGACGAGAGAGAAGACGAAGTCGGCATACTGGACAGGTACAAACGAGAGAGGAGCCTGGGTGCTTCCTTTGATGCCACGTCCCCAGATGCCGCCGGATCCAGTTGCTACGATCGACTGGATGACGTTGTAGCCATTACCGAGTGGATCTTCCTGTGGATTCAGGAAGGTCTCGATCCGTGTGCGCTGATACGGCCTGAGGCTGAGCCACATACCGCCTGCCGCAAGTGCCAGGACCAGCCCCAGAACCAGCAGCTGACGGCCGGTGAGCCGGAAATGGACCAGCATGACGACAGGGATCCCGAGCAGCAGGCTCGCGGATCCCAGGTCCGGTTCCTTCTTGACCAGAAGAAAGGACGGCACGACGGCGGCCACAACAAGGAGGATTTTCAGGCCTGTGTTGAGCTTCTTCTTGGGGAGCGTCAGGATGAAGGCGACGACAAGGATGATGACCACCTTCTGTATCTCGCTCGGCTGAAGGCCAAATGATCCCACGACAGGGAGCCAGCGCCGTGAGCCGTACATGCCGCGCCCAATGAACAGTACTGCCACCAGCAGCCCCGTCTGTATGGCGTAAACCGGGATCGTGAGATACCGGAAAACCCGGTAGTTCACGAATTGCAGCATGACTGCAATGGCCACGCTGAGGCCAAGCAGCAAGAGTGTCTTCTTGAAATAGGAGTAGAAACTCCCGAAGTGCCCAAGCGTATACCGCTCGGCAAGGCTCGCGGCATAGAACGTCGCTAAACCGAACCCGATGAGGAGCAGGACGCTTATGATGAAGACCAGCGGCAAGCGATGGCGCTTCACAGGGCGTCTCTACTCCAGGAATCGTGTTTCGACGTTGAGCCGGCCCTGGGTGGCGCTCGCCACGTAGTAATGACTGCGCATGCCTGCCGGGGTCAGATGAAGCACGGCGCTCGTGTTGCCGATGGAAAGTGAAGCGCCACCGGCGACCTCGAGACACGTTATGACCGCATCCTGGATTCCGTGGGTGCCGGCTAGGACGGCCCCCCTGATGACGCCGAATACGAAACACGAACGGATTGTCTCGACGCGCGATCCCTCGAGAAGAGAGCCGACCACAATGACGTCCTTGGTCGTCTGGATGACTTCGCCTCTGGTCAGGTCACGAGCGATGATCAAGGCTGTCTCAGACGGAGGTGTGCCCTTCTTCGATCCCCGTATGCGGTAGTTGGCTATGCCGAGGTTGTCGCCCACGACTTTCCGCAGGTCCTTTTCCAGCTTGGCCAGCGTCTTGAGGCCGCATGCCCTGTTCTGAAGGTCGACCTGGAGCTTGAGCTGAGGAAGGATGTGATGCTGAGCGGTCGCCTGGATGAGGAGCACGTGCTGGGCTTCTTTCCACTTTGCCTTGGGGTTGACGAGAGCCAGGATTTCCGTTTGGCTCCCCTTGAACACGACCGCGTTCGTTGGACTAGTTGCTGCCATTTTCCCCTCCGTACAGATCAAAGTACAACTGCAACATGCTGTGCACGAGTGGAGCCATACTGGTGCTGCGAGAGTAGGGCGAGTTCTCGAACATGAGAAGGACCGCCACCTGGGGATTGTCCATCGGCGCGAATGCTACCAGCCATGTATGGTACAGATTCGGCGCACCGGTTTCGGCCGTGCCGGTCTTTGCGCAGATCTCGATATCCCCGACTTGAATGCGTGTCACCCCTCCGGTCTTGGAAACGAGATTGAGGCCCTCTTTCACGGTCGTCAGCGTGGCGCTGCTTATGCCTAGCGTGTCCTGAACGACTGGCGCTGTCTGCGTCTCCGCTTTGGTGACGGGGTCGACCGAAGCCTTCAGGAGGTGAGGGCGCCAAAGGGTCCCGTTCATCGCGATCGAACTGAAGATGGAGATGTTACGTATGGGCGTTTCCAGCATGTATCCCTGGCCGATGCCCATGTTCATCGTATCTCCTTCGTACCATGGTTCTTTGTATTTGCTGAGCTTCCATTGCGGTGTCGGGCAGAAACCGGTCGTCTCGCCAGGAAGGTCGATGCCGGTGGGCTTGTCGATGCCAAACTTGTGCGCGTAGGTGTCCATCGACTCGATGCCGACCAGGCGGGCAACGGTGAAGAAGTAGCTGTCGCAGGAGTCGGCATAGGCCCTGTAGATATCTTCGTTGCCATGGCCACCTGGCCAGATCCAGCACTTGAACAGCCGTCCTCCAACCGTCAACCCTCCACCACAGTAAATGATGCTTCGGTCCGTTATGGTGCGCGTTTCCAGTCCCGCCGTTCCGGTGACCACCTTGAACGTGCTCGCTGGAGGGAACGAGCCTGCAATTGCCCGGTTGAACAGAGACCCTTTGACGGACCACGTCTTCCAGTCTTCGCTGGAGATCCCGGAGATGAACTTGTTCGGGTCGAACGTGGGTGCGCTTGCCAGCGCGAGGAGCTCGCCATTGCGCGGGTCCATCATGATCGCTGCACCCTGGTTGTTGCCGAGAAGCTCCTCGCACGTCTTCTGCAGACGAGCATCGATGGTCAGGACGATACTCTTTCCAGGCGCAGCGGGCTTCTCCTGCAGCGTCTTCACGGCTTTGCCGTTGGCATCCACTTCGATGAGCTTCTGACTCTTCTGGCCGCGCAGCAGCGACTCGTATTGTAGCTCGACGCCGTCCTTACCGATCGTGTCCTTCATGACGTAGCCGTCAGCTCGCAGCTGTTCGAGTTCGGCGTCGCTTATTTCACCTGTATACCCGAGGACGTGTGCCGCCATGATTCCCTGGGGATAGGATCTCTTGGTCGACATGACGAGCTGGATACCAGGCAGGTTTGGTTCCTGTTCCGCAAGCTTCAATGCAGCGGATTTGCTGACGTTGCGAGCGACGGTGATGGGCGTGAAAGGCCCGACGCCGGCCTTTTTCACTGTGTCCTTGAGAGTCTCAAGCTTCGCGCCTGTCAGTTGTGCTACGACACCCAACTCTTGGTCGGAGTTCTCGAGGTCGTAGGTCGTCACGACGATGTCGAACGAGGGGACATCGGTTGCGAGAACGACCCCGTTCCTGTCGCGGATTTCTCCCCGTGGACCATCCGTGCTGATGATGCGAAGACGGTTGTCTTCCGCGACTCCTGCATAGTAGGCGCCTCTGACGACCTGCAGAAAGTAGAGGCGGGCCAAGATGCCCAACAAGATCACCGTGAAGAGAACGGTGACCGCAAGGAATCGCCGGGTTTGCCGGGACTGTTGAAGCTTATCCATGACCCTGTTCGAGTGGCGAACGCCTGACCAGATAGCGGGACCCCACCAGCCCTGTGACGGCTGCCGCGACGAAATACCACAAGAGGGCTACGAGACTGGGAGCAGCGCTGCCTCTGGTGAAGAAGGCGAGAACGAGTGTCGTGACCGCATAGGCGCCCGTGAAGGCTACACGAGCAAGACCAGGTGCAAGTTGCTCGATGTAGGGCGAGGCGCCGGTGACCAGCAGCAGCAGCAGGGCAGTGGGCAGCTCATGGGACTGGCTGAAGTACGAAAGAAGGAGCGTATTGAAGAGTCCGGCAGCAACGCCAAAGGGAGTGGGATGACGCACGCTGTAGTAGAAGACGGTGGCCGCCGCCACCAGGAAGCTGAAGGCTCCCGCGCCCGGGGTGTGCAACGCAACGCCACAGAACAACGCAAACACGAATGCTTCCATGGCCAGAACCCCTGCCAGGACGGCATACTGCCGTTTCAGGTTCATTTCGAGCCCTGCGTCACCAGAAGGTAGCGTGTCGCCCAGACGGCTGCAAACGGGCGCAGGACAAGCCGTGTCGCGGTGCCGCTGGTCAGCGTATCGACTCTGCCGATAGGGATGTTGGGAGGAAAGGTTGCTGAGCTGCTGGAGGTGACGACGATGTCACCCGACTGGAACTGGGGCAGTGGTGAGATGTATGACAGTTCACAGTACTCTCCGTCGGTGCCCTTGACGAGCACGTCCTCGCCGGTGCGACGGTTGATGCCGGAGATGACGCACCTGCTGTCGAGCAGCGGGATCACTGTGGCATTGGACTTGAAGGCGCCCCGGACTTTGCCATACACGTAGGCTTGGCCGGTGAAGTCTGCGACGAACACTCCAGCGCCGTCGGCGACCCCGAGGGCTGTTCCGTGATCTATGAACACATCCATGGAGCGCATACCCATTGCTCTTCCCGTCACCTGGACAAGGACACTCTTGACCGGCAACTGTTGTTGGATCGCCAGCTGCGCTTGCAGCTGTCTCAGTTCGTCGTGATCGCCGAGAGCGAGGCGAAGTCGAGCATCGAGATACTGGTTCTCGCTGCGGAGCGTCTCGTTCTCAGCGTAGATGCCTCGGGCAAACAGCAGGGCGTGACCGTATGCGACCACGCTGTCAGTTGCTGCCGAGACGGCCCCGCCAAGCGTCCGGGCAACGCGTTGGACCCCACTGAGTGCAAGGCTCCCAAGCGTAACGCCATAGGACGCCAGTCCGATGACGGTCGCCAGCGCAAGGAATAGCGCTATGAACAGCAGGCTGGTGGACCTGCGGGTAGGCTTCCGTACCGGACCGGGCATTCGCTATATCAGAACGTCGTGCAGCGAATCGTAGTTTTCGAGGACCTTGCCTGCGCCCTTGGCGACACACTGCAACGGATCCTCTGCGATGCTGACGAGAATTCCCGTACGAGTAGAGATGAACTTGTCGAAGCCCATGATAAGCGCGCCGCCGCCCGAAAGCATGATGCCGCTGTCGATGATGTCCGCCGAGAGTTCGGGCGGGGTCAGCTCGAGTGCCGACTTGATCGTCGCGAGAATTTGCTCCAAAGGCTCCTTGAGTGCGTCGCGAATCTCCTCACTCGTGACTTCGACCGATTTTGGCAGGCCGTTGATTAGGTCTCTGCCCCGTACTTCATAGGTTTTCTCGCTTTCGAGCGGGTATGCGGAGCCAATGGCGAGTTTGACTTCCTCGGCCGTCACATCCCCGATGAGCAGGTTGTAGCGGCGGCGGATATGTGTCGCTATGGCTTCTGTCATCTCGTCGCCCGCAATGCGCAGTGACCGTGAGGTGACGATGCCCTTCATCGAGATGACCGCGACCTCGGCCGTACCGCCGCCGACATCGACGATCATGACTCCGCGAGCGTCAGCGACGGGGAGCTCGGCGCCGATGGCAGCTGCCATGGGTTCCTGGATAAGCTTTGCCTCTCGTGCACCGGCGTTGAGGGCTGCGTCGATGACGGCCTTCATCTCAACTTGGGTGATGCCGCACGGGATGCCGACGAGCACGCGTGGACGGGCAAAGAGACCTGTTCCAGAGGCTTTTCGGATGAAGTATTCAAGAAGCTTCTCGGTTACCGTGAAGTCTGCTATGACGCCGTCCCTCAGGGGACGTGTCACGGTAATCGACTGGGGCGTGCGCCCTGCCATCTTCTTGGCGTCGTTGCCAACGGCAAGCACAGTGCCGGTCTTGGCATCGGTCGCCACGACGGTAGGCTCGCGGATGACGACACCCTTGTTCTTGACGTATACAACTGTGTTCGAAGTACCAAGGTCTATTGCCAGGTCTCTTGAGAAAAATGCCACGACTTACCTCCTCACATCAACATGCAGTTCAGTACAGAGCGCATAGAAATCACTCATCGTGAAACCGATGATCGTGTCCATCGGCCCCTCAGTTCGTTGGATGAAACTTGCTGCCAGTCCCTGAACGGCGTACGCCCCAGCCTTGTCCCGATATTCGGGGTTGCTCAAGTAGGCTTGCCGCTCATTCTCGCTGAGGCGTCTCATGAACACACGCGTTATGGATATTCTGGCGGCTGCCGTCTTTTCAGGCATGAGCACAGCTGCCATGGCGGTAATAACGCGGTGTTCCCGCCCTTCGAGCAACGCGAGCATCTCGCGGGCTTGAGCTTCGTCGAGCGGCTTTCCCAGGATTCGTCCGTCACAGGCGACGACGGTGTCGGCGCCAACAACTAGCCCGGCGTCCACATGGTCACTTCCGGCTCTTGCCTTTGCCAGTGCGTTCTGTGCTGCACAGTCCTCAGGTGCAGCGTCCAGCATGATTTCGTCCGTGTCAGCCTTTACGACCGAAAATGGTATACCCCAGTCGGCGAGCATGTGAGCCCTGCGTGGCGAACTCGAAG
>Ga0209182_10000036_pt1 | contig 27713 bp, 28 predicted proteins | sample LakBais05cmmetaG_FD_185474 | JGI IMG/M metagenome (GOLD analysis project Ga0209182, IMG submission 185474) | Lake sediment microbial communities from Lake Baikal, Russia to study Microbial Dark Matter (Phase II) - Lake Baikal sediment 0-5 cm... | ecosystem: Environmental > Aquatic > Freshwater...
TACCCTGAACCGTCCGAGCCAGTAAAGGGTGCAGCCTTTCCCCCACAGGCAAGTATAACTTTTTTTGATTCTACAATGTTCCCCAGTGAATCTATAATTTCGAATACATTTTTAATCTTTTTAATATCGCTAACTCTAAAATTTGTTATAATGCTAATATGATTTTCGTCAAGTGCGAACCTGAGGATATCGAGTACAGATGATGCCTGAAAAGATATTGGATATACTCTTCCATCATCAAGAATTGTGGTAATGAGGCCGAGTTTATCAAAGAACTTGATGGTATCTTTATTTGAGAATTGTTTAAGCACACTTTTAAAAAATCCTTTATTTGAACTGTGAAAGTTTTCATCTCTCATAACACGATTGGTAAGATTGCATTTTCCATCGCCTGTTATAAGAATCTTTTTCCCTATTCTTTCATTCCCTTCGATTATGCAAACGTCTTTATTATTGAAAGAGGAAGACAAAGCCGCCATAATGCCAGCAGGTCCTCCCCCTATGACTGCTATATCATGATAAATCCGCTTTTTCATAGTATATTTTAACAAAGGTTAGACATAACAGCAAAAAACAATTTTTGCTAAATCTCTCTGCTGCAATTTTAAAAATAGGTATTAAATACATTCTTAAGGTGCGCAAATTTCTTTCTTGACTAAGAGATAATTATAATTAAAATGAAGAGATGAAAAAGAATAAAATAATTTTATATATAATTGTTGGAATTATTGTTGCAGCTGGAGTATTAACAGGTTTAAGGTACAAGCAAACTGTTAGTAGCATGCTAACATCAAAAGAAGTGTTAAACCTCAAGGGCGATACCTATATTATTTCGGCAATAACTATTGACAATGAAATTATTGTAGCTGCTTCTGATGGCAATGTATACTTCATTGATAATCTTGGTAAAATTATAACGACAAAGAACCTAAAATCTAATATATTTTGTATAGATAAAAGCCCTGATAATAACTATATCCTGATTGGTACTGTTGATTTTAATGTTTTCGACAAAAGCGGGAATTTAGTTTTTAAAGAAACCTTAAAGGATCATATCCCATTTAAAGGAAAATTCCTCGACGGAGAGAAAGTAAAACTTGTTTTCCAATCGCTCAATGACCTTTCCTACACTACACTAACAGTAGATTTAAAAGGAAAGGTTCTGCAAACCGAGAGCTTAAATGACCTTGGGGAAAATAACTTTATAGATATTTCGGCTGCTGGCAGAATTTTATACACAGGCGAAAGGGGCGAAGTATATCTTATAGAAAACGGTGGATTCACTAAAGACGCCAATATAGATACAAAAGTTTCAACTATTCATGATATATTTGGATATTTTGTAGGTAGCAACGCAATAATTGCAGGGTATAAACAGACTGCTGACCCTGATCAGCAGATTCCAGTGTACTTCTATGACGGAAATCTCAAGCTAATTAAAAAGATCTCTTTTAACGGCAACATTAATAACGTCACTGTCGATAAAGATACAATAACCTTTGCAACTGATCAGGGAACTTTTACTTACTCAAACAGCGGAAACGAAATTTCATCTAAAAACAAGTTTGGATTCGATGGATTTAATTTTGAGCAAAACGATAGCATCAAAATGTACTCTTTTTTCAAAACGGTAAAGGAGCAAACTGTTTCTTATATCTTTAAGGTAGATCTCTTTGATAACGGGAATAAGGAAATAGGTACATATTTAATTCCCTGTGATTCAATACCGCAAATACTAATTTCCAGCAAGGCATCTCTTGTAATTTTTATAAACAAAAACATATTGCAATTTATCTACAAAGATTAAGGGGGTAATCATATGGAAATTGACGTATCCCACCTTACTCACGAAGAAACAGAGAAACGCCTCAAAGAGTTAAAAAATCTTATAAACTATCATAACTATAGATATTATGTACTTGATAGTCCTGAAATTTCAGATTTTGAATACGACAAATTATTTGATGAACTGCTTGCAATCGAGAAAAAATTCCCAGACCTTGTTACAGAGGATTCTCCCTCCAAAAAGGTTGGAGGAGAGCCATTTGCAGAGTTTAAAACAATTGAATATAAAATACCAATGTTATCCCTTGGCAAAACTTTCGACAAGGAAGACCTCATAAATTTTGACAGGAGAGTAAAAAGAGAGTCAGGAGTTGATAAAATTGGGTATGTCACAGAGCTTAAAATGGATGGGCTTGCCATATCGATAAGATACGAAAAAGGTATGCTTGTACTGGGAGCAACAAGAGGAGATGGAATAAAGGGTGAGGAAGTAACCTCAAACGTCAAAACAATTAAGAACGTTCCTTTAAAACTTATGAGAGATGATATCCCCGAAGTTATAGAGGTCCGCGGCGAAGTAATAATATACAAGAAGGATTTTGAGGAATTAAACAGGCAAAGAGATAAAAATGGTGAGCCTCTTTTTGCAAACCCAAGAAACGCTTCGGCTGGCTCTATAAGACAATTAGATTCGAAAATCACTGCTCAAAGAAAATTGCATATGATCGCTTACGGAGTTGGCGAGTTCTCAGGAAAAGAGTTTAAAACACAATTAGAAATCATTGAATATCTCGTAAAAATTGGTTTTAGTGTAAGTTCTGAATATGCCCTTTGTGAAAATATAGATGAAGTAGTGCGAATGTGCGAGTATTATTCGCGAAGAAGAACCGATTATCCATTTGAAGCGGATGGGGTTGTTGCTAAAATCAACGACATCGACATTCAAAAAAAGCTTGGAGCAACATCTCACGAACCAAGATGGGCAATTGCCTACAAGTTCCCTGCAGAGGAAAAAGAAACGATTGTGAGGGATATTATTGTAAACATAGGCAGGACAGGTGCACTTACACCTGTTGCAATATTTGACTCTGTCAACCTTGAAGGGTCGACTGTGTCAAGGGCAACTCTACATAATGAAGACCAGGTGAAGATGCTTGACATAAGAGTTGGGGACCATATCATAGTAAGAAAAGCTGGTTCTGTTATACCTGAAGTTGTAAGAGTAGTCCCTGAAAAAAGAACTGGTAATGAAAAACCTTTTGAAATGCCAGATAAATGCCCCGTTTGCGGTGGTCCTGCGGTAAGGCTCGAGGGTGAGGCAGTAACGCGTTGCATAAATGCATCCTGCCCTGCTCAACTAAAAGAGAGAATAATACACTTTGTCTCTCGGGAGGCAATGGATATTGAATCAATAGGTCAAAAGCTTGTTGAGCAAATGGTTGATAAAGGCATTGTGAAAGATTTTGCGGACCTCTACTACCTTAAAAAAGAAGATATGATGAAGCTTGAAAGAATGGGAGATATTCTTGCAGAAAAAATACTGAGAAATATCCAGGACAGCAAAACAAGGCCTCTTGCAAATCTCTTATTCGCATTAGGTATTTTCCAGGTAGGAAAGAGGACCGCTGAACTTCTCGTAGAGAAATTTAAAAGTATTGACGAACTTGCAAATGCAACCATTGAGGATGTATTAGGGGTTGAAGGAGTAGGCCCTGTCACTGCGCAAAGCATCAAAGATTTCTTCAGTGCAAAAGAAAATATTTCAATTATAGAAAAATTGAAAAAAGCCAGGGTAAAAACTTCTGCATTGCCAGAGGAAAAAGCAGAAAGACCTCTTAAAGGACTTGTGTTCGTATTTACTGGAATCCTTAAAGAAGTCACGAGGGGTGATGCAAAGAAAATAGTCGAAAGTTTAGGGGGAGAATCTGCCGAAGCTATATCAAGGAGGGTCAATTACGTAGTAGTTGGAGAAGATCCCGGCTCAAAACTCGATAAAGCAAGAGCACTTGGAATAAAAACAATTAATGAAGAAGAATTTAAAAAATTGATTGGAAGGTGAAATATGTTTAACATCGAAAAAATTGAGCGTCTTGCGACTTTAAAGCTCCAGGGCGAGGAAAAGGAAAGTATTACCAAAGACCTTGAAGAGATTTTAAATTACTTCAATATTCTTAAAGAAGTTAATACAGAGGACGTTGAACCACTTGTTTATACAGAGGAAATAAAACTATTTTTGAGAAAAGACGAAATTAAGGAAGGACTTCCTATAAAAGAGGTTGAAAAGAATAGAGAACTTTTTGGAGATAACTTCTTCAAAGTGAAAAAGATCGTAAGGGAATGATATGGTTATAAGTACTGTCCCTTGGTGCCAGGCACAAACAGTAACTGGAGGATAAGATGGAGATAACAGAACTTACAGTAAAAGAAATTGTAGAAAAGATAAAGAAGAAGGAAATTGGAGTTAAAGAAACTGTTTTAGCTTATCTAAAAAACATCGAAGACAAAGATAACAATATCAAAGCTTTCTTATCGATAAACAATGAAGAAGCGTTAATAAAAGCAGAAGAGCTTGATAAAGAAAATGAAAAAAATGGGCAGATATTTGGCATTCCTGTTGCGATAAAAGACAATATAAATGTATATGGCATGGAAACCACTGCAGGCTCCAAAATCCTCAGAGGATACATTTCTCCATATGATGCAACAGTTGTCAAGAAGATAAAAGAGCAAAATGGAATTGTCATAGGCAAGACCAATTGTGATGAATTTGCGATGGGCTCTTCAACAGAAAACTCGGCTTTTTTTAACACCAAAAACCCAATAAACACAGACTATGTGCCAGGAGGGTCTTCAGGCGGCTCTGCTGCTTCTGTTGCAGCAAATGAAGCCGCAGCTGCTTTTGGATCTGATACAGGAGGCTCTATAAGAGAACCTGCTGGATTCTGTGGTATAGTTGGTTTAAAGCCTACATATGGGAGAGTATCAAGGTATGGACTCATTGCATTTGGATCCTCCCTTGATGTAATAGGGCCACTTGCAAAAAATGTCGAGGACGCTGCAATCCTGACAAATGTAATCGCAGGTTTTGACCGTAAAGACGAAACAACAGCAAATTTGCCTGTTGAAAATTATACAGATTTCTTAAAAAGAGGCGTAAAAGGAAAAAAATTAGGAGTCATAAAGGAAATAAACGATTTTAAAATTCAAGATGAGGTAAGCATTACATTAAAAGAGGCGATTAATAAATTGGAAGTCCAGGGTTGCGAAATTGAGGAAGTTTCAATCCCGCATCTTAAATATGCACTTCCCACATACTATCTCATAGCCCCATCTGAAGCATCATCCAATCTTTCAAGATTTGATGGAGTAAGATATGGATTACAAGGTTGCGGGGATAATCTAAGAGATTTTTATGAAGAAACAAGAACAAAAGGATTTGGAAGAGAAGTAAAAAGAAGGATCCTTATAGGGACTTTCGCACTTTCAGAAGGGTATTTTGATGAATATTATCTCAAAGCATCTAAAGTAAGGAGACTTATAGCAATGGATTTTGAAAAAGTATTCGAAAAAGTTGATGCCCTGATACTACCAACAACGGCAACTACTGCGTTCAAGTTCAACGAGAAGAAAAATCCTCTTGAAATGTATATGAGCGATATATTCACGATACCGATGAACCTTGCTGGAATTCCTGCAATTTCGATTCCATTTGGAAAAGATAATAAAGGACTTCCAATAGGGATACAGATTGCAGGAAAATGGTTTGAAGAAGGAGAAATATTCCAGATTTCTTATGCGCTTGAGCAATTGAAGGAGAGTTAATATGTATAAACCGACAATAGGACTTGAAATACATGTTCAGTTAATGACGAAAACAAAAATTTTCTGCAGTTGCTCAACAGAATTTGCTTCAGAGCCAAATACACATGTTTGCCCTGTATGCATAGGCCTTCCTGGAGCGTTGCCGGTGCTCAATGAAAAGGCAGTTGAGTACGGAGTAAAGCTTGGCATTGCACTCAATGCTTATATAAATAAATTTTCTTCTTTTTACAGAAAGAACTATTTTTACCCGGACCTTCCTAAAGGATACCAAATAACGCAGTACGTAATACCAATTGCAAAAGGCGGTTATTTGGAGGTAGGAGGAAGCGGGGCTCAGAAGAAAAAAATTCGCATTGAAAGGGCACATATTGAAGAAGATTCTGGTAAATCTATCCATGCAGGCAATATAACAGAATCAGAATTTTCATTTATTGATTTTAATAGGTCGGGAATACCTCTCATAGAAATTGTAACTTTGCCTGATATTGAAACACCCGATGAAGCATACGATTTCCTAATCTTATTAAGAAGCATTGTAAGATATATTGGCGTCTCATCGGGAGACATGGAGAAAGGCGCTATGAGGTGCGATGTTAACATTTCCGTATCTAAAGACGAAACGATGGGCACAAAGGTTGAAATCAAAAACCTTAACTCATTTAGAAGCGTTAAAAGAGCTCTTGAATACGAAATTGAAAGACAGATTGGTGCACTTAAAAAGGGTAAAAGGATAGTCCAGGAAACGAGGCATTTTGATGAAAAGGAAGACACGACAAAATCAATGAGAACAAAAGAAGAATCAAACGACTATCGCTATTTCCCAGAGCCAGACCTACCTCCGCTTGTCCTTTCCGATGAATTCATTGAAAATATAAAAAATACAATTCCAGAGCTTCCTAATAAAAAAGAAGAAAGATTTATTAAAGAATTTGGAATAAGCAATGATTACGCAAGAACAATTGCATACCACCCCAAACTTGTAGAATACTTCGAAAGCATTGTCAATTTTACTGGAAGGGCAAAAGCTGTTGCAAATTTCATAATGGTAGATATATCTGCTTATCTTAATGAGACAAAAAAAGAAATAGACGAAATTGATTTTACAAAGGAAAAATTTAAGGAACTGCTTGACCTTATAGACAATAAAACTATCTCCCGCAATACAGCAAAAGAAGTAATAAATGAATCGCTACGTACAGGAAAAACACCTTCTGAAATAGTCTCCAAAAAAGGGCGTACGCAGATTGCCGATGAAACAAGCATAAAAGAGTTTGTAATTGATGTTTTGAAAGAAAACGATGCCCAGGTCAACCAATATCTTTCTGGAAAAACAAAAGTCATGGCATACCTTACGGGACAGGTTATGAAAAAAAGCAAGGGAAAAGCAAATCCTGAAATCATTAATAAAGTTTTGTATAATGAACTAGAGAATCTAAAAAAATAGGAGGTCTAAATGATACTGGAAGAAATCTTAAAAAGGAAATCTGTAAGGTCCTATCTCGATAAACCCGTGAAAGAGGAAAAATTAAATGAAGTCCTTGAAGCAGGCAGACTTGCTCCATCTGCATGCAATATACAACCCTGGAAATTTATAGTGGTAAAGGGCAAAAAAAGAAGGGAGAAGCTTGCAATTGCTTGCAAAAACCAAAAGTTTGTAGGAGAAGTACCAGTCGTTATTGCAGCTTGTATTGTTTCTAAAGGGTACAATATGGGCAGGTGGTACGATTCTGCAGTACTTGACATTGGCATTGCATTTGACCATATGACACTACAGGCAGTTCACCTCGGGCTTGGCACCTGCTGGATTGGGGCTTTCAAAGAAAATGAAGTTAAAAAAATCCTTAAAATACCAGACGAAATAAAAGTTGCAGCACTTTTAACGCTTGGTTATCCGAAAGATGCTTCAATAGTGAAAAAGATCCGCAAACCAATTGAAGAAATTGTTTCTTACAAGAAGTACACTTAAATAAATCATATTTGTTTCATTTTTCATTTTGTCTTCACAATTTAATTATATAATTTTTTACATTTAAAAAGATAAACCTTTAAGGAGGACAGAAATGGATTTAAAAACAGCAAAATTAATGGGCGGAATAGGGGCAATTTTAACCCTATTCATAGTTATTCCGGTGATAGGCTGGTTATTGGGTATTGCAGGGCTTGTGCTTGTTTTGATTTCAGTAAAAACAATTTCAGACCTTACTAAAGAACATAAGATTTTTACAAATTACCTTGTTGCAGCTATATTGAGCTTCGTTGGCTTGCTGGCACTTCTTTTTGGAGGAGCTGCATTAATGTTTAGAAAAGCAGGAGTTTTTGCAGATGGTTTAAGAAACTTTACAATAGGCCCTGGAATGATAGGCCGTGGGCTGTGGAACTATGGAATGATGGGCCCTGATACCAGGGGAGGGCACCCGGGTTTGGTAATACTCGCTGTAGTAATTACGATTGTAGCAGCCTGGGTATTTTCAATAGTTGCAGGCTATTTTACGAAATCAAGTTTTGACGAGATAAGCGAGAAAACAGGAGAGAAAAACTTCAAAACAAGTGGTTTGCTTATATTCCTCGGAAGTATACTTCTTGTTCTGTTTGGGGCAGGCGCAATTGTATTACTTGTTGGAGTGATATTTGAAATAATTGCTTTTTTCTCACTTCCAGATAAACTGGCAGAACCTGAGCTTCCACAGACATAAAATTGCAAAAGTTAAAAAATTCTTTACGTTGAAAAACATTCTGGTAAATATTTTTCAGTTTTATTTCCACAAAGTTTTAGTATAATGTTTTATACCCCCCAAAGGGTCAATTCCTTAAAGGAGGATAAAATGGATTTAAAGACAGCGAAATTAATGGGAGGGATAGGGGCAATTTTGACTCTGCTTTCATTCATCCCAAACATTGGCTGGTTGCTAAGCATTGTTGGTTTTGTACTTGTTTTGCTTGCCGTAAAAACAATTTCAGATGAAGTTAAAGAAAGTAAGATTTTTTCAGACTACCTTGTCGCTGTTATTTTAAGTGTGATCAGTGTATTAGTGCTATTCTTCGGCGGAATTGCCTCTATATTCGGAATAATGAGAATGTTTATGCAAGGGGCTTGGTCAATGGGACTGCGTTCAGGAGCATTTTCAGCTCTCGGTATAATATTGCTGCTTTTAGTTGCATGGGTTATTTCGATAATTGGAAGTTATTTTATAAAATCAAGTTTTGACGAGATAAGTGAAAAAACAGGAGAGAAAAACTTCAAAACAGCTGGTTTGCTTCTATTTCTTGGAGCAATTCTTCTTATCGCTTTTGGAACAGGAGCAATTGTATCCCTTGTCGGAGGAATATTTGAAATAATTGCTTTCTTCTCGCTTCCAGACGAACTGGCAAAGCCAGAAGAAACACAAACAACAGAAGGAGGTGCGTAAATGAATTTTTTAATCCTTGGAATTATCCTTGCTATCGTAGCCTGGTTTATTCTCACCTACAACAATTTTGTAAACTTAAGAAACAGAGTAAAGAATGCCTGGGCACAGATCAATGTGCAACTTAAAAGAAGGTATGATCTGATCCCGAATATTGTGGAAACAGTAAAAGGTTACGCAAAGCACGAAAAAGAAATTTTTGAAAACATTGCAGAACTCAGAGCAAAAGCTATGGGTGCAACATCAATAAAGGACATCGGAGAATCAAATAATCAGATTACAGGCACATTGAAAACGCTCTTTGCCGTAGCAGAAAACTACCCTGAACTTAAAGCAAATGAAGAATTTTTAAAACTTCAAGAAGAACTTACAAACACGGAAAACAAGATTGCTTTTTCAAGGCAATTCTTCAACGACATTGTAATGAACTACAATGCAGCACAACAAAAAATACCAGCAAACCTTATTGCAGGTATGATGAATTTAAAGCCCGAGGAGTACTATCCTGTGGATGAGGCAGAAAAGGGTCCCGTAAAAGTACAGTTCTAATATACGGAGGTTTTTAGTTTGGAAAAAACAATATATGAATTAAGAGATTCGAATATAAGAAGGACTTATCTGTTCCTTGTTATATTTTCTCTTATTCTTTTTGGAATTGGCTATTTCTTTGTATATGAGTTTAACTGGGGAACAACAGGACTTATAATTCTTGCACTGTTCATAATTTTTTACAATATAATTACGTATGTGAATGCTGATAAAATCGCTCTTGCTTCAGTTGGAGCAATGCCTGCGGATCCTAATGAATACCAAGTGCTTCACAATGTTGTTGAAGAGGTTGCAATTGCTGCGGGTATACAGAAGCCAAAAGTATATATAATGAATGAACTACAACCGAATGCATTTGCAACAGGAAGGAACCCAACAAACGCCTCTATATGCGTAACTACAGGCTTGCTATCTATGATGAATCGTGAGGAACTTCAGGGTGTTGTGGCACATGAGATGTCACATATAAGAAATTACGACATTTTTCTTATGACGGTAATCGGGATTGTTGTAGGACTTATAATAATACTTCGTTCTGTTGCCTTCAGGGGCATGCGGTTTGGAATGGGCGAACGAAGAAGGAATAGAGACAGTGGTGGAGGCGGTAACATTATTGCAATTATAGGACTCGTACTCGCTATTATCGCCCCTCTCCTTGTTATAATCATAAGGGCGGCAATTTCAAGGCAAAGAGAATATCTTGCAGATGCAACAGGAGCCTACATTGTGAGAGATCCATACGGCCTTGCTTCCGCATTAAAGAAAATTGAGGACTACAAAAAGCCAATGAAAACTGCAACGGACGCTACAGCACATATGTTTATCAGCAATCCGTTTGCAGGTGAAAGATTGTTTGCAACACATCCTCCAGTTGATGATAGAATCAAAAGGCTTGAAAGTCTAACATTATAAAAGTGATAATTTTATGCTTTTCAGGGGTTCGCTTTTGAACCCCTTTTTTGTTTATCAAAATTTTCTGTTAAAATACATTATGGAATTAAGAAGGAGCTTATGTTCTCTTTGGAAGTGAAAAATCTTACAAAAAGCTATGGGAGCCTTAAGGCTCTTGATGGTATAAGCTTTGAGATCAATGAAGGAGAGATATTTGGCCTCATAGGCCCTAACGGAGCAGGCAAAACAACTGCTCTAAGAATCATCTCAACGATTCTATCAAGGGATGGTGGAGATATCAATATTTTTGGTATGGCGCTTGGAAAAGACGACGAGAAAATAAGAGAAATTATAAGCTATCTACCAGAGGAAGCAGGGGCCTATAAAAACCTCACCGGCATTGGTTATTTGAACTTCATGGCAGGCTTTTATGCAAAAAGTGACGAAGTCAAAAGCAGTTTTGTCGATACAGGTGTTGAAATTGCAGACCTTGGCGACAGATTAAAAAGCAAAGTTTCGACGTACAGTAAGGGCATGACAAGAAAAATTCTCCTTGCAAGAAGCCTTATGATGATGCCAAAGCTTGTAATTCTTGACGAGCCCACAAGCGGACTCGATGTACTGAACTCAATTGAAATAAGAAATATAATAAAAGATTTTGTTAAGAGGGGGATCACCGTACTTCTTTCATCGCACAATATGCTTGAAGTTGAATTTCTTTCAGATAGAGTGGCACTTATTGATAAAGGAAAAATCCTTGAAACAGGAAAGCCAGATGAATTAAAGAAAAAGTTCGGCGCTCGAAACCTTGAAGAAGTGTTTATAGGGGCAATGAGATGAAAAAGTTCATGAATTTATTTAAAAAAGATATAAAGGAACTTGTTACAATTCAGTTAATATTGCCTTTGATCATAATGATTGCAATTTATGGTTTTCTCGGGACGCTTGTAAAATCCGAAACTAAAAAAGCAATGGCTCCTCAAAATGTTGTTATAGTGGACATGGATAAAAGCACTTTTTCGAATTCACTAATTGAAACTATGAAACAGGGAAACCTCATACCTGTTCAATCTCAGTCTGATAATATTGAAATTTCCTTAAATGTTGCCAAAGAAAAAAACATAAAGGTAGTAATTGTAATACCAGACGGCTTTGGGCAGGATGTTTTGAGCTTCAAACAGCCAGAAATACAAGTTTACTCTGTAATGAATAGTTTTTCCATAATGAGTATGGGGCAGCCGTCCGTTGTTAAAGGTATTATTCAAACCATTAACGACTCTATTTCCTCTCAATTTATTGGAGAGAAATTTACCGGTATTCCGCCTGAAATTGTTAAATCACCTATTAAAACAAAGGATTTCGTTATGGTAAATGGAAAAGTCGCTGCCATATCACCTGACATTGTATCTCAGGCATTTGCATCACAGAATCTAATTATTCCGATTGTACTTGCTTTTGTCATTATTTTTTCAGCACAAATGCTTGCATCTCTTATAGCACTTGAAAAGCAAAACAAAACCCTTGAGACCCTTCTTACGGTGCCGATAAAAAGATCCCTTATCGTTTTTTCAAAAATGCTGAGCGTTGGGGTTGTTGCACTCATTATTTCTGTAGTCTATCTCATTGCAATGAATAGCTACATGAGTGGCATAACAGGTGGAAGTATTGGCTTTGGAAATAACAATGTTTCAGCTGTTCTTAAACAAGTTGGAATGAATTTTACTCCTTTAACATACAGCCTTTTAGGTCTTTCGATTTTCTTTGCAATTCTTGCGGCGCTTTCTGTTACTACAATCCTTGCGGTCTATGCCGAGGATTTAAAAGATGTCCAAGCAATGCTTGCTCCTTTAATGATATTTATTTTAATACCTTATTTCCTTACATTATTTACAGATCCTGCAAAGCTTTCCTTGCCTTTAAAGCTAATACTATATGCAATTCCATTCTCGCATCCATTCCTTGCTACACAAAACCTTATGTTTGGGCGATTTAGCCCCGTTATATTAGGAATAATCTACCAGATTTTATTTTCATTTGTTTGCATTATGATTGCGTCAAAAATATTTTCTTCTGACAGAATCCTTACTGCAAAGGTAAAATTCAGGAAAAGACTTCTTTCAAAATGAAAAAAGTCATCAGTTTTTCGCTTATCCTAGTCCTGATTTTTGTTGCTGTAAATAAGCAGCCTATCAATGCTTATAACCCTTATAAGATTAAGGGAATATGTATCCGTGGAGATGATATTGCAAAAGAGGGAGTGGCAAATGCAATCGATAAAATCTCAAAATTTGGATACAATACAGTTTTTTTGCTTGTAAAAACTCCCGAAGGAAAAGTTTTTTATAAAAGCGAATTTCTTCCAGTTGTACAGGACATACTCCCTTCTCTTATAGAATACGCACACAAAAAATCAATAAAGGTTTACACTTATTTTCCTATAGTTATGGATAAAAACTTTTCATCTCAAAACCCTACCGAACAGATGGTAAATTCCGGTAACACAAAAGACCCTTATTATGTCTCTCTTATAAGTGAACAATATATGGCCTACGTTAAAAACTTTTTAATGGAACTCCTGAAATATGACATAGATGGGGTTGCTCTTGATTACATAAGATTTCCCAATGGAAATTGGGATTTCTCAGGCACTTTTCTCAACTATGCAAAACAAAACGGGATAGATATTGAAAAGATTAAAAACATTGCCTATAACACATTCGTAAAACCCGCCGACTGGAAAAGTATGTTCACTGCTTATGAAAATGGAGATAAGGATGTTGTTAAGTGGATAGAATTACGGAATTCGGTTGTCCGAAATGTTGAGTTCGTTATAAAAGAATACGTCAAATCAATAAAGCCAGATATAACAGTGGGGTCTTTTATTGTCGCAAGAGGGTACAGGTATAACAAAATATCAGAAGCTCCTTCAATTACAGACACATTTACCTATCAAATAGTAAATTTTGCACAGAGTCCTGATATTTTCAAAGACAACATAGATTTTCTTGCACCTATGGTGTATCTTTCATCTTTAAAAGAAAATTCATCTTATGCAACTGTCGTCACCAATAACATAAAAAGTTCGCTAGGAGAAGATTTTCCAGTTTATATAGCAATTAATCCTGATGGAATTTCAGCAGAAGAAACAGAAAAAGAAATCTTTAATGCTTTTAAGGACTCGGATGGCATAGTGCTGTTCAGGTATCCACTTTTCGACATGGGAAAACTGACTTTTGATACTTATCCAATTCCTCAAAGCACAGCCAATTTAACATTCGAAACCTCAAAAGGAGAAACGTTAAACACACAGTTGAAGATTGAGAACAAAAATTTTATACCAGAGTTTAAAGATACAGTCTTTGTTTCCAATTACTTCTATTTTTTAGAATTAAAACTTATTATTGGCAACAAAACCTTCCTGAAAAACGGAGAAAATTATCAAATGGATGTTGCTCCTTCTATTGAAGATTCAAGAACTTTTGTACCTGCAAGATTTGTTTCTGAGGCACTTAATTCAAATGTACTCTGGAATGGTGTAAAAAGGGAAGTAACAATTAAAGGAGTCAATACAGTTGTTCTTAAAATAGGAAGCAAAAGCTACTCTATTAACGGGAAAAATTATCAAATGGATGTTGCTCCTTTTATTGAAGATTCAAGAACTTTTGTACCTGCAAGATTTGTTTCTGAGGCACTTAATTCAAATGTGCTCTGGAATGGTGTAAAAAGGGAAGTAACAATACTTAATCTGTTTAAACTTAACTGATAAATTCTACTTTGCTGTAAATACCCTTCCTGAAGAATATGATTTAGCCTTATAAAGGGCTTTATCAACTCTTTTCTGAAAGTCCTGTATTGGTTCGAGTTTATACTCTGCTAAACCAATTGATGCTGCGACCTTAACTTTTTCGTCAAAATTAGAACTTTTTACGAGCTTTGATATTCTGTGAGCGGTGTTTCTTGCCTGCACAATGCCTGTTTCAGGAAGAAGAATCATAAATTCGTCCCCACCAACCCTAAATGGAATATCAGTACTTCTTATTGACTTACGGATTATATCTGAAAATTCTTTAAGTAGCCTATCCCCTTCCAAGTGCCCATATGTATCGTTCCATTGCTTAAAGTGGTCCAGATCCATGCTCATAATACTTAAAGACCTTGAATACCTTTCGGCTCTTTCAGTTTCAACCTTTATCCTGTTGTCAAATTCTCTCCTGTTATAAAGGCCTGTTAAAGGATCTGTGATAGAAGATTTATTAAATTCTTCGAGTTTTTTATTTTTTTCCACAATTGTACTAACAGTAAGGGACAAAGCTTCAGCAAATACCAAATCCTGATCGTAGAATTGATAAGGCTTATATCCGTCGATATTAAGTACTGCTATTACTTCTTCATCGAATATAATCGGTATGCCTATATAAGAAAAGGCATATCCGTTCACCTGAATCCATCCAGGATAATCAGCAGTGTTTACTATATGAAGGACAAATTTCTTTTCTTTAATAAGTCTGAGGTTTTCGCCAAACTCAGGAGTTTTTATTCTTTCTTTAACTACTGCAATTCTTTCATTGGGGACATTTTTTGATGCGGCAAAACTCCACTGAGGTTGAGGCCCGGAAACGTCGATAATTGAAGCACTCGCAAAAGGAAAGATTTCAACAGCTACAGAAACACTTTTCCAGTAAATATCCTCATAAGTCCACAACGCCTTTGACTCAATGATGAATTTATTTAAAACTTGATACTTTTTAAGCAATTCCTCAACTTTTATTTTTTTATTTTCAACACTAATCCCAAGCCTCGCACTGCCTAAAACTGGCCTTACAAATTCGATATACTCGCTAAGTTCGTTTAATGCCTTAGCATTTAATTTACCCGAAATGACAATGCTGCAATCTGCATCAAAAATCTCGAAAGACTCTATTGTCGCATCAGGCGGTCTTTTTTCAATCGAACTAAATAGATAATCTCTTTTCTCCTTATTCCTTTCGCTCACAAATTCTACCTTGAAACCATCTTTTGCACTTACAAATACACCTACCAGAGAAACACCAAAGAAATCAACTATTCCATGCCCGAAGATCTTTAATTTTTCCCCGAAATCTTCAACCTTTAAGATATCTTTCGTTACACTGTCTATAGTCTTTAATTTGCTTAATTCTTCGAGAATTGTGAGCTTACGCCTTATTGCCATAATCGACAGGTAAACTACAGAAAAGAACAGGAAAACCAGTGAAAAGACAAGCAAGTAATAAGAAACTGGAAGAAATTCAGATAATCTCAAATAGAAAGGAGAGCCGTAAGTTCTGAAATCATAATGGAAAAATAGCAAAAACAACACAATGCCTGCAAGCAGGATAACAATACTTAAAATATATTCACCTAAGAATTTTAGAAATCTCTTCATAATTTGTAACCGAATTCTCCTTTGCTATTTCAAATATGGTTCTTATCATACATTAAACCTGAAATGTACTATCTCGTGCTCTCTCAACACATAATTCTCGCCTTCAATTCTTAACAGTCCCTTTGCTTTTGCATCTTTAAATGAGAAATTTAAGCTCCTGAAATCGTCGATAGAAATAACTTCTGCGGCAATAAACCCCCGCTCGATATCGGAGTGAATAGTTCTCGCAGCGCTTCTTGCGTTGGTTCCTTTTTCAACGATCCATGCTCTAACTTCATCCTCTCCAACTGTATAGAAAGTCTGGTAGTTTAGAATTTTCATAGTCGCTTCAATAACCTCAGGCAACGCTGGTCTTTCAAGCCCGTAAGATTTGACGAATTCAGACAGTTCTGCTTCACTCAGATCGGAAAGTTCAGTTTCGAGTTCTACTGGTAGTGAAAGGAAAAGATTCTTATTGAATTTAAATTTTTCAGAAAGTTGGTTTCTCAAAGTTTTACCCCTGTCAATCTCACTGTCTTTTACATTTAAAAGGTAAAGGACTGGCTTAATTGAAAAAAAACCAAATGGAGAAATGAGGTTTTTTTCTTCTCTGCTTAGTTCAAGAACGCGAATAGGTCTTTCGGCATTTAGTTCATTTAAACATTTTTCAAGAAGTTTTTTCTCCATTTCCTTCTTTGGATCAAGCTTTTCTTTGTTTAGCCTTTCAAGTCTTTTTTCTACCACATCAAGGTCCATTATTATCAGATCTGAATCAAAATCCACTATCTTTGTCTCGACATCTTCACCTGAAAATGCATCAACGACCTCAATAAGAGCATCAACCTGTCTTATGTGGAAGAAAATCTCGTTTCTTCTTTTTGCATTTTCTATGCCTTTAGGAACACCTGGTATATCTACAAAGGTAATTTCTGCATAAGTTGTCTTTTGGCGTTTAAAAAAGTTTGACAGTTCAAGAATGTTTGGATCAAAAACTTTTACATTCCCTATATTGGGTTTGTCATACGAAATTTGAATGCCCGCCCCAACAAGCGCCTTAAAAAACATCGTTTTCCCCGAAGAAGGAAGTCCCACTATTCCTGTTTTCATAAATCCCTTTCATTTAATTATAGAAAAAAGAGCAAAAATAAAAAATGGTAGCGTAGCAGGGAGTTGAACCCTGGTCTGGGGATTGAGAGCCCCCCGAACTCACCGTTGTTCTACTACGCCACCTCTGGCTGAGAAGGATGGATTCGAACCATCATTAGAGGATCCAGAGTCCCCTGTCCTACCATTAGACGACTTCTCAAAGCTCAAAAATTATACATGAAAGACAAAAAAATTCAACTACTTTTCTTCGCTTTCTTCCTGTATTTCTACTCCCTTACCAGTAAGAAGGTCTCTCCCCCTTGCTTTAGTTTCTTCTACAAAATCTTTTGTTTTTTCACCAAGTTCCTTTGTTTTTTCTTTTAAAATTTCTCTTGTTTCAATACCAGGTCTTGGTGCATAAAGAATACCAATTACAAAGCCAGCGATTGCTCCCCAGAAAAAGCCGCTTATAAAAGCACCAGTTTTTTCTTCAGACATTTTCTCTACCTCCTCTTGAAAAATACTTCTTGTACATCGCAAACCCCTGATAAGCTATAAGAGCAAATTTTCCAATCCTAAGCAAGTTATCATCTAAAAAACTGCTATTTTTGGTTTTATAGCTTCTTGATACAATGAAAAACGCAGCTAAAGGAATGATGCCCTTGATGATTGAAAGAGTATTGTTTACCTTTTTAACAGTATTTTTTAAATTTGCAGTGACTTCAGACGAATTTTTTAATGTCTCGTGAAGTTCATCACTTAATAAATTAACTTTTTCATTCACGGTATTAATAAGAATATGCGTTTCTTTCAGTGTTTGCTTCACTTCATTTCTAATGCTCACGAGAAAAACAAAGATTGCAACCAATCCTATTGATACTTCTACTACGAGCATCCAAATAGCAACAGTTAATGCAACCATCAAACCTCCGTAACCCCACATGAGCCGTGACTTAGCAGATTTCGGGAGTCCAAAAGACAGGTGGAGACTACCAGCGCACTTTTGGGAAGCCCGCAGGCTTCATCCTAAATGTACATCCATCTCCATGAATTAAGCGTTAGCCCAAATCCGCTAAGTTTAGCGCGAACTCCGCAGGGTTCCAATATATTTTATCATAATACAAATAAATTACAAATATTTAAATTTTTATGTATTCACATACTTTTAGCAAGTTTTAACATCTGAAAAACGCAAAAAATAATACATATATTCTTGAGCATACCCCGCGAACTCTCCAAAGATTTTTCGTCCTGTTTCAGTAAGTTTCCTCTCCGTGCCAGCCTCATTAAAGAAATACTTCATCCCTCTTTTAATCCATACATCCACTGGAAATGCCGATAGCTCGTCAAGAGAAAAGAGAAGTATGCACTGACCAACTTTTTCACCGATCCCTTTTATTTTTAAAAGCTCTTTCCTCTTTTCTTCATAACTAAGCTGTTTTAAATTTTCGAAAAATGTTTCATCGTATTTCTTAATAAACTCTGCAAAGAACTTCTCCCTGAAGCCAAGTTTAAGCAAAGAGATCTCTTTTTTAGAAAGGCTTTTTAAATCACTGCTTTTAGGAAAAAGATGAAATTTTTCTCCACCGATCTCGATGCAATGTTCTGCATATTCAGACAATGTATTCAACCTTTTTTTAATCACAGGTATTGAAGATTGAATTGAAAATATAAAAGAAATAGCAGTTTCATAGGGAGGCAAGCTCATTATCCTTAACCCTTTGGCAAATTCAATTACTATTTTAAATTCAGGATCTCTTTTAGCAAGATAAGAATTTATTTTATTAATACTATGATCGAGTCCCAAAATTTTCTTAATTTGCAAATCCGAAAGAGCTTCTCCAAAAACTGAATAATAAATTGTAGAACTCTTTTCTTCAAGCTTGAGCAGACTATTTAAATAAGGAAGGAAAAATACCCCATCCTTAAAATAAAACCTGAATACTTGCCCACAGTGAAGGGTCTTTTCTAAAGAGAATGATCCTTCAACCTCTATGCTACCTTGCAAGTTCGTAAATTGCCCTGCCGTAGATCCTAGCAAGTTTTACAATATGATCAATTCCAATAAACTCGTTTGCCTGATGAGCAATATCCTCCATTCCTGGAAAATATGGACCAAATGCCACTCCTTTATCCATAGCCCTTGCATATGTACCGCCACCAATTGAGAGTGTATAACCCTTTTCACCGGTAAAATCTTCATAAACTTTAATAAGTTTTGTAATAATAGGTTCATTTTCAGCAACAAAAAGAGGGGGCTGGTTTTTAAAAGATGCAACATTAAGATTGAAATTATTCCCCTGTTTTTTAAATACATCCACAATACGTTCATAAGAGTCTGTCACAGGATATCTTATATTGAAAGATAACTCACCATAATTTTCGGTCACTTTAATTACTCCAAGGTTAAGCGTTAAATTTCCCGAATATTCATCAGTCTTACCAACTCCGAGGGTCTTTCCATAGAAATCTCTACCAATTACATTAACAACAAAATCAACTATTTCCCTTACTTCGAGCGGTAATTCAACCGATTCGAGCACCTCGAAGAGTGTTACTATTGCATTTTTCCCTTTCTCAGGAAGAGACGCATGCGCAGAAATACCCTTTGCAAAAATTTTGTTCCCGTCAACAGAAATATCAGGGTTATCAGATTTCAAAATAATCCTGCTCTTAAAAACTGCCTCTGCACGATCAGGCACCACATTAGACCTATCTCCGCCAGATATTTTAACAGAATCGTTCAACGTAACAAAATCCTTACGTAAGATGATATTTAAAATACCTTTTTCTCTGTTAATTACAGGGAACTGAGCATCGGGAGCAAAACCAATTATAGGTTCCTTGACTTTTTCTCTGTAATAAGACATATCTTTCCAGCCGGTTTCTTCATTTGTGCCAAAAACAATACGTACTCTTTTAGATATTTTTAAATCTGTTTCTTTTAATGCATAAAGTCCAAAGAGGGCAGCCATTGTTGGCCCTTTATCATCTACCGCACCTCTGCCATAAATTTTTCCATCGTGAATTTCTCCACCAAATGGCGGATATCTCCAATTATTACCTTCAGGCACAACATCAAGATGCCCAAGAACACTTATAATATCATCGCCTTCACCATATTCTACATATCCTACGAGATCATTAAGATTTACGACTTTGAAATTCAATTCATTTCCGATATCAAGAGCTTTGAGAAGTGCTTCTTTTACTCCTCTACCAAAAGGGGCATCCTCTTCGTACTTGCCTTCTACGCTTCTGATCATTAGAACTCTTCTAGTTATATCAATTAACTTTTCTTTATTTCTCTCAATAAAATAGTCCATTTGCCTGCCTCCTATTCGTTGAATTTTAGCAGAATCTTTCAGTATATCCAAATTAATTTTGAACATTTTAACTATAGTAAACTATAGTTAAAGAAGAATGAGGTGGAAGGAAAATTTTTAATGAAAGAATCCGGGTTTATTAAAAAGTTTTCCTGATGCTATGCATGAAAATTTAACCTTAAGAAACAATTTATTTCAAGAAGGGTGCCTTGCAACAATCCTCATATTCAGAAAATATAACAACTCTCACAGCAGCGAAGAGGTGAAAAAAATAGCTAAAAAAGTCTCAAACAGAGCAATGTACAGGTTTATAAAAGAAGAGTTAAATAGAAGGAAAGCTGTGGAGGAGAATTATGATCTCAATTAAAGAAAATCCTGAAACAAGTTCAGGACAGGACAAGTTGTATACGAAAAAGCAATTAAGAAGATAAAAGAAATTATAAGAAGAAATTTAATGAAATTAAAAAATAGAGAAAGAGCTGTAATCGAAGAAGTTTTCTTTAGAGGTAAAAATATAACTCAGATCTCAAAAGATCTGAAAGTTAGTAGAAGTTGCATAAATTATAAATTAAAGAAAGGAATGACAAATTTAAAGAAATTAATTGTTGAAGAGATAGGCGTTGACAATGTGGAAAGATTGATTAAATCAACAATAAAATTACATTGATTTTTTACCCTAAATAGATAGAATATTAAAATGATTGTAGAAGATCTTCATGTTCATACAAAATTTTCAAAGGACTCAAAAGAAGAGCCCGAAAAATATATTATTGCTGCAATTGAAAGAGGTATAAAATACCTTGGTTTTAGTGACCACATTGACCTTGATCCCACTGATAAGGACTATGGCTACTATAGATATGAAGATGCTCTTTCAAGCTACAACATGTTGAAAAAAAAGTATGAAAATAACTTAAACCTTTTTTTTGCAACAGAAGTAACCTACCAGAAAGACCTTGAAAAAAGTATAGAGGAAAATATATCAGGCAGACCTTACAATTATATAATCGGCTCAGTGCATCGTCTTGAGGGTATCACCTTCTCAGGAGCACACGGAATACCATTTTTTAAAGACAAAGACGAAAATTACTCTTACAATATGTATTTTGATGAACTTTACAGGATGGTCAACACAGATTTCTTTCAAATTGTGGGGCATTTTGACATCATAAAACGGCATGGTGTTTCTCTATACGGAAGCTTCAAGGTCGAGAAATACAGAGAAAAAATCAAAAAAATTCTTGCAACAATAATCGAAAAGAATATGGTAATAGAAATAAATAGCTCGGGCTTCAGATTTGGTTTAGGTGAGCAATATCCAACAAATGATATTATAAAAATGTACAGAGACCTTGGCGGAAGAGAAGTAACTATTGGTTCAGATGCACATAGCATTTCAAATTTCGGGGCGTATCTTGAAGAAGCTATCAAAAATACCCTATCAATCTTTGACTTTGATGTCGTAATATTTAAAAACAAAAAGAAAACAAAAGTGGCGAGGCTGAGCGAATTAATTACTTTAAAAAATGCAATGGAGGTGTATGATGATTGAAAAAGAGAAAGTAAATGAGCAGGTACTTGAAAGAACAGTAAAAAGAGCAAGGGAAAGAAACATTATTATTCCCACTTACGAAGAGATGAGAGACCCTTCAAAAATTCCAGATAAGATAAAAGAAGAGTTAAAAAATATAGGACTCTGGGATTTACACCCAAGAAACCTTTTCAGAATTACCTGGAAAAATGAGCCTGTTAAGTCTGGAGGAAGGTTTGATGGTGTAAACTATATTGAAATTCCACCCGAATTAAGCGGAGCCAGGGCAAGGATTTTTGTTCTTCTTGGGAAATTTTTCCCCACTGGTACGCATAAAGTAGGAGCAACTTTTGGTCCGCTTGTTGAGAAACTCACAAGAGGTACATTCGACCCGACAACTCAGAAGGCGCTATGGCCATCAACAGGAAACTACTGCAGAGGTGGTGCCTATGATTCGAATCTTTTAGGATGCAAAAGCATTGCAGTGCTTCCTGAAGGAATGTCAAAAGAAAGGTTTGAATGGCTCAAGAGTATCGGAGCTGAAGTATATGCAACCCCGGGCACCGAGAGCAATGTAAAAGAAGTATTCGATAAAACAAAGGAGCTCAAAGCCAAATATCCAGAAGAAATTGTCGTCCTGAACCAGTTTGAGGAGTTTGGAAACCCAACGTGGCATTACGCCGTGACAGGTCCTGCAATGGAAGAAGTATTTGAAAAGGAGAAAAAACAAGGAGATAAACTTTCTGCACTTTTTCTTACACAGGGCTCAGCAGGTACTCTTGGAAGTGGAAATTATTTAAGAAGCAAGTTCCCAAAGATTAAAATTGGAGCAGGCGAAGCACTTCAGTGCCCCACAATGCTTTACAACGGATATGGAGCCCACAGAATAGAAGGGATTGGAGATAAGCATATACCGTGGGTTATGGATGTCAAGAATCTTGACATGGCAATTGCTATTGATGATGAAGCAACAATGCATCTCATTAGGCTATTTAACGAAGAAAATGGTAAAATGTACCTTAAAAAAGTTTTAAAAGGCAATCCTCTTGTTGATAGATTTGACCTTCTTGGAATTTCATCAATTGCGAATATTCTTGGCTCAATTAAAATGGCAAAGTATTACGAGCTTACTGAAAATGATTTTGTATTTACCGTATCAACAGACTCAATGGAACTTTATCAATCAAGAATACAAGAGTTAAGAGAACAATATGGAGAATATGCCGAAATGAATGCAGGAAAAGATTTTGAAAGATACCTTATGGGAATTTCAGTAGACTGGGTGCTTGAAATGTCCCACTGGGATAAGAAAAGGATTCATAATCTCAAATATTTCACATGGATTGAGCAACAGGGAAAGACAATCGAAGAGCTTAATACACAATGGTTTGACGATAATTATTGGGTTGAGAAGTTTGAATCTTATAAAAAGTGGGATGAGCTCATAAGAGATTTTGATGAAAGGGTTGGACTTATAAAAAACTATAGATAATTAATTTACCTGGAGCTTCAGGCCGGGCTTGACTGCCCGGCTTTTTGCATATACAGATTGCATCTGTAACTTCTAGTTTCAAGTTCTCTGTGAGATTATCCTTTTGAGCACATAAAAGTTTATTAAGTTTTAGTTTTATTCTTTATTTTATGGTTTTCAGTCAAAGTGCTTTTTTAATTAAAAAAACAGCAAAGTTAAAACAACTTTTTCACTACTCTCCCAAATTCAAATATCTATTTTTCTTCTTTTTTAGACTGAAGTCTCCCGATTGCTTTTGCAAATTCAGTTGGGACAAGGACAATCAGGCTGTTTTGTTCTGCACCAATTTCCTGCCATGTTTGAAGTTGTCTTAAAAGCATTGCTTCAGGTATTTCTGACATGTTTTTAGCCGCTCTTAGAAAAGATAAACTCGCATCTTCTTCTGCAGATGCTTTAATTTGACGAGCCCTCTTCTCCCTTATTGCTTCAGCTTCTTTTGCCATTGCACGCTTCATATTATCAGGCAGCTCAATATTCTTAATCTCAACGCTTACAATGGTTATTCCCCAATCATCTGTTGGCACCTGCAAAGCTTCGAGAATTTCTTTTCCTATATTATCTTTACTTGCAAGAAGAGTATCAAGGTCGTATTTCCCCACGACATCTCTTAATTTTGATTGAGCAAGAAGCGTTGAAGCTGAAACAAAATTTTCAACTTGAACGATCGACTTCATCGCATCAAACACCCTGTAGTAAACCACTGCATCAATTTTAACTGGAACAGAATCTTTAGTCATAACTTCTTGTGGGGTAACATCCATTGTGCGAGTACGCACATCTACATACCGAACATACTCAAAAATAGGTATTATTAAGTTGAACCCGGGCTTAAGTTCCCTCTTGTATCTTCCAAGGAAAAAGACGACACCTCTCTGCCACTGCTGCACAATCCTGATACTCAGTGCAAAGATAATGATTACAATTAGACTTATGGGTATTAAATATACCAATGACATCGTATCCACCTCCTATCTAAGTTTACCATAAAAAGAAAAAATTGAAAATTTTTGTAAGACCTTTATTATGAGATTGTAAGGCAAGTAAATTCACATTTAATAAATGTGTGATAGTTTGATATAATTAAAAAACTTTGAGGAGGTCAGAATGGCAGAAGAGAAAAAAAATGTTGTTAGAGTTGAGTTTAAGCAAGCGTATGGTATGACAGTTATGGCGAGGGCAAACTCAAACCACTGGATTATAATGGATTCTCAAGAAGAGTCGGGCGGACATAATGCGGGTCCAACCCCAATGGAACTTATTCTTATGGGCCTTGCAGGTTGCACAGGGATGGATGTAATTTCAATTCTCGACAAGATGAAAGTTAAATACAATGATTTTAGAATTGAAATTGAAGCTAAAAAAGCAATGAAGAATCCGAAGGTTTATACAAAGATTCACCTCAAGTACAGAGTTTGGGGAGATGTACCTGAAGATAAATTGAGCACTGCCATTAAGCTTTCAAGAACAAAATATTGTCCGGTGGGGGCAATGCTTTCAAAGACAGCCGAAATTACCGACGAGCACGAGATTATAATCCACTGAAAAGAGTATGGATTACAGAAGAGTAAAGAGAGTAATTTACTCCTTTGGAACCCACTGATAAGAACCGTGGATTACAGAAGAGTAAAGAGAGTAATTTACTCCTTTGGAACCCACTGATAAGAACCGTGGATTACAGAAGAGTAAACCTGTAATCTTCGTGAGCAGGTTATTTTTTAAAAGTTAATATAGCTTCACTTTCTTTAATCCTCTGTAATCTACACTCTTTATCAGTGGATTAATCCTTTGTAATCACCGATCCTTCTCAGGTGATTTATACTGAAACGGTAAATATTTTTGATATTTGCGAACATTAAAGCACAAAAGTAAAACAACGACTTTCATCAATATCAAATAAGATTCAACTACTAACAATTTAGAAAAGCAAGGAAAGACAATATCTGATCAGAAATTTAATTTAGTCTAATTTTGTTCCGCACTCTCCACAAAATTTTGCAGCTTTAGAGTTTTTTGCTCCACACTTAAGACACTCAACAAAATCAAGAGGAGCACCACAATTGACACAGAATTTTCCTTCACCAGCAGGTTTTCCGCAAACAGGGCATATCGTAACTCTATTTTTGATTTCCCCGGTAAAAACCTCTGTAGAATCTGCTTTCTCTTCTATATCTTTAACCATTTTCTGTGCCCTTGCAGAAGATACTTCTACCGCTTCCCTGGGAGCGCATTCAACACAGAGACCTGCTTGTTCATTCCAATCATCATTGCATGCCCATAACCTGCATTTTGGACACCTATGAAAATGTTCTTTTGCTTCATTTTGGGCAATATCAAAAGCTTTCTCATGTTCCTTATGCCATTCAGGAGACATTCCTTCAAAACGCTCAGATAGAATATCAGAACCTCTTTCGACATTGTAACCAACATTACTATGGCCAAGAATAGATGTACCAATTGAAATGGCCCTTCCAAAACCTTTTAAAAGTCTTCCCTTTTTATAACTCTCGGACTCTATAAAACCTGTTTTATATCCATCATGGCATAGGTCGCAATAAAATGTAAACTGAAATCCCGCCTCAGTACTGTTGTTTTCATAATTTCTTGTAAATGATTTAAGTGTCATTTTAGTCTCCTTTATTTATGTTTATCTTAATATAATGGTTTTCCGCATTTTATACACTTATTGCCAACAGGTGGTTGCTCGGTCTTGCAATGCGGACAAACAACAACAAGTCGAGCACCGCAATGCTCACAATAATCGCCGAAGAAAGTTTTTTCTCCACATTTTGGACAAACAATTTCAAGAGTTTGCCCGCAATTACTGCAAACTTTATACTCTCTCTCAACTGGATTTTTACACTTAGGACATCTTAAAGGACCCAGTGGATTCACCTTACCGCAATAAGGACAAACATTTGAATCGTCAGGTATTAGTTTACCACAATACCTGCAAGATTGTTTATATCCTCCCATGATTTTTTAATTTTCTCCTTTCCATTTTTCGTTATCATCATTACTTCTAACATTAAACTCTAATAAATCTGTTACATCTTTTTTCCACTGTTCTTTTGAAGAGTGAGCTACTCTACCAATAAATAGCCCCCGTAAATCTCTAAGTTCAGGAAGCCTATGAATTGAGTAAACGTATTTTTGGTACTGTGGCTCTTTAAGCTTTTCCTCTGAAAGATAAATTGGCTCACGTCTAAAATTAATTGAAAGCATTGACCTGTTTATCTTCTGAACTAATTTATCTATCTGCTTGTTCATCTCTTCAAATTTTTCTGTATTCGAATAGTTTGCTCGAGATATAATTTTAAAGAAATAGGTAGCTTTTGAAGACTCCCCTTCAATTGTCTCCATCGCAATTGCATTACCTGGGAGGTTGGGATTAGCATTATAAATTGGAATTAGAAACCAGATATATTCACCGGTAAGATCTCCCAGAAGGTCCCTTTTTATACCAATATAAAGATTTTCCCCATTTGACAGTGATTTTAGAAATTCATATTCCTCACAAGCATCAGAGTTCTTTATTTTAGTTTCCAGTTCCTCCCACACATTCTTTGAAATTTTCTCCAAGTCATTCTTTTTAACAGCTTTTCCATCTTTTAAAAGTCCTGAAACCTTTCTCAGGGTTAATGCATCAAGGTCAGGTAATAGCTCTTTAAATGAATTTTGGGTTTTTAAAGATAGTTCACTCATAATCGCAGAGAAGTCTCTCTTGAAAAAATCAAACTGACTTCCCATTTTTGAAAGAACAACATTCTCTGCAAACTCTGTAATAATTAATACGCTGTAATCCTCAAAGTTAAACTCTGAAATATAACTGTACGGAATTCTAATAGGTTCAGCATAGTCGGGAATAATAACAAGTCCAGTTTCATATAGTCTTAATTTTGCTTTTCCTTTCTTCGTTTCACCTTTTTCATCAGAATATACAAAATCTGAAATAGTTTCAGGTTTTTTAAGAGATTCTGACATAAGCATATCTTTTAAAAGTATTTCATTTCTAAGGTCGTTTATAGTTCTTAGAAAATCTTCGAATTTAAAACCTAAATTGCTAAAAACAAGTAAATTGTTTGAAGTTAAAGTAAGAGATATTTTGTAATCCTCTGTAAACACATTAAGGATTTCCCTGTAAGGGATAACAAAGCTTTGATGAGAATCCGGAGTTATGGAGAATTTTTCTTTTTCAAGTTTAACTTTAGCCCTGTCTTTCTCTATCTCGTTTCCGCTCTTATCCAGTAGAGAATAATTCAATGAACATTCAAGAAAAACTTGGTCCTTTACTTCCTCAACCTCAGGTTGATTTTTTCCTTCTTCGACTGGCATAACTCTATCTATCGGATTCTCTTCCATCAATTGTTCTCCCTCAAAATACCTATATTATTAACAAGTGTTTTGT